>Ga0308012_10000153_pt1 | contig 43308 bp, 38 predicted proteins | sample Neamet179_FD_203133 | JGI IMG/M metagenome (GOLD analysis project Ga0308012, IMG submission 203133) | Marine microbial communities from water near the shore, Antarctic Ocean - #179 | ecosystem: Environmental > Aquatic > Marine > Unclassified | place: Southern Ocean | collected 2014-07-25 | reverse complement strand
TTTGCAAGAAGTGCCTGACTGGCAAATAAAGGCCTCTAGAATTAGTTTATCGTCTAGTGGTGATTTTGGTGAAGCATACAATGCACAATTTAGAGTATTAGATGTACCGATATTCTATGTTCCTTATTTTTCTTTCCCCATATCAAAAAAGCGTTTAAGTGGCTTTTTATACCCGCAGATAGAAACAACAGGTAATACAGGTCTTGAGATTACAGCACCATTTTACGTTAATATTACGGAGAACTACGACGCAACAATAACACCGCGATATATGTCTAAGCGTGGTCTTCAGCTACAAACAGAATTACGCTACCTAATAAACGAGCAATCAGGTCAAGTTGATGTTGAGTATTTAAATAACGATAAAGAAATAACCGCCAATGACGATGCTCGTTATTTAGCACGTTTCCAACACGTAGGGACTTTTTCAGAAGACTTTCGTGCTTACGTTGATTTTACGACGATCAGTGATGATAATTATTTAGTCGACATAGGAAGTGCACAATACAGTTCTAATGATGCTTACTTGTATCAAACAGCTGAGTTAGCTTATTTTGGAGAGCAATGGCAAGCAACAATACAATTGCAAGATTTTGAAATTTTAGGCGATCACCAACCTAGCTACAAAACATTACCGCACCTTGAATTATCAGCTCAACAGCCTTTAAATATATTAAATGGTCAATTTGAAGTTTATTCTGAAGTCACTAACTTTCAAACATCAGAGAAAAATCAAGTAGGCGCTAATCGCTACCATGTTGAAGCGGGTCTTATGTTCCCTCTAGTCAGACCTGCATGGTTCCTAAACTCTGAAGTAAAAATTATGCATACGTATTATCAACAAAACGATATTACTCAAGGTAGTACTTTAGAAGAAACAGTAGAAAGAACATTACCTAAGATACGTGTACACGGCGGTATTAATTTTGATAGAGAGTTTTTCGCTTTTGGTCAAAACTATCGACATACTTTAGAACCTCAATTACAGTACCTTTATGTACCTAAAAAAGATCAATCAAATATTGGTCTATACGATACAACCGAATTACAAGATGATTTTCATGGCATTTTCCGTGATCGCAGCTTCAGTGGATTAGATAGAATAGCCTCAGCTAATCAATATACGTGGGGGGTTACAAGTCGTTTACTTAATAATAATAATTTAGAAATATTACGCCTAAGCCTTGGTCGTATTCACTACTTAGGTAATAACAATACGGATCTTGCCAATGCTTCTTTGTTAACTGATAATGGTGAACTTAATGAAACAAGATCATCATTGGCTGCCGATTTATTTTATCGGATAAATCACCAATGGCAAGTTAGTGCAGATATTCAATATAACACCTTAGAAGATTTTACCAATAAAGGGCAAGTAAATATTGATTATCAAATAAATAAATATAACCTAGTACAATTGAACCATCGCTATACTCGTGATGTCTCAGGAGAGAGCCTAGAACAAACCTCTGTATTAACAAGTGTTGAAATCAACAAGAACTGGACCTTTGTTGGCCGTGTTACACACGATATACAGCAACATAGAAGTTTAGAGACGTATGCCGGATTCCAATATGAAAGTTGTTGCTGGGCTGTTCGTATAGCCTACCATAGGCATATTAACTCAAATATAGATTCAATAACGGATACTTCTGAGCGAGATGAATTTGATAGGGGTATCAGCTTAAAATTCATTATTAAAGGTTTAGATGGAAAGCAATCAGCGATAGGTACTCAAGAAATGTTTGATAAAAGCATATTTGGCTATAAACGTCCATATTACTTACAAAATTAGCGCAATACGCAGAATTTATAACTTATTTAATATACTTAATCACAAGATAACATAATGACAAATACTCTAAATAAAATACTATTAGCATCAACCCTCATAGTCGCAACAATAACGTCTATTCAGGCCAAAGAAAAGTTACTCGACAGAGTAGCAGTTATTGTCAATAGCGGTGTAGTACTTGAATCAGAAGTACAATATCTATTGAATGATATCAAGCAAAAATCTAAAAATAACAACCAAGATTTACCTTCTGATAAAGCATTGCGTATCCAAGTAACAGACAAATTAATTAATGACAGTCTGCTTACTCAAATAGGTGAACGTATGGGTATTCAAATTAGTGATGCTCAACTGGAGCAAACCATCAATAACATGGCAAAAGAAAGCCAGATGACTTTACCACAACTTCGCCAAGCAGTAATTAACACCGGCACTAGCTATGAAAAATATCGCGAAAATGTACGCACCGAACTTATTACAGGTGAAGTAAGTCGCAGTAATGTAAGGCGTCGTATTTTTGTATCTCCACAAGAAATTGCAAATTTATTAAATGCAATGAAAGAACAAAGTAATAATGATATTGAATATAATTTAGGTCATATTTTAATAACGTTTCCCACTAACGCTAAGCAAGCAGACTTTGATAATGCAAAAAAACGAGCCGATAAGGTGGTAGAACTCCTTAATAGTGGCTCTGACTTTACTAAAATGGCCATTACTTCTTCAGGTGATGCTAGCGCATTAAAGGGGGGCGATTTAGGTTGGCAAAATATTAATGAAATGCCTACGCTTTTCTCAGAGTTAATTAATGATAAACCCAAAGACACTATTGTGGGTCCAATACGCACTGGCTTAGGTTACAGCATAGTTAAAGTCTTAGATGTACGCGGTAGAGAAATTGTTGAAGTTGAAGAAGTTAAAGCACGTCACATTCTAATTCAACCTTCGATTATATTAAGCGATGAAAAAGCTCAGGCGTTATTACAAGGCTTTTTAAATCAAATAAATGCCGGTGAAGCTACCTTTGAAGAATTAGCTAAAGAACATTCAGAAGGGCCAACATCAGTACGAGGTGGTGATTTAGGTTGGGCAGATCCACGAAAATACGACCCTGCATTTAAAGACGCTTTAGCGACAATGAAAAAAGGCGAATATCATAAACCATTCCGCTCTTCTTTTGGCTGGCACATTATACAATTAGAGGATCGCCGTATGATTGATGCGACTTCACAAATGAATGAAAATAGAGCATACCAAATCCTATTTAATCGTAAATATGGTATGGAAAATGCGCGTTGGTTACAAGAAACACGTGATGATGCGTATATTGAAATATTTGATGAGGCGGTTAGATAATGACACAACGTATCGCTATTACCCCTGGAGAGCCTGCTGGCATAGGTCCTGATTTAACAATCCAAATTGCACAACAAGCTTGGCCTGTTGAAATAATTGTTATTGCGTCTAAAACTTTAATGTTAGAGAGAGCTAAAGCACTGTCCTTACCATTAAATATAATAGATTATGACAAAGAAGCACCGATTACATCACAAAAGGCAGGGACAATAACCGTGCTTGATGTTGAGCTTTCTCAGCCCTGCACCGCGGGTTTATTAGATAGTGCTAATGGCGCTTACGTTGTCGAAACATTAAGAATTGCTAGCGAGAAGAATATATCGGGTGAATTTAACGCTATTGTTACTGGCCCGGTACACAAAGGCTTAATTAACCAAGCAGGTATAGCATTTAGTGGGCATACCGAATATTTTGCCAGTCAAGCTAATTGTGCCGATGTTGTTATGATGCTAGCAACTGAAGGCTTAAGAGTGGCTTTAGTTACGACGCATATACCATTAGCTTATGTTGCTAAGGCGATTACACCTGATCGTTTACAAAAAGTGACTCGTATATTACATAAAGATTTACAAGATAAATTTGGTATTCAATCACCGAAAATTTATGCGTGTGGCCTCAATCCCCATGCAGGTGAAGATGGCCATCTTGGTCGTGAAGAAATAGAAGTCATAGAACCAACATTCACAGCACTACGTGCTGAGGGTATAAATATTATTGGCCCATTGCCTGCAGATACTATTTTCCAAGAGAAGTACTTAACGGATGCTGATGCAATACTTGCTATGTATCATGATCAAGGATTACCTGTATTGAAATATAAAGGTTTTGGTTCTTCTGTTAATATTACACTCGGTTTACCGTTTATTCGCACTTCAGTTGATCATGGAACCGCATTGGAATTAGCTGGTACTGGTACCGCAGACTCTGGCAGTTTCATTGAAGCCATGAACAATGCTATTCACTTAGCTAAAAATAATAAAATAATAAAATAATCCTATTTAAGTAGTCCAATTAAAAGAATCAATTAAGAAAGAGTTATGAACGACAAAAAACATTTAGGTCATCAAGCCAAAAAACGCTTTGGACAAAATTTTCTCCATAATGATGCTGTAATTAGTGACATTGTTGATGCCATTAACCCCGAACCCGGTGAAAACCTGATCGAAATTGGTCCTGGTTTAGGGGCTTTAACCGAGCCCGTCATTGAACGAGCCGGTAAATTATCAGTCGTTGAATTAGACAGAGATTTAGCCCATAGACTTCGTCATCATCCTTTTTTAGCAAAGGATTTAACTATCTATGAAACCGATGCCTTAAAATTTAATTTTGCTGAACTTGCCAGTGATGATAAACCATTAAGAATATTTGGTAACCTCCCTTATAATATTTCTACCCCGCTTATATTTCATCTTTTAACCTTTAAAGATAAAGTCAAAGACATGCACTTTATGCTACAAAAAGAAGTAGTACAGCGTATGGCTGCTGGGCCTCATTGTAAAGCCTACGGCCGTTTATCGATAATGACACAATACCAATGCCAAGTATTTCCTGTTATGGAAATTGGTCCTGAAGCATTTAAGCCTGCACCTAAAGTAGATTCTGCTATTGTCCGTTTGATTCCCCATACACATATTGAAAACCCAGTTAAAGATATCAATGCTTTAAATACAGTTTGTTTAGCCGCCTTTAATCAACGTAGAAAAACTATTCGTAATAGCTTTAAAAAGCTTATTAGCGAAGAACAATTAACAACATTAGGGCTAGACGCTAATTTACGTCCTGAAAACTTAACGATTGATGATTACATAAAGCTGGCTAATTTTATTGTTGATAACCCACCCGAAGTAGCGCCTATTAAAGAAAAAAGACATATGTCAAAAAATAGAGCGAAACAACAGGCCAAGGACTTATCTGAAGATTATTTAGCAGCCACAGAATAGACTTATGGCTCTTTACCTCATTGGCGATATACAAGGCTGTTATCAAGAATTAATAGCTTTGTTAGCACAAGTCAAATTCGACTGTAAAAAAGATACTCTCTATCTTGCGGGCGACCTTGTCGCTCGTGGTCCCGATTCTCTTGATACGCTTCGTTTTGTAAAGTCACTTGGAAAAAGTGCAAAAATAGTTTTGGGTAATCACGACCTACATTTATTAGCCGTTCACGCAGGCATTAAAAAAGCGAAAGCTTCTGATCACTTATCTGCTTTGCTCAGCGCACCAGACGTTAATGAACTAATGGACTGGTTAGCTGCCCAGCCTTTATTACAAAAAATAACGGATGCAAATAACACGCCTCTCAATGAACACATAACCTCAAAGAATGACGCCTATATGAGTCATGCCGGTATTTCTCCACAATGGACGCTTTCAGATGCAATAACACAAGCACATTTTGTTCATACAAGGCTGGTAAGTGATGCACGTAATACTTGGTTAGCACACATGTACGGCGAGGAACCTAATAGCTGGCAGCAAGCGAGAACTGAAGTAGAAATATTTCGTTATAGTATTAATGCATTAACCCGAATGCGATACTGTTTTCAAGATGGCTCCCTTGAATTCACACAAAAAGATGCACCCACAAACACACCAACATTGAGTATTATTTCTAATACTGCCGTGTCAGAAGTAACCCCTTGGTATCAATTATCTAAAACAATTGATAGTACACCATGGGTTTTTGGACACTGGGCTTCTCTTATGGGTAAAAGTTCACATCCTAATATTTATCCGTTAGACACGGGTTGTGTCTGGGGTAATCAATTGACTATGCTCCGCTGGCATGATAAAAAATATTTTGTACAAAATGCCAAAAAATAAACAATTTTAGTTATTAAGTACTCTAATAATTAAAGTTTTGGTTAACCTACAATTAAATTAAATTAAATTAGACTAAATATTTCTTAAATTAGACTAAATATTTCTTTTGTTTGGTCGATACAAGCTATGCTTAATATATAACGATAAAATTAACATATTCAACTAGGCTATTAGCCTAAAAATTGGGTCAATTCTATGAATTTAACTGTAGCTGTAAAAATCATTGGTGGCTTTGCCATTATCTCGTCTTTACTAATTATCATTAGTATTATATCGCTATTTAACTTAAGTATTATTAGCGAATCGACACAACGACAAAGCACGTTAGCGATCCCAACACTCAAAGCCAGTAATAAGCTTGCTCTTGAAATTAGTCAAATGACTAATTTAACCTTAAAAGGTTATTATCAAACCGACTTAATACTTTTAGCTAAAGAGCTTAAGAACTACAAAGAAGCTGAAGATAAATTCAGCCAACAATTCTCCGAGTTAGAACAAATTGTTGCGACTGAACAAAATTTATTAGTTAATTTGTCTCAAATAGACCAACTTTATAGAAAGTTTCATAATGCGGGTACCGGCTTATTTGAAAACCATAAAATAAGCATTATACAAAAACAATTTCTGACTGAAAAAATAGATATATTAGAAGAAAAAGCCGATGACACCGTTACGATCTTATTAGATTTATCAGACCATGACTTAGCCGATACTGAATTACAACATGCCATAGAACTGAGTGATCAATTAGAATCTCAGTTTAATTCAATTGTATCTTCTGCTCTAGAATATCGTGATATTTTGGATAACGGTACAGCTAAACTTATCGAGGGTGAAATAACTCGAAGTATCGCTGATGCAAATGACTCAATTAAAAGTATTACGGATGAATTAATTCAATATGAAGTTACAGATATCCAAGAACAAATTACTTCATCATTTAAAGAAATACAGCAATTACTCTCAAAAGATAAGGGCATTCTATCTCATAAAGCAAAACAATTAGCCGCCAATAAGAAAGCCTTATTTATGCTTTTAGAAGACAAGAAAATAGCGGTTCAGGTAAGTAATGTATTAAATAAACAAATGGAACTAGCAGACCAAACTACAACACTCAGCCGAAAACTGGTTGAAAAATCGGTGAGTAGCGGCCAAACACAAACAACAATAATTACACTTATATCTATTATTATTGCCTTTATCATTGCACGAATGACACTTATTGGTATAACTCGCCCATTAACACGCGTAAATGAAATGCTTAATGTGGTGGCCTCTGGTGATCTTTCAAGAAAACTTAATGAAAGTGGCAATGATGAATTTTCTCAACTTTCAAAAAATTGTAATTTATTAATTGATAGCTTACGTAACTTAATTGATAGCATTGTAAATCGCTCTGCACAATTAGCTGCTGCTGCTGAGCAAACATCAGCGGTTACGGCACAAAGTACCACTGCTATTGAAGAGCAACGTAATCAAGTAGAACAAGCAGCTTCTGCCACAACTGAAATGAGTAGTACCGCTCAGAGCGTACTATCAAGTGCTAACGATGCACTCGATGAAATAAAACATGCGGATGAAGAAGCAGAACGTGTAAAAGTTATTTCTTCTAGAAACCGCCAAACTATAGAGTTACTTGCGAGTGAAGTCGACTCTGCAGCTCAAGTCATTAATCAATTACAACAAGATAGTGCTTCAATTGGTAGTATTCTTGATGTTATACGTAGTATCGCAGACCAAACTAATTTACTCGCATTGAACGCTGCAATAGAAGCTGCTCGTGCTGGTGAACAAGGCCGTGGATTTGCAGTAGTTGCTGATGAAGTAAGAACTTTAGCAAGCCGAACACAAACATCAACGTCTGAAATTCAAACAATGATCGAAGCTTTACAAGTAGGATCAAGTAAAGCAGTAACTGTAATGGACGCGGGTAAATCTAAGGCGACTGAATGTGTGACTCAAAGCGAAGAAGCAGATCAAGCACTTGAAGTAATTACACACGCGGTGCATGAAGCATTTGATCGAAGCTCACAAATAGCAACGGCTGCTGAAGAGCAAAGCGTTGTCGCACATGAAATCAGTGAAAACCTCGAATCTATCGTAGCGATTGCTGAGCAAACGACTGCGGGTTCACAACAAACAGCCATATCAAGTAGTGAAGTTGCGCGTTTAGCTGAAGAGTTACAACAATCAGTACAAGAGTTTAAACTATAACAATAAATGAAAGCTGTAAGTTTTTTGCCTTAACTTACAGCTTTAATGATACTTAGGCTTGACATCCTCAGTGCGAACTATATAATGCACCCAGCTTGAAGTTAGTTTATTTTTTTGTACACCATTTCGATGTTATCTCATGCTTACTTTAGATAAGATATCTGTAACACGTCCTGATTTATAAGTAATATCAACTCTTTTTAGCAAACCCGCTAAACACTTAGCATTTATGCAATTGTGTTAGCACAATTACTCTTAAATTTTAATAGGATACACATATGTCTACTACAACTGGTACAGTAAAATGGTTTAACGAAGCTAAAGGTTTTGGTTTCATCGAGCAAGAAAATGGTCCAGACGTTTTTGCTCATTTCAACGCTATCGTTGGTGACGGTTTTAAAACTCTTGCTGAAGGTCAAAAAGTTGAATTTACAGTTACAGATGGTCAGAAAGGACCACAAGCTGAAAACATCGTTGCACTTTAATTTGCAATAATTATATAAGCTATTAATAGCTTATATAAGATGTTAAAAGGACATACCTTAATTGGATGTCCTTTTTTTATATCTTAAATATAATGTTAAAACAGTTATTCCCTCTTTATCATCACCCGAATTCAAGTCATTATATTTCCATAACGTTATCACTTGAGCAAAGCGAACACTGATAATGTGCTCTTTTATATAGTTTTTATTTATACAGGTTTATAATAATCACTAATAACAATTATATTCTATTATTAGCCAATCGTACTGCTTACAATAAGCCAATACAGCATTACTCTTAATCGCGATAGTCACCGATAGCCTGATAGATTCCCTTAATTCTTTCTCTTAGCACAACAAAGATCACAAATTTAATGGGGTGGGTATAACAGAATCATAGCACTTAAAGTATTTTCACCTTTTATAAATAAAAAAGGCTAGTACTTATTTAGGTACTAGCCTTTTTTGCTTATAAAGAGTTCATTACTATAAAGCGTTAATTCATATACTTTACAATAATTAGTCTGCTTTAATACGTGTAATGTTTGCACCTAAACCTTGCAGTTTACCTTCAATGCATAAGTATCCACGGTCAATATGATAAATACGATCAACTTGTGTAGGTGATTTAGCAACCAAACCTGCTATTACTAAGCTTGCTGATGCACGTAAATCGGTTGCCATCACTTGAGCACCATTAAGACTTTTTACACCCTTAATTATCGCTGTATTACCTTCTAAGGCAATATCAGCTCCCATTCGTTGTAATTCAGGGACATGCATGAAGCGGTTTTCAAAAATAGTTTCAATAACAGTTGCTGTACCTTCAGCCAGAACATTCATCGTCATAAATTGCGCTTGCATATCGGTAGGAAAAGCAGGATGTGGGGCGGTTCTAACATTGACCGCTTTAGCCGGTGCAGACATTTCCAATTCAATCCAATCTTTACCCGTTGTAATGGAGGCTCCAGCTTCTTTTAATTTACTTATTACGGCTTCTAACGCCGTTGGATCAGTATTTAAACACTTAATATGACCTTGAGTTACTGCCGCCGCAACTAAGAAAGTACCTGTTTCAATACGGTCAGGCATTACGACATATTCTTTACCACATAATTCACTAACACCATCAATAGTGAGTGTATTTGTACCTGCACCACTAATATTAGCGCCCATGCTTATTAAGCAGTTAGCAAGATCTACAATTTCAGGTTCACGCGCTGCATTTTCAATAACGGTAGTTCCTTCAGCAAGAGCTGCAGCCATCATCAAATTTTCAGTACCCGTTACACTGACCGTGTCCATGAAAATAGTAGCACCAGTCAAACGACCTTGTTTTTTAGCGACAATATAACCGTCTTCAACCGTAATGTCGGCGCCCATCAGCTTTAAGCCTTGGATATGAAGATTAACGGGTCTAGCACCAATCGCACAACCACCTGGGAGAGAAACTTCTGCATGCCCCATACGAGCAAGTAATGGACCAAGCACTAAAATTGAAGCGCGCATAGTCTTTACTAAATCATAAGGTGCACGACAGACATCAATGCAGCTAGCATCAATCACAAGTTGGTTTTCGCTTAACCATTCTGTTTTAGCGCCTAACTGCCCTAATAGCTTAACAGTCGTTAAAATATCATTAAGTTGCGGCACATTACTAAAAACAACAGGTGTTTTTGATAACAGCGCAGACATTAATATGGGAAGAGCAGCGTTTTTTGCTCCAGAAATCACGACATCGCCGCGGAGTGGATTACCACCAATAACTTTAAATGCGTCCAAAATAACCACTACTTACTTATAAAAGAATTAAAAATATCGAGCCAGTATACACAAAAATGCCCAGCAGTAAAAAGCTAGGCATTAAAAATACAATTTAGTCATACTATGACGAGTTATAACTAACTATTGAATAGCTTATCTCGTTGCCATTGTGCTTTGTTAAATGTTTTTACTGTAATAGCATGAATAGTACCATCTTTGATGATATCTGCTAATGGTTTAAGTACGGCTTGCTGGCGTTTCATACGGCTTAAGTCGTCAAACATATCACTTACCGCATTAATTCGGCATTGAGACCCATCAAAATTCACATGCACTTCATCAAGTTCTAGCGCATCATTAATTAATTTATTTACTAACTCTTTTACTTCACTAATTTCCAAGCGAGTCTCCTTTGTTCGTTATTTTACGGGTCTAATTATAATACTAATCACACGTAATGGGTAATAAACCATCAACACCACTTAACGTAATGAGTTTGGTTAATTTTTCAGGTACATTACTAAAGCTTAATTGACAAGAATAATGCCCTGCTTGTTCTAAAAGATAAAGCATCCACGCTAAACCGGCGGTATCCGCTTTACTTACTTTACTTAAATCGACTTTCACAGCACTGTGTACGAACCAGTTAACATACTCGCTATTTTCTATATCAGCGACACTATAACGTGTTAACTCACCCGTAATAGCAAGGATACCATGATTGAGCACTATATTCGCTTTACCCACTATTTAGCCTTACTCATTTTTTTAACGGCCGTATCTATATTTTGTGCACTATCACTTTTAAAACTAACGTCTTGATTACTTTTTTTCTTTAATAGATCGGTGACATAAGGAAGACCTTTTTGCCTAATAATATTGCTTAGTTCAGCTTGCTTAGAATCAAGTAAACTAACGCCTTCAGCCACTAAATCAAATGCCTGCCAACTTTTAGTCTTTTTATTGAGTCTGACCTTGAACGCCACATCAATATTATCTCTTCCTGTCATAATAATCCGTGTATTCACAGCGATTATTTTTTTACCCTCAAAAGATTTTTCAGGTTCGAATTCTATTGTTTGATTGTCATATAAAGTAAAAGCTTGTGCATAAGAGCTGATCAAATACTCACGAAATACGGGTATAAATGCAGCGCGATCTTCTTTTGTCGTTTTCTTTAAGTGCTTACCAATAACTTTAAAGGCCGAGTATTTATAATTGATATAAGGCATCAACTCTTCTCGAACAATATCTTTTAATAAATTAGGGTTGCCTTTTATGGCAACAGATTCATTGGCAAAGCGCGAAAAAGTTTTGTCTGCTACATCTTTTATCATTGTATAAGGATTACTTTGATCAATGATTAATGCTGTAGACTCTGTCGGTATTTTAACGTTTTTCGATGCTAGCTGAGTTGCTTTTGAAGGTGATTTAGTCCCTTCTACTTCATTATTAGCAACCGCTATAGTACTCAGACTATGGCTTACTATGAGACTAAAAACCAAACTCATTAAAGGTTTATTCATGTTCATTTATTACTCCTCACCACTTCCTTGGCTAAATAAAAACTGGCCTATTAATTCTTCTAATACTAAAGCAGATTTAGTATCTTCAATAAAATCGCCTGGTACTAGGGTATCAACCGATTCATCGACAAAGCCAGGTTGTATCCCTAAATACTGTTCACCGAGTAAACCTGCTGTTAATATTGCTACTGACGTTGCTTCTGAAAACTGGCTATATTGAGCATAAATATCAAGCGTTATAACCGGTGTATAATCTTCTGTATCCAACGAAATATCACTAACACGACCAACAAGAACGCCACCCACTTTAATAGGAGAACGTACTTTTAATCCACCGATATTATCAAATTTAGCAAATAGCTGATAAGTTTCTCCGCCACCGCCAACTCCTGAATTGGCAACTTTAAGTGCTAACGTTAATAACGCTGCTATACCTAATGCAACAAAAAAACCAACCCATAACTCTATTTTCTTCGACACCATGTCTTTCACCAACGCCTTGTAATAAAATGAAACAATAAAAATTTAATGACATGAATACTGTAAATCAATTACTTTACAAACATTAATGCCGTTAAAATGAAATCTAAAAATAAAACCAATAAAGAGGACTGTACTACAGTGGAAGTAGTCGCTCGACTAATACCTTCAGACGTAGGCTCACAATCATAACCTTTATATACTGCTATCCACATAACAACAAAAGCAAAGACGATACTTTTAATAATACCGTTGAGGATATCTTTATTAAAGTCGACTTGACTTTGCATGACAGACCAAAAAGTTCCGCTATCAACACCAAGCCAATCAACGCCAACAACATGTGCACCCAGTATACCAACCATAGAGAAAATAGCAGCTAATAAGGGTAAGCTAATAAAACCCGCCCAAAAGCGTGGTGCAATAACGCGTCTTAAAGGGTCAATAGCCATCATTTCTAAACTGGACAATTGCTCTGTCGCTTTCATCAATCCTATTTCTGCTGTTAATGCAGAGCCTGCACGACCCGCAAATAAAAGCGCCGAAACAACAGGACCAAGTTCACGCAATAATGATAATGCGACCATAGGGCCTAGGCTAGCTTCGGCGCCATAACCAACAAGAATAGTATAGCCTTGCAACGCTAATACCATCCCTATAAAAGTACCTGAAACGACAATAATCAATAATGATAAAACACCAACACTGTAAAGTTGTTGTATCAATAAAGGTGTACCTTTACGTATATTAGGCACATGTATTAACGCCGATATCAGCAGTATTACTGCTCGCCCTAAACCACTTATTAAATCGATTGTTTTTTTACCTAAAAACCGTAACTGTTGCACTATTTTCTGCCTTGAAAGTTATTGCTGTCTTGAAAGTCATTACCTTGACGATAAGTCCCTTTTAAAAAAACCATTTAGTTAATATCCCCTGCAGAAATATTAATAAGTTCATCTCGATAAGCGGGTGCTTCATAATGAAAAGGAACCGGTCCATCAGCTTCTCCTTTCACAAATTGTTGAACTAAAGGTGAAGTATCTAGGCGTATTTGCTCAGGCGTACCGTGACCAATAATTTTCTTTTCAGCAACAATATAAATATAATCGGCAATACTCATCACTTCAGGTACATCATGTGAAACCACCACCGAAGTTAAACCGAGTGCATCACTCAATGATCTTATTAATCGTACAATAACCCCCATCGAAATAGGATCTTGTCCGGCAAAAGGCTCATCATATAAAATTAACTCAGGGTCTAAAGCAATGGCGCGCGCTAATGCAACTCTACGTGCCATGCCACCAGAGAGTTCACTTGGCTGTAAGTTTCTGGCTCCGCGTAAACCAACAGCTTCAAGCTTCATCAGTACTATCTTTTCAATAATATCTTCAGATAATTGCGTGTGTTCTCTAATAGGAAAAGCAATATTATCGTAGACACTCATTTCAGAAAACAAAGCGCCACTTTGAAAGAGCATACTCATGCTCTTACGTGCTTCATATAAATCAGCACGAGAAAGCAAAGGAATATTTTTCCCCGCAAATAGTATTTTGCCACTATCAGGCTTTATTTGACCACCTATTAAGCGTAATAATGTTGTTTTACCAATACCACTTGGTCCCATAATAGCCGTAACCTTTCCTTTGGGGATAGATAAGCTAATATCGTCATAAATAACGCGATCACCTCTTGTAAAGGTAAGATTTTCAATTTCAACCAATTGTGCTTCAGATTCAAAATTTGTCATCATTCAACATCACTATTTTTTAGTGCCTAAATTCGCTATAGAAATACCTCTAATAGTGACTGATTTTACCTGAGCAATAATAATTGTTCATTAGAAATAAACAAATAACGTCATAATAAATGTAAACATCGAGAGGTAAATTGTAATAAAGGCATCATTTTTGTTTAAAAGTAAGACAAAACACTATTATTTTAGTTTTGTAGACAACATTTACTTCTCTTTTGTTCCACAACCAGTAACAATTTACTCTTAACTTTGGAGTGATGAATGTTAGAACAAATTTTTATACTACTTATTGCACTCGTTGCTTTAGTTTGGAGTGCCGATAAATTCGTTTTTGGTGCTTCCTCGTTAGCCAGAAACCTAGGTATTTCACCTATGATAATTGGTTTAACCATTGTCGCTATGGGATCTTCTGCTCCTGAAATGATGGTAGCAGCAACAGCTTCTATTCAGGGAAACCCTGACACTGCAATTGGTAATGCTATTGGTTCAAATATTACTAATATTGCTTTAGTACTCGGTATTACAGCATTACTACAGCCTTTGGCTGTTTCCTCACAAACAATAAGACGTGAAATACCTTTAATATTAGCCGTAACGGCACTAGGTTACTGGGTGCTTATTGACAACCATTTTAGCTTTATTGAAGGTATTGTATTAATGTGTGGCTTTGCCACTTATATTATTGCATTACTCGTTATTACCTTGAAGAAAACAAAAGGTAAACCAAGTAACGATCCTTTAATTCTTGAAGCAGAACAAGATGTTGCCACCGCTGTAAATATGAAATTATCTTTACTTTGGCTAGGCGTGGGTATTATTTTATTACCATTAAGTGCAAGCTTTTTAGTTGATTCCTCTGTATTTATAGCGAAAGCATTTGGCATTAGTGACTTAGTCATTGGTTTAACAATCATTGCAATTGGTACTAGCTTACCTGAATTAGCGGCGAGTATTATGAGCATAATCAAAAAAGAAGATGACTTAGCTTTAGGTAATATTATTGGCTCAAATATATTTAATATATTAGCGGTATTACCTATAGCGGGGCTTATTGCCCCGGGTAATGTTGATGCCTTAGCATCCAGTAGAGATGCTCCCTATATGTTAGGAGTTACGTTACTGCTACTCGTTTTATGTTTTAGCCGAAACTCAGGGACATTTAGAATAACCCGCGCCAAAGGTATATTATTACTGCTAAGCTTTATTGCTTACCAAGTATTACTTTTTAGTCAATTATCATAATAAGAGTTTAACTACGTTAATCATGATGCAAAACTTCAAAGAATTAGCCAAAAATGTTATTAACATTGAACAGCAAGCAATTGCTGAGCTAGTACAATTTATTGACGACAGCTTTGAGCTTGCCTGTCAGTTGATGTTCAACTGTAAGGGGCGTGTCATTGTTATCGGTATGGGAAAATCCGGCCATATTGGTGGTAAAATTGCTGCTACACTTGCCAGTACTGGCACACCATCATTTTTTGTGCATCCTGGAGAAGCTAGTCATGGTGATTTAGGTATGATTACCAGTAATGACGTGGTATTAATTATCTCCTACTCGGGCGAAACAAGTGAAGTACTCGCGATAACGCCAGTCATTAAGCGCATTGGTGCAAAGTTAATCTCTATGACAGGTAATAATGACTCAACCCTTGCTAAATTAGGCGATACCCATATATGTATTAAAGTATCTGCTGAAGCTTGTTCTCTTGGCTTAGCTCCAACATCAAGTACAACAGCAACCCTTGTTATGGGTGACGCATTAGCTGTAGCCTTGTTAAATGCACGTGACTTTACCGCTGAAGATTTTGCACTATCCCATCCAGGAGGTAGCTTAGGTAAACTATTATTACTGCGCCTAAGTGATATAATGCATAAAGATGAGCGAATTCCCGTAGTGTCTGAACATGCTTTTATCAAAGACGCTTTGGTTGAAATGTCATTAAAGGGCTTAGGTATGACCGCTGTAGTTAACACACAACAACAACTTGTGGGTTTATTTACAGATGGGGATCTTCGCCGAGTATTAGACAATAGAGTCGATATTCATAGTGATAGTATTAACACAGTCATGACTCACAATCCTCGTGTAGCACAAAGCGATATGTTGGCAGCCCAAGCTTTAAAAATAATGGAAGATAAAAAAATTAATGGTCTTATCATTGTAGATAATGATAATAAACCAGTGGGTGCAATGAATATGCACGACTTATTAAGATCAGGAGTACTTTAATGAATACATTATACGGCGATGTAAAAAATGACGTTTTAGCAATCGCAAAGCAAATAAAATTACTTATCTGTGATGTTGATGGTGTATTTTCTGATGGAAGAATATACTTAGGAAATGACGGTGAAGAGCTGAAAGCTTTTCATACTAAAGATGGCTTTGGTATAAAAGCCTTAGGTGCTAGTGATGTCGCTGTCGGTATTATTACTGGTAGAAACTCAGCAATTGTCGAAAACCGAATGAAAGCTTTAAATGTTAACCATATTATTCAAGGTCAAGAAGACAAATTGCCCGCATTAATGGAGCTCATTCAACACCTAAATATCGATCTTAAGCAAGTTGCCTATATAGGCGATGATGTGCCTGATTTAGCCTGTATAAAAGCTGTCGGTTTAGGCATATGTGTCGCTGATGGTCACCCGCTTGTATTACAAGGTGCTGATTACATCACTTTTACTTCAGGGGGCTTCGGCGCAGTACGAGAAACCTGTGATTTAATAATGCAATGCCAAGGTAACCTACATAATGCTTCAGGTGCCAGTGTATGAATAGATTAAATAGCCTCGCGCTATTTGTCTTACTACTTAGTGCGCTAATATATGGCATTATTGAATGGCGAAATTCATCCTTAAAAGAAGATACTTCCATCGTTGATGAACAACGACCTGATTTTATCGCTGAAAAACTAAAAAGTAATATTTACAGTAATTTAGATATATTATCGCATACCATTGAAGCCGAGAGAATGGAGCATTATGCTGATTTAGAAGTCAGTTATTTTGAATTACCTCACTACACCCTATACCCTAAAAAAGACGCTCAACCATGGAAAGTCAGCGCACAAGAGGCAACACTCTATAAAGATAATCGTGTTGAACTCAAAAATAAAGTACATATTAGAGCGACTGAAGTTGATAGTTTAATAAAAGAAATTCATTGTAAAACAATAGCATTAGACTTAAAAACAAACATCATTAGCTCAGAACAGGCCGTGGTTGTCATCGGAAAAGACTTTACCATGTACGGCTCTGGATTAATTATCGATTTAACCACTAAACAGATGACCCTTACTCAGCATGAACGTACTATTTATAAAAAAAATGATGACAGTTAACTTAATCAAAAATTTAAGCTACAGCACTTTGAGCCTCAGCACAGTGAAGGTGCTTGCCATTACCTGTAGCTTTTTTTTGCTGACCACTGTTCACGCAGCTAAAAATGATTTAGTACAAGAAATTACGATCAAATCACAGCGACAGTCAGCTGACTTAAAAAACAAAATAGCCAGCTACTTAGATAACGTAAGCATTATTCAAGGCTCTATCGCTATTACCGCCGATGTAGTGAAAGTTTTTAGCACGCTCGATAAAGAAAATGGTGAAAAAAAGGATACTTATTTAGCCAGAGGTAAACCCGCTATTTTTCAACAAAAACTTGAAGACGGTAGTTTAATAAGTTTACAAGCTGACGAGATAACATATACACCGACTTCTAACACAATTACCATCTCAGGTAATGCACTGGTAAAACAAGCCGGTAGTGAAGTCAGTGGTGACGAAATTACTTACAATACCTTGAGTGAAAAATTAGAGGCATTAAGCACAAATAATCAATCAGTGACTACCGTGTTGCAGCCAACAATATTGAAAAAGCAAAAAGAGGCTCACGATAAATCTAAAGTAGAAAAAATTACTGATAACATAATAGAGCAAAAAGGCGACAGCCGTGACAACTAATACCGACAACAATACCCAAAATAACGCGCAAGTAAGTACCCTTATTGCCGATAGTTTATCTAAATCCTACAAAAGCAGACAAGTTGTAAAAAATGTAAGTTTACAAGTTAATGCCGGACAAATAGTCGGTTTATTGGGGCCCAACGGTGCAGGAAAGACAACCTCCTTCTATATGATTGTTGGCTTAGTACCTAATGATAATGGCTCTATTAAACTCAACGGACAAGATCTAACACTAGCACCTATGCATGAAAGAGCACGTAGTGGTATTGGTTACTTACCTCAAGAAGCATCAATTTTTAGAAAGCTGACGGTTACTGATAATATCATGGCGATATTACAAACACGAAAAGAGCTAAGTGAAGCCCAAAGAGCTGAAAAACTTGAGCACTTATTAGAAGAGTTTCATATCTGTCATATTAAAAATAATACCGGTATGAGCTTGTCTGGTGGCGAAAGACGACGAGTTGAAATTGCACGCGCATTAGCGGCAGATCCAAAGTTTATCTTATTAGATGAACCTTTTGCGGGTGTTGATCCTATTTCAGTTGGCGACATTAAAAAAATCATCTTACACTTAAAGCAACGAGGCATTGGTATATTAATCACCGACCATAATGTTAGAGAAACTTTAGACGTTTGTGAGCATGCCTATATCGTAAGCCACGGTGAAATAATTGCTCAAGGTAATGCAGAACAGATCCTCGCTAATCAAAAAGTAAGAGATGTATACCTTGGCGAACAATTCACGCTATAGTTACTGAATAAAGGTAACCTAATAAATTAATGCGTTAGCTAAAACCGTTAATAACACGTTCGTTACACTCAATATGAAGTGTAATAACTAAGAATTATAAATAGGGAATAATATAACCTAGATGCGCCCAACACTACAGCTCCGTATTGGACAACACTTAACGATGACACCACAATTGCAACAAGCTATCAAGCTTTTGCAATTATCAACGTTAGAGTTACAACAAGAAATTCAGGAAGTATTAGAGAGTAACCCTTTACTCGAGCTCGATGAAAAAGCTCAAAGTGAAAGTGTGGGTGAACAAAATAACCTCGAGGAAGCTTTTACATCGAGTCCTAATGAAGCTCTACCTGAACTACCTAAAAGTGACGGCAGTGAAGAACAACAAGCAAATATTGACGAAATAACCACCTCCGAAGCCATGGAAAAGAGTGACATCCCTGAAGAACTTAATATAGATACTACCTGGGAAGATAGCTACAGTGCCGGCGTATCAAATACGGGTGCTGTTAGTAGCCCAGCTGATGACTATACCTATCAAGGTGAAACGACTGACTCCATACAAGATCACTTATTATGGCAAATGGAATTAACGCCATTTACTGATACTGATAAAACTATTGCTATCGCTATTATTGAAGCAGTTGATGATGCCGGTTATTTAACAGTATCACCCGAAGATATTTTGGAAAGTGTTGGTACTGAAGGCTTAGAGCTTGATGAAGTAGAAGCCGTATTAAAACGTATTAATATGTTTGACCCTATTGGTGTCGCAGCTAGATCAATCCCTGACTGTTTACTCATTCAATTAAATCAATTGAGTGCTGACACACCTTACCTACAAGAAAGTAAATTAATTATTAATGACCATATCGATTTACTTGGTAATCGAGATTACCGACAGTTAATGCGGAAAACTAAATTAAAAGAAGATCAGCTTCGCGAAGTAATGCGCTTAATTCAAAGTTTAAATCCTCGTCCTGGTGATGCAGTCATTAAGGGAAATGACCAATATGTTATTCCTGATGTAACCGTTGAGAAAAAAAATGGTCGCTGGATGGTTGAACTAAACTCGGATACTGCACCAAAATTATCTATAAATAAGCAATATGCGGCCATGTCTAAAACGATGAAATCATCGACTGATGACGGACAATTTATTCGTTCTAATTTACAAGAAGCTAAATGGTTTATTAAAAGTTTAGAATCTCGCAATGACACTTTACTTAAAGTATCTAACTGTATTGTTCAACGCCAACAAGGCTTTTTAGAGCATGGTGCAGAGTCGATGCGCCCTATGGTATTAAATGATATCGCTGAAGCTGTAGATATGCACGAATCGACTATTTCACGTGTTACAACACAAAAATATATGCATACACCGCGTGGTATCTTCGAACTAAAATACTTCTTTTCTAGTCATGTTAGTACAGAAAATGGTGGCGAATGCTCATCTACCGCTATCCGGTCTTTAATTAAAAAACTTATCTTAGCGGAAGCACCTGCTAAACCGTTAAGTGATAGTAAAATGGCGGATTTGTTAGCCGAACAAGGCATTAAAGTAGCACGTCGTACTATCGCTAAATATCGAGAATCATTAGCTATACCCCCGTCAAATCAACGTAAAAGCTTACTTTAACAGACAACAATAAAAGGATTATGCTTATGAAAATCAACCTTTCCGGCCATCACGTTGAAGTAACTCATTCATTACGTGAATATATCGACACCAAATTCTCAAAATTAGAGCGTCACTTTGACCATATCAATAACGTTCACGTTATACTCACCGTTGAAAAGCTTGACCAAAAAGCAGAGGCAACCGTGCATATGAATGGTACTGAAGTTTTTGCTTCCGCGATAAGTACCGACATGTATGCTTCTATTGACACGTTAGTCGATAAGCTTGATAGGCAAATTCTTAAATATAAAGACAAAGTTTCTCAACATTAAACTGAGTAACCTTAATAGAACGCTTTAAAGTAATTAAAGCCTGTGTAACAGGTGTGCTAAGCTAAATGATTTAGCGTAAATGCTCGCCTAAACCTCTAAATACCCTAAACACTATTATGCAATTATCAGAAATATTAACAAGCAGCTGTACTCGCTGTGATGTAGCGGTAACCAGTAAAAAACGTATTCTAGAAAAAATCTGCCAGCTCGCAGCAATGCAAATAACCGATATAGAGCCAGATGAACTGTTAACAAGTTTACTTAATAGAGAAAAAATGGGCAGTACGGGTATTGGTAATGGTATTGCTATTCCACATGGACGACTACCCAATACCAATAAAGCGGTTGCCGTATTAGTCACAACCGAAAAAACCATTGATTTTGATGCCATAGACAATAAAGAAGTTGATATTTTTATTGCTTTGTTTGTCCCTGAAAATAGCTGCCAAGCACATCTGGACACATTACAGAATATTGCCAAGTTATTTAGTGATAAACAGGTAATAAAACAAGTTAGAAAATGTAACGATGATCAAACCCTTTATAATTTAATTCAACAAGCCAGCTAACCAATTAGGGCTTGCTTAAGCTAACAATCTAAAAGTAATGTAGACTATAGTTTATACAAAGAATCGCTATCGCATAACCATTACCTATAAAAAGATATTCGGAATATAATAAATGAAACTCATCATTGTCAGCGGCCGATCTGGCTCAGGTAAATCAGTTGCGCTACGCGTTTTAGAAGATCTTGGTTATTATTGTGTCGATAATATTCCTATTAACCTATTACCAGCATTAACTCATACGGTTATTAATGACTACGAAAACGTTGCGGTAAGCTTAGACGTACGTAATTTACCTAAAGACCCTGAAGATATTCCTGAAATTATCGCTTATTTACCCAAAGCCGTGGATGTAAACACATTATTTTTAGATGCCGAGGATAACGACTTAATCCGACGCTTTAGTGAAACACGACGATTGCACCCTCTTATCAAAGAAAATATGGCACTCGATCAAGCCATTGCTTTAGAAAAATCATTATTAGAGCCCATATCTACAACAGCTGATCTCTATATTAATACTAGTCAACTTACCCCGCACCAATTAGCTGATTTAGTCAGAGAAAGAATATTAGGTAAAAAAACTGGCTCAATGGTATTAGTCTTTGAATCGTTTGGCTTTAAACATGGTATCCCAGTTGATGCTGATTATGTTTTTGATGCTCGTTTTTTACCTAACCCATTTTGGGAAAAGTCGCTAAAAGGTAAAACAGGTGTTGATCAAGAAGTGAAAGACTTCCTTGCAAGCCAAGCAATTGTGACTAAATTTATTTGGCAAATAAATAGCTTTATGATGACTTGGTTACCACATTTAGAACGAAATAATCGCAGTTATGTAACTATAGCTATCGGCTGTACTGGCGGTAAACATAGATCTGTATATATCGCAGAAATGTTAGCCCATAACTTTCGTAAAGAGCGTGAAGACATACAAACTCATCATAGAGATATTAATGTTAAATCTACATAATAAACGAGTACAGCAATGAGTGTTATAACACGGCAAGTCACCATTTGTAATAAGTTAGGTTTGCATGCACGTGCTGCGACTAAATTAGCACAATTAAGCCAAAATTTTTCTGCACAAATCACATTAGAATTAACTGGAAAAGAAGCGGATGCCAGTAGCATTATGGCGTTAATGCTTTTAGCTGGCGGCCAAGGAAAAGTTGTAAATATCACTGCGCAGGGTGACGATGCACAATTGGCTTTAACGGAAATATGTAAACTTATTTCTGATAAGTTTGATGAAGCCGAATAATAAAGCCAAACAGATACAAGTATAAATTCACCCGCTTAATATAAACGTTATTTAAAGGTTTCTGTGTAAGATAAAAGTAAATAAAAGAACGGATAAAGCGATTAGGTTACGATAAAACTGCCCTAAATTTCAACGAGAGTGCAAAGAAAGCTATTTTTATCACGACAATTAAGCAACCTTCTATTTCATCCTTTTATTTACGATATATTCTTTAGCGGGTTTCGTGCACTACACACTAAAAAAGCAGAGTCGATATGCCGGAAGTATCTGAACAAGCGTATAACCAACAAAGACTACAACAAGTTAACGAAGCACTTAATAGTGGTATGTTCGTCTATGTACGAAAACTACTACAACATATGCCTGCTTATGACTTAGCCCTTATTTTAGAGTCCTCTACATCAAAAAGTCGCCTCCTATTGTGGCAACTGATTGATCCTGACTTTCATGGTGAAGTACTCGAAGAGCTTAATGAAGAAGTCCGTAAGGGTATTCTTAAAAGCATGCGACCTGAAAAGCTTGCTGCCGTTGCTGAAGGTATGGACATTGATGATTTAGCCGAAGTTTTCCGTACCCTACCAGACAGTATATACAACGAAGTACTCAACTCGATGGACTCGCAAGATCGTAGTCGTGTCGAAACAGCCTTATCTTATGCAGAAGATACGGCTGGCGGAATAATGAATACCGATACAATAACGTTACGTCCCGATGTAACAGTCGATGTCGTCTTACGCTATTTACGTTTAAAAGGTAATCTTCCGGACGCAACAGATTCTTTTTATGTTGTTGACCGTAAAAATACATTTATTGGTGCAGTATCACTTACCGCTATAGTGACAGCAAAAGCTGAAGTGATTGTTTCCCGTTTAATTAATGCTGAAATTGAAGCAGTACAAGCGGATATGGGAGAGCAAGATGTTGCTCAACTTTTCGAACGTCATGATTGGTTTTCTGCACCCGTTATTGATGAATTAGGTCACTTGCTCGGTCGTATAACGATTGATGATGTTATCGATATAATTCGTGAGAATGCTGAGCACTCAATGATGAGTATGGCGGGTTTAGATGATGAAGCTGATACCTTTGCTCCCGTATTTAAAAGTACTAAGCAACGTTCATTATGGCTTGGTGTTAACCTTATAACCGCATTACTCGCCGTTGCTGTGACGAGTATGTTTGAAGGCGTCTTTCAACAACTCGCTATTTTAGCAGTATTAAACTCTTTAGTACCCAGTATGGGCGGCGTTGCGGGTAATCAAACCTTAACACTGGTTATTCGCGGCATGGCGTTAGGCCATGTTGGAGACAGTAATGCGCGCGCTCTACTCATGAAAGAAATAGCCATTGGTTTTTTAAATGGGCTTATTTGGGCTACCTTAATCGCGACTGTTGTGGCTATTTGGAAACAAGATTTAATGTTGGGTGGTGTTATTGCGTTCGCTATGCTGATGAATATGACTGCCGCTGGCCTTGCGGGTGTAAGTATTCCATTATTACTAAAACGACTCAATATAGACCCGGCACTTGCGGGTAGCGTTATTATCACGACAGTAACCGATGTAGTCGGTATATTTGCTTTCCTTGGTACTGCTACCTTATTACTGACATAGTTATGCTCAAATAACTAGATAACTTAATAATTAATAATTAATGCTTAATAATTATTAAGCATTGACATACTGCTTCCTCCTACAAAAAAACGTTATCAACAATTAAATTGATAACGTTTTTTATGAATACTTATATTAAGTTATATAGCCTATCAAGCAATAAATTATGACAAGAAAACCTAATAAGATTGTTACAGCCTAATGTCCAGCAACCTGCATTTCATCAATTAAAATAGAACCTGTACGGATACTACCGCGCATATCAACATCAGAGCCAACAGCAACAATACCTTTAAACATATTCGTTAAATTACCCGCAATAGTAATTTCACTTACTGGGTAAGCAATCTCTCCATTTTCTACCCAAAAGCCAGCGGCACCACGCGAATAATCGCCATTAACAACGTTGACACCTTGACCCATTAATTCAGTAACTAACAAGCCTGTACCTAGGGTTTTTAACATGGCATCGAAACTGCCATCATGTCCTTTAGCATCCACTAACCAATTATGAATACCGCCAGCATGACCTGTTGTAGTTAACCCAAGCTTTCGCGCCGAATAACTGGTTAATAAATATGTTTGTAATGCGCCATTAGTAATAATTTCTCTGTCTTGAGTTAATACGCCTTCACTATCAAAAGCACTACTGGCTAAAGCTTTCGCTATATGAGGTCGTTCACTAATATTTAAAAAGTTAGGAAAAATATCATTACCGATAGTATCAAGTAAAAAGGAAGATTTACGGTATAAATTACCCCCGCTGATCGCGGCAATAAAGTGTCCCCATATGGTATTAGCAATATCTGCTCTAAATAAAACAGGCACTTTACCCGTTGGAATTGTTTGTGGTTTTAAACGAGACAACACTTCTTGAGAAGCTTGCAGACCTATATTTTTAGCACTCTCTAATAAAGAAAACTCTCGACTAACGGTATAGGCATAATCACGCTCCATGTCATCACCATCATTAGCAATCATCACACAACTTAAACTGTGACGAGTACTTGGGTAACCCACTAATTGCCCGTGACTATTACCATAAACCTTAAAGCCTGAAAACGTATCAAAACTGGCACCGTCAGAGTTACTGGCACGTGGGTCTACAGTTAATGCACTTTCTTCACATTCTTTAGCCAGTTCAATCGCTTCTTCTGTGCTTATTTCATGGGGATGATATAAGTTTAAATCGAGTGGCTGCATTGCTAAAAGTGATTTATCCGCTAAACCAGAGCAATCATCTACCGATGTATATTTAGCAATATTTACCGCTGCAGTAACCGTTTGCATTAACGCTTTTTCTGACAAGTCTGCCGTAGAAGCACTGCCTTTACGTCCTTCACGGTAAACCGTTATACCTAAGCCACCATCATTTGTGAATTCAACATTTTCCACTTCACCCATGCGCGTACTAACACTTAAACCTTGTTGACGGCTCATCGCCACTTCAGCACCGTCTGCGCCAAGTGATTTAGCCAGCTCAAGTACTTTGGATACACGTTCTTTCACTTCACTCAGTTGTTTAGTAATAGGGTCTTGCGATTTAGAAGTTAGGGTCATATTGGTTCTACTTTCTCTTTTCTGTATAAGGAGTAATAAGGCAAATACCCATAGAACTAATTAATCGTTCGACTAAAATCGACGAATTATTCCACTCGGTATAAAACAGTGACTTAGCATATAATTAGTTTAATGATATAATAAGTACAATTATTATTTATTTTAACATGGTATTAGACATTATTATGCCCCAGTCAGCCAACGATATCGACGAAGAATTAGAAGAAGAGTTAAAAAGTAAATCCGAAGTAAAGCGTGAAATGCATAAATTACAAGATTTTGCACAAAGCTTAATCGAAATGTCTAAGCATCAGCGTAGTCGCTTACCTTTAAGTGAAGACTTGAAAGATGCCATGATTTTAGCCGATAAAATTACCAATAAGCATGAAGCTTTACGTCGCCACATACGCCATACCGCTAAGATATTACTGGAAACAGATCTTGGTCCAATTCACCACGCTATGGAAGTGATGGCCAATAAACATCAGCAAGAAACGGCAAAATTTGTTCGTTTAGAAATCATTAGAGATGAATTAGTTGATCAAGGGAATGATGCTGTTGAAGCGTTGATTAGTGAGTTTCCGCAAATCGAACGTCAAAAAATAAAGCAATTAATTCGCCTAGCCGTGAAAGAAAAGAAAGCTGAAAAAATAGGTAAGCATTATAAAAACTTGTTCATCTACCTAAAAGCTAATGCATAAATAAAGCGTATAACAATAAAAGTTAACAAGCACTGTTCAATGACAGTGCTTGTTACTCTATTTAACTGAAATTTAGCTACAATTTAGTTATAACTTAACTGTAACTTAGCCGCTGTTTAATTATATTTACTGTGTACCACCGATAGTCATTTCATCTACTTTTAACGTAGGCTGACCTACACCAACAGGAATACTTTGGCCATCTTTACCACACACTCCAACACCACCATCAAGTTTTAAATCATTACCCACCATGCTAATACGCTTCATTGCTTCAGGGCCATTACCAATTAAGGTTGCACCTTTTACTGGAGAGGTTATTTTACCATCTTCAATTAAATAAGCTTCAGAGCTAGTAAAAACAAACTTTCCTGAGGTTATATCTACTTGTCCACCAGCAAAGTTTGGTGCATAAATCCCCTTTTTAACTGACTTAATAATATCTTCTGGGCTAGATTCCCCTGCTAGCATATATGTATTAGTCATGCGCGGCATAGGTAAGTGAGCATAAGACTCACGTCTTCCGTTACCGGTAGGTTTAACACCCATTAAGCCCGCATTATGCTTATCTTGCATGTAGCCTTTTAAAATACCTTTTTCAATAAGTACGTTATATTGCCCAGGCGTCCCTTCATCATCAATAGATATTGAGCCACGACGATTAGCTAATGTACCGTCATCCACAATAGTACAAAGATCAGAAGCAACCTGCTGACCTACTTTACCTGAAAATGCTGAGGAGCCTTTACGGTTAAAGTCACCTTCTAAACCATGTCCTACCGCTTCATGTAATAATACACCCGGCCAACCCGCGCCTAAGACGACAGGGAATGTACCTGCGGGTGCCTCAATAGCAACTAAATTAACTAACGCTTGTCTCACCGCTTCTTCAGCATAGGCAAGGTAACGCGCTTTATTGTCGCCGACTTCAACTTCAAAAAAATGGCTGTAATCCGTACGAGCACCACCGCCGGCGCTTGCGCGCTCACGCTTGCCATTTTCTTCAACTAATACCGAGCAATTTAATCGTACTAATGGACGAATGTCTGTACCATATGTACCATCACTAGCACTCACTAATATAGTTTCGTAAACACCTGAGATGCTCGCGATAACCTGCTTAACACGGCTGTCAACTTGACGGGCATGTGCCTCAATCTTATGTAATAAATCAATTTTTTGCTCTTGCGTTAAACTACCAAGCGGCTCAACAGATTGATAAACTTGAATAGGCGATTGACGACTAAAAGCTTTAACTGTTGCACCGGTACCACTATCAGCAATGCCTTTTGCAGCATCTGCTGCTTGTTGTAATGCTTCTGGAGTAATGTCATCAGAATACGCAAAGCCCGTTTTTTCGCCTGAGATAGCTCTAACACCAACCCCACGCTCAATATTATATGAGCCTTCTTTAACAATACCGTCTTCTAAAACCCACGTTTCATGTTGACTTGCTTGAAAGTATAAATCGGCATAATCAACTTGGCGGCCCATCATACTTTTTAAGGTTTTTGATAATATTTCATCATCAATATGACTATCACTTAATAAGGATTTTTCAACACTATTCATTAGATTTTAGCTCTACTTATCTATTCTTTAATTATAATAAAACTGCTGTAATTAGGTATTCAGCGGCGTGTTCAAATTTGCATTTAAAGGTGTTATTAAGGGCATACTTTGGCGTATGCGTGTTACTGTTTCAGCTTGATAATCAACACTGATGTAACCTTCACCTGTTTCGATAACCTGTTCAATATCACCCCAAGGGTTAATAATCATTGAATGGCCCCACGTCTCACGGCCATTTTCATGAACCCCTTCTTGACCTGCGGCAATAATATAAACTTGATTTTCAATAGCTCTTGCTTGCAGTAAAGTTTGCCAATGTGCTTGTCCCGTTATTTTTGTAAAAGCACTTGGTACCGTAATAATATTTGCGCCCGCTTTGGTTAACTGTTGAAACAAATTGGGGAAGCGTAAATCAAAACATACTGACAGACCAATATTAGCGAAACCAGTATTAACAACGCTTATTTCTTTGCCTGCTTGTGTATAACGTGATTCATAATAATTATTTGTACTATCACTTACCGTAACATCAAATAAGTGTATTTTATCGTATTGTGCGATTAACTTACCACTAGGATCAAAAACACAACTACTGTTCGTAAACTTAGCGGCTGATGGCGCTAAAATGGGTATAGTGCCAGCAACTAAATAAACCTTAAACTTTTTGGCTAATGCGCTAAGCGCTAAACAAAGATCATTCTCTTGATTAATGCTGTGTACTGATGCTTGCTCTAAGCCCCTTACTGAATCTTTTGCTATCTTTTGATCTGCGGTTTGATCTGAGCTTGAATCTGATATTTGTACAGAACGTTGTGCTAACGCTAATTGGTCACTTTCTTTACCACCAAAGTACAAACAACATTCAGGTAATACAATTAAGTGATGAATCTCTTCAGGCTCTAAATCTGTAGTTTGCTTACTACCTTGCTCAACCACAGGTTGAATGTCAGTAATCATTGTAAGGATCTTAGCGATTTTACTCAGATTAGTAGCTACATCAGCCGCTGAAGACAGTTGTATGGCACTTAACTTAACCATTACTTATCCTCCTCTGTAATAATCGACTTATCAAGAGGTAGGTGTTCAACAACGGGCGTTTCTTTTTTAATATCGCCCGTAATGATTTCGGCCTTTACAGTAATATTTTTATTTTTTCTATCTACTTCTTGAAAGTTAGGCTTATCGATATTTCCTGTTAGTTTGAAATTAAACTCAGACACTACCTGCGATTTAACCACTTGATCTATAGCAACACCAGCGAGAAAGGTGACGGGATTTAATGTTGTTATCCAAGCAAGTACCGGTAAGCTTGATGTTAATTCAGGTTTATATGACATGTCATAATCAAGCTCACCTGTTAATAGGTTTGTATATCCTGTCATAAACATATTTCCGGCCGTTCCATTCATTTCAGTATTACTGGTTGTTAATAAGCCTTGATGTAATTGATAATCGCCTTTAATGTTACTGTAAAACATACCATCACTAAAAATATCACGAAAATCGAAGGTTAATTTACGTACTAAAGACTGTAAACTCAACACTGAAAACAGTCGTGCTTTATCCGGTACCTCGGCCAAGTAGCCGTCATCAATTCTAGTCTTATAACTGCCATTGAGTTGGCTAATATCAAAGGCATGAAAGCCCCCTAACCAATTCAGTTTAAAATTAACGTCAGCACCGCTGTCTTTAAATATTGAGTCATAAGAAAAGGCTTCCATTTCTGTTTCTATATCGTCAATTAAAAGCTTACCCTCTACAAAGGTTTTTGATTCTTGTTCATTATGAATCCAGCGACCATTCAATGTTAATTGGGTTTTATCTCGTTTTGCCGTCAGGTTACTAAAAGCGACTGTTTGATGATCAATTCGGCTAACCGTAACATCGACTTGACCAAGGTCTAACAAACCAAAAATACAACTATCGCAATGAAATTTAATGGCTGGAATAGTATAAAAAAAACTCTCCTTTTCAGTTTCATCCTGTTGTTGAGTCGAGGCAATAGAGTTAATCTCTTCATTTTTAGGTAGATTTAAAAATTCAGCATTCATATCTACCCCCTGTACTAGCCAATCAGGATAAAATTTTATTTGACTGCGTGTTTCTGTTGCATTGAGTTGCAATAACCACCATTGGGATTTATCTAACAGATTAAAAGAAACGTTATTCAGGTGTTGACCCAGTATTTTTAACTGACCAATCGAGCCTCTAATTCTCTCAGGTTTAGCTAAAAAGGGGTTAGCCTCGTCTTCTTCTGTCCCTAGCGATACATCGTTAACACTGTCAATTATATTACTGATGAGAGGCTGCCATAGTGAAAAATCAGCATAGTCAAGCTTCGTAGTGATATGAAAACCTTCCATTGGCAAGGTCATAGAACCTTCACCTAGCATCAAGTTAGCATGAGAAAAAACGCTACGCTTATGATTTAACAGGCCTGAAAAATGTATATTATCGCCATAATTTAATAATACTTTAGATTGCGTTGCTGTACCGTTAATTTTTACAGAAAGCTTATTTTTTTGTTTAATATTATGGTCATAAGAAAATGGTAACAATAACTGCTCTTGAGTTAAATCCGCGTTAAATTCCGCATCATATGAAAAGCCACCTTGATGGTGCTGATATAAAGATAATTCGCCGAGCCAAGGTAACTCACCTTGGGTATATTCTTGTAATTTTGGAGGCACATAAACTAACCACTCAGGCGCTTGCCATAAAGCGGTTAATTTAATATTAGTATCATAATAATCATCTTTATTCATCCCCGTAATATCAAGGGCAATAGGCAGACCTTGCCAAGTCAGCTGTAAATCTTGAGTACTAATTTTATCATTACTAAAGTTAAGTGTTCCTTGGATATCACTAAAGTCCATCCTAGGTACTTGTAAAGACGCTTTATTGTTATCAAACAAAAGACTACCGCTGGCAAGGGGTTGGCCATTTTTACTCAAAGGTAAGCTTAGATAAAAATCACCACTTACTTCGCCAGTGAGTTGCAGCTGGTCTAAGACGCTACCAACACTGCCTTTAAGAGGACTTTTATTCATCAAATTACTAATATGACTAACCGCTGTAGGTTTTATAGTCGCGTCTACTGTTAATGTTTTACCGTTAGCTAAATCAGCAATACCTACACTTGCCCCCGTAACATCGAGGCCTGTTAATTCTCCCCCACGTCCGGTAATTAACATTGTATTATTAGTAAAATTTAAGTTCGCAGTAAAGTCAGTAATAGCCGGCCAACTTTTAACAAATTTAAATTCTGACTTACTTAGCTCAGCATCGACAACAAACGTACCGCTGCCATCAGTAAACGGAAAGCGCTTAATGGGCCCATTAATCAATATTTGTGCATTTTCAACACGGCCAGAAACAACGGCTAAGTTAAGATAATTAACGAGATTTTTACTCATAATCGGTAAAGGTAAATATCGACCAACCAAACCAGCATTCGTATTAGACACATTCGCCAGTAAAGCTAATTGAACTTCACCATTAATTACTTTTTCTGCTTTAATTTGTGCTGATAAATTAATTTCTTTCGATAAAAAATCAAAGTTATCGACCGTCAATGTCCATCCATCATTGTCAAACCCAATACTTAATTGACCTGAAAGGCTTTCATAGGGAAAGGCTTGAACAAATAATTTATCAAATGTTAACTGACCTTTTTCTGCTTTAAATTTTATCGCTAAGTAATCATCCACAAAGCTAACTTGCCCTGATACATTCTCTAAACTCGGAATACCTGAGCTATAGTTATTGTTAATTCCTGAAAGATTAGCGGTTACTTGCAGTTTATTATTGTTATGACGAATATATAAATCTTCAACTTTTCCACTTAAGGACATTTCTGAAAGTAACTTACGCGTCTCTTTTTTAGCAACAATTAGAGGCGCTAATTCAGCTAACATAGCCAGATCAATCTCAGATATATGCCAGGAAAAACTCTCCTTTTTATTTTCAAGCATCGCAGTAAAGTATTGTGAAGGTTGATCATTAAGTTTTAGTGTTAACGGGGTGCTGTAAAGATTGAAGCTACTTTCTTGCTCTCCTTTTATCAATAAAAACTGCCCGTTATCTAAGGTCAGTTGCTGCTTTTTATCATTATAAGACCAAAGCATATTACTGTCGGAAAAATCAACTTTTAGGCTATTAATATGACTATCATCAACAGCAAACCATGCAGAAAAATTGATATCTGTTTTCGTTTTATCATCTTCAAGTACTAAAACATTGTCTAACCAAGGCGTAATATCAATATGGTTTGCCTGTAAATAAGCTTGTCCCGTTAGTTCGTTAATTGTTTTCCCTTTCAGGTCAATTTTTAATTGTAAATTATTAGAGCTTAAGCCATTAAGTACGACGCTACCTTGCGCTTGATGTCTATCTTTAGTATTTAACCAACGTAATTTATTTATCCGAACACTGCGTGTAATCGAGTCATTCTTTATACTCATTTCACTATCAAGAATAGAGAAGTGATTAATTCGATTTAAAAGTAAATCGCTAATGACACGAATATTATTTTTTTTGTTGGCATCGACCTCACTATTAACAACGTTATTTTCTTTTTTACGTTGTAATAGTTGTTCAGAAATATCGACTTGAGCTCTAGAAAGGATTAAGTTTTTAGAAATGAATTGTTGCTGGGTGATTGTTTTCCAAAAATCAATTTGTAACTCAAGCTTTTCGATAAGTATTGAAGAGTTTTTATTATCAAATATTTTCACATCACCTATCACTAAGCTTGGACCAAAGTCCTCCCAGGTCATACTCAATGTACCAATAGATATATTGGTTTGAGATTGTTCGTTGAGGTAATTTTGTAGTGGCAATCGATAGTGATGAACATAGGGTAGCAATAAACGAAAAGCACTAATGAGTACCGCTAACAGTACCAATAAGATGGCAACTGTTTTATACAGGCGATTTAACCAACGGTTAGACGTGCTTACAATACTCATTGAAGTTTAAAAATATCCAGTTTTATGTTCGAGAATAATAAGTGCATATTCACTTACATCATAACAACGTCAAATTGTTCCTGATTATACATGGCTTCGGCTTGCACTTTAATCAACTTACCAATAAAAACTTCAACTTCGCCTAAGTTATGACATTCATCATTTAATAAAAAATCACTTACGGCAGTAGAAGCGTAAACCGTAAACTTATCAGCGTCATGAGCACGATTCACACGTACGATTTCTCTGAGTATTTCAAAACACACTGTTTCAGCTGTTTTTAAGTGTCCTCGCCCAGTACATAAAGGGCATTCACCACATAAAATATGCTCTAAACTTTCACGGGTACGTTGGCGTGTCATTTCAACTAAACCCAGTGCTGAAAAACCGTGCAGACTATATTTAACCTTATCTTTACTCATTGCAGTGTCAAGACTATGTAAAACTCGGCGTTTATGATCTTCATTGTGCATATCAATAAAATCGACAATGATAATCCCACCTAAATTTCTTAACCTTAGCTGTCGAGCAATAACTTGAGTTGCTTCAATATTAGTACTAAAAATAGTATCTTCAAGATTGCGATGTCCAACAAATGCGCCCGTATTTATATCGATGGTCGTCATTGCTTCTGTTTGGTCAATAATTAAGTAACCGCCAGATTTTAATTCAATTTTTCGGTGTAAAGCGCGCTGAATTTCTTGCTCTACTGAGAACAAATCAAAAACAGGTCGTTCTCCAGGGTAATACTCTAATGAAGGCGTTAATTCTGGAATGAATTCTTCAGTAAATACCTCTAATTCTTGGTACGCTAACTTGGAGTCAACACGAATACGTTCTATATCTATGCCTACAAAGTCTCTCAATACGCGAAAAGACAATGATAAATCTTGATAAAGCGGCAATTTAGTTTGCTTTCGTTGTTTACGGGTAAGTACTTTTTTCCATACTCTACGTAAAAATTCAGCATCATGTTGTAGTTCTAATTCGCCCGCACCTTCGCCCGCTGTACGTACAATAAAACCTTGGTCTTTATCACAATAAGGATTGACTATATTTTTTAATCGGTCACGCTCTTCTGTACCTTCAATACGTAACGAAATACCTGCATGTTTTGCATGAGGCATCAACACTAAGTAACGCGAGGCAATAGTAATATCTGTCGTTAAACGTGCGCCTTTAGTACCAAGAGGATCTTTTACAACTTGTACCATAATATATTGCCCTTCATGTACTAAAGAGCGAATATCGGCCACTTGATCTGTTTCTTCTTTTAGAATAAGTTTACTTTTGATATCAGAGGCATGTAAAAATGCGGCTTTATCTAAATTAATATCAATAAAAGCGGCTTGCATTCCGGGTAATACACGGATGACTTTACCTAAATATATATTTCCGACAATACCACGCTTAGCTTCTCGCTGAATATGTACTTCTTGCAATGAACCATTTTCAACCAAAGCAACACGCGTTTCACTGGGAGTAACATTAATTAATAATTCGGCACTCATAAATAGTCCTTACGTAGAGAGTTTTTTTTGTATCAGCTATTATCACTTGTAACATTGGCATTAATAGCGCCAACAAAACCTGCATCAGTTAATAACTGTGCTGTTTCATATAATGGTAAACCAACAACCGCTGAATAACTGCCATTAATAGTTTTAACAAATTGTCCTGCAATACCTTGAATACCATAACTGCCCGCTTTATCTTGAGGTTCACCCGTCAACCAATAAGCGAGCATTTCTTGTTTAGATAACGCCTTAAAAGAGACATCAGTTGTGATAACCTCGCCTTTCACACCTGACTTTTCAGCAAGTGCAATAGCCGTTACGACTTGATGTTGATTATTGGACAACAAAGAAAGCATTTTGATGCAATCTTCTTCATTCGTTGGTTTTCCTAAAATTTTTCCATTAAATACCACGCTGGTATCTGAGCCTAATACGAAGCTATATGCTTGCTCATCACTTGGTAATAAATTAAATACATGCAAGGCTTTCTGCTTTGCTAGGCGCAGTACATAGTCATAGGCGGCTTCAGAGTTCTCAACGGTTTCATCAATATCACTCACTTGTATCGAGAACTGAAAACCTAATTGTGCCAATAAGGACTTCCGTCTCGGTGACTGCGAAGCTAATATAAGTTTTTGATGAGTATCTTTTGAGTTAGCTATTGAGTTGCTCATAAAGTTTTTTACACCTGTGATAGTTAGCCCTTGGTAAGTATTAAATTGTTTACCTATTAAATTTTAATAGGTTATTTAGCCCGAAATTTAGTTATTTTTTAACGTGGTAAATATTTATCTATTTAATTATTTAATATGAAAGTGTCTGCGGACACGACGTAATAACAAAAAGACCCAAGGCCAAAGTACAATAGACGTTATCACTGGGTATAAATAATTAGATAAAAAGACTGCGTCACTTAAAAATCGCTGCAACCAAAAAACAATGAGATGATATTGTGCTGAAAGTACGCCAATAATTAAGGCTTGTTGCCATACCGAAAAATTTCTAATTTTTTGAAAGTTGACTACAACAATATAAATCGATAGAGCCATAGCACAAGCATGAACACCCAATACTGAGCCCAATAGCACATCAAGAATAAAGCCCATTACCCACGCAGTAATAACATTGACTTTATTCGGCAAAGCTAAGCACCAATACACTAAAACGATCAGTACCCAATCAGGACGAAATGCATCAACGTTTAATGGCATAGGTGTAATACTGGCCATTAAAGCAATCAATAACGTTAGTGAAATAACAAAGCCATTATTGCTAAACATTATAATTTCACTCCCTTTTTACTCTTGGTCTTATTTAATAAAGCAGGATTAAATGCTTTCTCTTTAGAAAGTAATAAAACATAGCGTAGTCTATTTATTTGAGCCTCAGGTTGACTCAAGATAGTTGCAAATTCTCTTGATTCATCAGTACGTACTGACGTAATACGTGAAACGGGATAGCCTTCAGGATATTTTCCACCCAACCCGGAAGTGACTAATAAGTCACCTTTTTTTACATCAGCACTGTGTGCAACAAAATTATGGATAAGTCGATCAATTTGACCGCTGCCAGAGGCAATAAGTCTCAAACCATTTCGTTGAATACGTACAGGAATAGCATGTGATATATCACTGATTAATATTACCCTAGAGCTACTCACCCCAACATGTAATATTTGACCAACAATACCTTTTTCATCAAGTACCGGTTGGCCTTCATATACGCCATCATTAGCTCCTCTGTTAATAACCACTTGGTGAGAATAGGGATCGCTATCAACAGAGAGTATTTCGGCAAACATTTTTTTATTTTCACCACGAACTGGTGACGATAATAATGAACGTAATCTTTCATTCTCTTGACGTATAATACTTAATTGCATTGATTGTTCGTGAAAGAAAAGCTCATTTTCTCTAAAGCTTGTGTTTTCTTTCATCAGTTGTTGGCGAGTAACTAAGTTTTCAGAGGCCCAAGTCATCATTTGCTGAGGAGCATTAGCCATGTATTGCAACGGACTAACTAACGATTGTAGATAACCGCGTGCGGTTTCAAAACTTGCCATTTTATGGTCGAAGAAAATTAAAGCAATAGAACAGGCAAGCACTAAGGTGAGTCGTTGTGCAGGAGATGTGCCTTGATTAAATATTGGGTTCATAAAAAGCCAGTTATGAGGTAATAGTCATGGTTTAAAACCATATAAATAACTTTATAATAAACGTTTTCGCATAGTTCAGATTTACATAGAAAGTTAATTACGAACATTGTTAACGTTATATTCTAGATAATAACGTTAACAAATATTATTCGTAAACGTCTTTATTCATATGAAAATAAATCGCCACCATGCATATCAATCATTTCGAGCGCTTTACCGCCTCCACGTGCTACACACGTTAAGGGATCATCAGCCACAACAACAGGAATACCTGTTTCTTCCATTAACAAACGGTCAAGATCTTTCAATAAAGCACCACCACCCGTTAATACCATGCCACGTTCTGAAATATCAGACGCTAGCTCTGGTGGAGATTGCTCTAAGGCCACCATAATTGCGCTAACAATACCACTTAAAGGCTCTTGAAGTGCTTCTAATATTTCATTACTATTTAAAGTAAAACTACGCGGTACACCTTCAGCAAGATTACGGCCCCGTACTTCAATTTCAATTAATTCTTCACCTGGGTAAGCAGAGCCAATTTCGTGCTTAATACGCTCTGCCGTTGCTTCGCCAATTAAACTACCAAAATTACGACGAACATAGTTGATAATAGCTTCATCAAACTTATCGCCACCAATACGTACTGATGATGAATAAACGACACCATTAAGGGAAATAATACCAACTTCTGTAGTACCACCACCTATATCAACAACCATAGAGCCCGTAGCTTCAGAGACAGGCATACCTGCACCAATAGCAGCAGCCATGGGTTCATCAATTAAATAAACTTCACGAGCACCCGCGCCCATAGCTGATTCACGAATGGCACGGCGTTCAACTTGTGTAGAACCGCAAGGCACACAGACTAAAACTCTTGGGCTTGGACGAAGAAAATTATTACTGTGTACTTGCTTAATAAAATGCTGAAGCATTTTTTCCGTCACAAAAAAGTTAGCAATTACGCCATCTTTCATTGGGCGAATAGCTTCAATATTACCAGGGGTTCTACCTAACATAGCTTTTGCTGCAGCACCTACAGCAGCAACACTTTTTGAACCACCAGAGCTAGCTTGGCGAATAGCTACTACAGAAGGTTCGTTTAATACAATACCTTGGTCTTTTACATAAATAAGTGTATTGGCGGTACCTAAATCAATTGAAAGATCGTTAGAAAACATGCCGCGTATTTTTTTAAACATAAGCTCAAAATGTCCTGTAGTGTGCTAATTAAGTAGATCCTGTTATTATCCGAATAACAGATCGGATAATCATACCTTAGTCTTAAGCTAATGTGTTGCTTTTTTTAAAAGAAAAAATAAAGAAATAGACTATAAGTACATTATAAAATAATTAGTTACAAGTAGCGGTACTCTTGATGTTTAACAATAGTGGTGTAAGCAAAAAATGCTTTTATGTCATTAACTATTTATATTATTTATTCTAACTTACGGCTCTTATTTTTGTGGACAATAACGAGCTAATTTACGTTTAACTATGCACCTAATGCGTTTATCGAGACGTTTCCCGTTGGTAAATAATACGGTCATTACCACGATATAAGCCAAAGGTCGCTATGCCACGAGGATCATCGTTAAATAAACTATCAACCCCTTCATCGTCATAGGCCCAGTCGTATTTAAGCCAATCGTTAACCGTATAGATAACCTCTACCTGGCCAATATTACTTAGAGTTAAGTCAGTTGTGGGGGCGGTTAATATAATATCTTGAGTTTCTCCTCGTGGTACAGCATCAATAAATGTTCCTGACACAGTGTCCTTAACGGGTGTTAATGTAGGGTTTAAACTAATATTACTTAATGTAATATTATCATCCGTATAAGTAGTACAAGTATCGGTTTTACTCAATACATAGCCATTATCTGTATAATAATTAACAGATAATATTTGAGGTAGATCTGAGGTGTCAGATCCATAACTGTTTTCAAGCTGAGCACGACCAAAACGTATTAACTTACCGGTAGGTTGTAAAGTAAGAATGAGTCCGTTATCGCTAATGGAATCAAAATCAAGAGTTTCAACACCATCGTCATCAATGATTGATGTTATTTCTAACGCTATCTTTGAGGTAAATTCTTTAATTTCACTGTTGGCTTCATGCAAGTATACAAAGTTGTCATCATCATTATATTTATAGGTTATTAGGCCGTTTAATACTGTAAAATTAGCCGTACCCAAAGTAGCCGTTAGCCCGACTAAATTGGTTAAGTCACTACCCCTTTGGCTTATATCTGTATTAGGTGTTAATCGGATAAAATTAGCCAATGACAACTTTAAAAAATCACCTGAGTAATTTGTCGTTAATGTGTTGCTCTTATTTCTCGCTTCCATCGAAATAGAAGGTGTATTGAGAGCCAAGTAACTCAACGCCCCTCTAGATAACGAGTCAGACAACATCTGGCCACTGTAAATAAAAGGTAAGTCAGTAGAGTTATCCGTATTACATGCGCCGAGTAACATACCGTTATCAATACTCGTTACGGTAAAATGATCAGGGTAAAAACGACCTACATAAGGCTCTATTCCAATAACATCACTAGCCCCTAAGTAAGAGCCATCACTTAAATTTGCGGTAAACTTAACAATACCAACTTCATCATAGGTCATACTTTTACTATTGTCGGTACCGTTAGTTGCCATACCATTATTAAAGCTTATAAAGCTATTATTGGTTAAATTGCCTTCAGTACCCGCAGCAGGTAAATAAAGGCTATCTGTTATAGTCGCAGTTTCTGCCGTTGCTTCATTACCAAAATTAACAGTTGCTGTGTTATTAGATAAAATAGCATCCGAATCAGGCACTCCATCATTTGCTTCACCTGATAAGTCATCATCAGAGGCTTGCCATTGCACCGCGGTTAAACGAGTAGTAAAATCTTCCCCTGCTTTTTTAAAAGCACTATCAAGTTGACCTGCCGTTTGTGCTTTAGGGCTAGGACTATCAATTACATCAACAAAAAAACCAAAAGGTCGAACAATAAAGGGATTAGAGCTACCTTCAATATAATCTCCTGACGGTTCCCCATTATCATCGGGTAGTTGATAACGTGCATACAGTTGCATTGAGCCAGCATCAGGATAAGTAAATATAAACGCTGCAGTATGTTGACTAACGCCACCAAAATCTAAGGGAACGGAAGTATACGCGGCGAAAGCAGGAGTACCTATAATTGGGGTAATGCTAGTTATAATTTTGGGAATACTAGTATTAGAAATATCTATATTCTGGCTACCGCTATTAGGGTCTTCGTAACTCGCGGCCATTTCAATTGACTCACCCGTTATTAGAAGCGGGGCGCAAGCTCCAACATTGTTCGTTTGAACCGCTTCAACCTGTAAAGTATCGGCATTATAACCTACGTTAGACGGTTTACCTGAAAGCTGAACCGGTAGTGTTAAGTCACCCGAGTCCGTAACAAATCTAAAACCTGAATCAGCAAAAGTAACATCGCATAATGTTGGGTCCGCATTCAGACAGGTATACGTTTCATTCAAGCTTAATGACACAACTCCTGCTGTAGTATGAGTATATTTTACTGCAACATAATCAGGGTCTGTTGGCCCTTTATTATCATTACCAATAACGGTTATATTTTTAGTTAGCACGACATCCGAACTGTCTGATACTGATAACACAACGTCTACATCATCTGTCGCTATCGTAGTACAGGCGACATCAACACAAGCTTTAATAGTAATATCATCAGGTTCGCAAGTAAGCCCTTGTCCATTGAATCTATCTATTTCAAAATGGTCTACTTTACACTCGCCAAATTTCACCTTGCCATTAAGGGCACCATGTTTCAGTATTTCATAGCCAGTGGGCGCCTCATTAGTTCGGATATCATTAGATATGGATACTTCTAAATAATCACTAAAGCCACGCTCAAAAAATATAGCGGTAATTTCAAAGAGAGAATCTTCAGTTAAAGTAAAAGATCCGCCAGTACTTGAGTTTCTGGTTGTATTTTCAAACCTTAACTCATTAGTGCCAACGCTATTGTTTACATTATCAAACTTATTAAATACAACCGTATCCCCATACAATGTATCCATGACAAAACTAGAACCGTCATCCGCTTCTACATAAATAGTGTAGCTACCTGCAGGTAAGCTGAGTGTTCCAGCAGTGCGTACTAAAAAATCTGAACCACTAACACTAGGATAATTTAATGTTCCTGAGAAATCATGACTCGAACCACCAAAATCAATACGATCAACTTGGCTTGAACCACTTGCAGAAACATTATGTATACCATTATTTATTAAGCCTGAGGCCGGCGAGCCTGCAGTGAGCCATGCAGCATGAATAGTTAGCGCTTCTGTTACTGTGTTTATCCTAGAGTCGCTACCGCCATTATCAATCTTAATACCGACGGAGTTTAGAGTACCAGAACCATCAGCAGAACATTCTGCGGCGCCCACAAATTGAACCATCGATACAAATAGAATAAAACAACATAATAAACGATAGCTCATTTACAAGCTCCTCGCTTCAACTTGAATAGTGCGACTACTTTTTACTACTCCTTGATTATCAGCTATGTCACCACTGCCACATTTACCCGTACTGGTTAGACGGTAGTATTGTATTTCGGCCATAGGGTCTCTGGCGTCAGTGAAATAGTTATCACACGTTGTTGTTGCCTCACAACTGTATAGTCCAGGAATATCTTGATTTACACTTGTTTTGAAATTGTAAGAAAAAACATTAGCTGTATTACAAGAGCCTGTGCTCGTATTTAAAGGAAATAATAACGCTAGCTCGGCTTGCATAGCTGAATTAGCCGCCATGTAAGCCCGAGTGCCTAAAACTTCTTGCGATACTGTTTCGCTACTTGTGGAAATAATTTTCATTAAAACACCCCCTAACAAGCTCAATATAATGATAATAAACAAGGCTAACACTAAAGAGCTACCCTGCTGCTTAACTAAGCAAGGAAAACGAGAATATAGTGTATATTTAGACAATTGATGATAACGAATAGGCATATTAATCTTAGGCTATAATTTATATAACATAGGTTAGTATAAAGGTAACGTTAAGCGCGTGTTTATGCAATATAAGCATAAAGAATACTCTGTAAAATATAACATCTACAGGCTACTTTATAATGTCGCTGACGCACTATCATTTTCGTGTAGTTGTAGTTGTGAAAATTAACCTAAACCGATAACGCTACTAGGGTACATTGTTAATATGGACTTCATGATCGAATACATAGTTTTCATCATTATTCGAAAATTGCAAACGCATCTGTACTACCGCATTGCGTTGTAAAGTCGCTGATGCATAATTAAAAGGGTTGGTATTACTCAAGTAACCTGCCATAAATACCCCTGTAGAGGTTGGGTAAATCTGAGTACCACCGGCAATCGCCTCGCTAAAACGAATAAGTGTCCCAACGCCTGATGAAAGTGCATAGCAATAACTGACTTGTTGATTGGTAATATATAATCGTTGTGTGGGTGAGTCTTCTTCAAAGTTAACATCCGGACTTAAATTATCAAGCAGATTAATAACCCCTGACGTGTCACTATTATCAACATCAATTGGAAATGTTTTAGCTAATACTCGCCCCGATGTATTCGTGTAAATATCTTCGGTAATAAGCGGATAAACAGTCACTAAATCTCCAATATTATATTCATAGGTAGTCCCCGTAAGGTCATCAATAAAAGGGATTACGGATAGCGTTTTACTGGCGACTTCTGGTGCAACAGGAATATCTATATAAATGGTACTGGCGGTAATAGGCGTAAATTGAATACACTGCCCAGCATCAAAAGTATTAATGCGTATACTATTGGGTACCACATTACGTAGCTCGCGACTTAAACGCTCAATGACAAAGCGCGCATTACCTATTAATTCATCTCGGTTAGTGGCATTTAAATACGTTTGCGTTGATAACGTTATAAAACCACTTACTCCAACAGCCATTACCCCCAAAATAATAATAACTAATACCAGTTCTAGCAGTGTAAAACCTTGGCTACTTTTTTTGTTTCTACCTAAAAGATTATGGTTAGCCTCGCGCATTAAAAATTAGCCTTATGGCTGGTAAACTCAATAGCGGTACCTAATGGCGTAGTTACCGTAACCGTTATACGTTTTGCTGCTCTGTTAGCTAAGCCTAAATCAGCGCCGGCATAAATAACACTGACATTAATAATAAATTGACTATAACTGCTATCAATAACGCCGTCGGTTGAGTTTACGTGTTGAATAAAATTATGAAAATCATCAACATCGTCAAATTGACTGCGGTTATCTTCATTTAGATCGAGTCTCCCACCCTCTCCATTTTCAGGACCTAAAAGAGTAGAGCATGTGGGGGCGCTCGTTTCATCACACCTCACTAAACCGCCACTCCTATCTGAATTTTCATCAAAAGCACGGCTAGTAATATCATTCATCAAACTTTGCGCCAGTTCAGACGCTTTAATAAGCAGTACATTATCAGCACTTCTTTCTTCTGCCGGCGCTA
>Ga0308012_10000151_pt1 | contig 43599 bp, 42 predicted proteins | sample Neamet179_FD_203133 | JGI IMG/M metagenome (GOLD analysis project Ga0308012, IMG submission 203133) | Marine microbial communities from water near the shore, Antarctic Ocean - #179 | ecosystem: Environmental > Aquatic > Marine > Unclassified | place: Southern Ocean | collected 2014-07-25 | reverse complement strand
TAATTCAAAACCAATCCCTCTACTAGTACCTGTAATAACAACGTTTTTCATTTAAATATAAAATTTTGAAGAAGCAATCTACTTAAATTTTAATACATTCAATAATTAAAATCAAACAAATGGGAAAATAATTCTTCTTTCTATTGCATTCATTTTCATACAAAACACAACAACGCAAACCACCTATATTTTCTACGAGCAATTGATTGAGGCTAAATCTGATAAAAGCATTAAAAAAAGAATTTCTCTTAGCTAAAATCAAAATTGATGCGATTTATTTAAAATAAGAAATCAAAACACTTTTGTGTATCTTTCCCAAGTTATATTTAATCAAACAAGATGGAAGAAAACAATATAAAAGAAGATACCGTAGCGCAATCTAAAAACGAAGTTAAAAATGATGCAAAGGGGTTATTTTTGAGTATTAAAAAATACTTAAAAGAACTTTTAGACTTCAGAGAGGACACAGATCATGAAGCAACAATAGAGGCTATTAAAGCAGACATTCCTTTTAAAGGAGCAACTGCTTGGATTTTAATTTTCGCCGTATTTGTTGCCTCTATAGGATTGAACGCTAACTCAACTGCAGTTGTAATTGGAGCCATGCTTATATCGCCTTTAATGGGGCCTATTTTGGGTATAGGAATGTCTTTTGCTTTAAATGACATTGATACTTTTAAAAAATCGTTAACAAACCTTGGAACCATGATTGGTTTAAGTTTATTAGCTTCGTTTTTATTCTTTTACTTTTTTCCTTTAAGTGAAGATAATTCAGAATTATTAGGAAGGGTAAGTCCAGATATTAGAGATGTTTTAATTGCTTTCTTTGGTGGTTTAGCATTAATGGTAGCAAGAACTAAAAAAGGGACTATCGCTTCTGTAATTTTTGGCGTTGCGATTGCTACAGCTTTAATGCCACCTTTATGTACAGCAGGTTATGGTTTGGCAAAAGGAAACTTTACTTACTTTTTTGGTGCTATGTATTTATTTACGATTAATACTATTTTTATTGCTTTAGCAACATTTTTAGTACTGAAACTATTAAGTTTTCCAATGCATAAATATGCAAATGCTGCCAAAAGAAAACGATATGCGACCATCGCTTCTGTTGTTGGTTTAGCCGTTATGATTCCTGCAATATTTACATTTATTAACGTATTTAAAAAAAGTAAAATTAATAATCAGATTGAGGTTTTTATTAAAACTGAAGTTAAAAACAACCCTTCTTTAACGTTGATCGATTATGAATCAAACCTTGAAAAAGAAACATTAAAACTTAATTTTTTTAATGAAATAACAGATGCGACCTATAACGACCTGAGTAATGAAATTACTAGTAATATTTCTTATAGTAGTTTAAAAGATTTTACCTTAAAAATAAAGGGGAGTGACACCAAAAGTTTTGAGATAATTACAACAGCTTATAAAGAAAAACGTGAAGAATTACAAGAGAGTAAAAACATCATTAATGGTTTGCAAAAACAAATCACAGATTTACAAATTACAATTTCTTCCTTAAATCAGAGAATAGAACAAGACGCATTGAATAAAAATCAAAAAGCTATTGCTTTTAGCAGAATTGCGAAAGATGCAAAAATTAGATATATAGATATTGAAGCCATTGGTTTTGCGAATGTTTTGTCATCAAAAGATTTTATTAAGATTGATACGATTCCTGTTGCAACGATTAAATGGAATTTAAAAGTACCCGATAGCATCATCAATCTAAAAGAAAGCGAACTAAGAGGTTGGCTTCAAAAGGAAATGGAATTAGACACACTTTTTATTAAAAGAGAATAATTAAAACTGTCCAATACAGAATAGCAATTCCCTAAATACATGAAGAACAATAAATTAAGACAGAAAGTTATTCTTTAAAGGATAAAAATAACGGGCAAATAAAAAACCAGTATTTTCAAAAATTATTGAAAAATACTGGTTTTATTGGTGACCTCGACTGGCAAAAGTTCAAACTTTTTAGAGGATATAAAAAACTATTATTCGCAAATAATCAAAAAAAAAATTGTAAAAAACTTCAAAAAAAAATTCAACCTAAAAAACATGAAGGTTTTACTCAGTAGAACTCGCATGAAAAGTATAAAGTCAATCAACCTGTATCACAAGGATTTAACGCTCTATTTTATTTTTAATTAGAATTAAATTCTCGGCATTTCCACTAATTATTCTCAAGAATATTTCTTTATTCTTGAGAATAATTTTTTTTAATGACAATGACACTTCCCCTTCTTTACTTAAAAGAGTAAAACTAATAAAATTAAGTATGTATCATTTATGTATCATTTATAACAAATAATTTATCTATTTTTAAAAATAGTTTAAAGACTTTCGATAAAGCATAGATAAATTAAAATCAGGTAAGCCGAAAACTGATTTTTAGAGTAGACATAATATAAAACCAAATAAAAATGTATTTAAAAAACGAGAATGGAAAATTAACACTCTGCGAGGATAACGGTTCGTGGATAAGAACAATTGAAGGTAGTAGAGGGGAAAAAGCAAGGTTTCAAGGCTCCTCAATTGCTATTACCTATAATGACGGAAGGACTAAGCTCCTAACAGAAACAGGCTCTTTCATTCGACATCTATAACAATATATTAATTTGGAAGAATACCTTTCCGTGCTGGCTTATAAGAAATTGTATTTTTCAGTAAAAAAGTTAAAGTAGTTTTACTTTAACTTCATATTTAACTAATCAACATTGCCACTATGAGTTCAATTACAGATAAACCAATTACCACACTAAATCAAGATCTTTTAAAGGTTGAAAAATATAGTTTAGCACTTTCAAATTTTATCATTCGAAGTGACACCCCAATTACTATTGGACTTCAAGGAGAATGGGGAACGGGAAAAACGTCTTTAATGTCACTTCTTCTAGAAGATTTTAATGATAAAAATATTGCCTGTTCATGGGTAAATACTTGGGAGTATAGTTTATTTCGAAATGCTAATGAAACAACTCCTGGTGTATTGAGAGGGATGTTAGAAAAACTGAAGGAATCCTGTAAGAGTAGAGGTATTTGGACATTGAAAGATGATACAGAAGAAAAATTTAAATCTGCTGCCCGGTTTTTAGGAGGTTTAGCAAATCAGATTGTGGCAAAACAAACAGGAATTAATGTGAAAGGTGCTGCAGATGGTATAGGAAGCAACCAAAACTCTTCTGCGGAAGTCGCAGAAATTAAAGCATTAATTACCGATTTAATAAGTGATTTAATAAATGACCCTAAAAATCCAATCGAAAAAGTTGTCTTTTTTGTAGATGATTTGGACCGTATTCCACCTGGTGATGCTGTGGAAGTTCTTGAAGCACTTAAAAATATTTTTGATATTCCAAATTGTGTGTTTATACTAGCTATTGATTATGACATTGTAGTCAAGGGATTGGAAAGTAAATTTGGTCCTAAAACAGATGAGAATGAACGAGAGTTTCGTTCGTTTTTTGATAAAATTATTCAGGTTCCATTTTCGATGCCAATTGGTACTTATGATATTGAAAATTTTTTAGTTGAAAAACTAAAAGATCTCGGAACAGGTATTCTAGAGGAGGAAAAAGAATTGTATGTAAAAGCTGTTAAATATAGTATTGGATACAATCCTAGAAGTTTAAAGCGCTATTTAAATGCTTTTAGTTTAATCAATCACTTAAAAGAAATTGAATTAGATGATGAGCAGCCCAAAGGAGATGACTTTATGTTGTTTGCTGTTTTAGGAATTCAAATTTCATATCCTAAGATTTTTAGATTGCTATCTCAGAAGCCTAATTTTCCAGAATGGAACAAAGGATTTGGAAATAAATTTGGTGTGGAATGGGATGAAGTTCAAGAAAAAATTAAAAAGTTTGGAGAATCAGACCTTATTGATGAGGAGTGGGAACAGGTAACTTGGGGTGCTTGTCAAAGTGATTCTTATTTAAGAGCACGTGCATTCTCTGTTTTAGAATTACTTAATTTGTTGCGAAATAAATATAAGGATACTTTAGAAGAGGAACTAGAAACCGCTATGACATTTGCATCTATTACAAGTGTTGACGATGATGTTGAAACAAAACAAGCGGTACAAAAAGTAGGAAACAAAACTATTTTTGATGGTGTACAAACAAAGCTTTTACAACTTACCGAAGAAGGGTTTACGGACCAAGCTGTTAAAAATTATGCTGCTTTATGGTCTCCGCTAAGTGATGTTGAAAAAAACAATACTAAATACAGAATTTCCTTCGCAAAAACTGGATCATCTTTTAATGATGAGACTCGTGTAGGTAGAGGTAAAAAACAACTAATATATTGCTCAAACCCATCTAAGAAAGCACTTGGAATGAAAATTTGGGTGAAGAAAAACACTGGAAAGGTTTCATCTTTATTCGAAAATATAAAATCAACTTATAATTTAGAGGAAAGTGAAAACATATATATATCAAAGGATAAAGATTTAATTATTGAGTACAATGCATATTCAGAATTAAAAGATAAATATGGTGAATTGATGGAATATATAGTACAACAAATAACAAGTTAATTATAAACAGAGCTAATAAAAAATTAAATTAAAAAACAATGGAAAAAGTTACGACTAACCAAACAATTAGCTATTTAGAAGTGTTTTTAAGGTATGGAGACAGTGACAAGGAGATAGGATATTTCTCAATTTCATTAAAGTCAAATATCCTTATGCCTAATATAATAAATTTTAAAAATTTAATCGATATAATTTCTTGGGATGGTCTTTATGGTCTTGGAGAATTTGAAGCTGCTGTCAAAAAAGAAATATCAGATTTTAACTTAATATTTTCTGACTGTCCTCAAATATGGATTACTAAAATTAATGAGCTAGACTTAAAGCCTATATATGATTTTCGTTTTAATGGCGAGGGAAATGAAGAAATAGTGGCAGACATTTTTGGAATTGATAAAAATGATGTTGATGATTTTGTCGCTGATTATTTTTCCGACACAGTTTACAGCATAGAAATGTAGAAAAATTAAATTAAAAAACAATGGCAAGAGATTATACAAAATACAACGTTGAAGGTTTGGGAGGAAATCTCAACAAAAGACAATTAGTTTATACCGTAGTTAAAGATTGGGTAAATAAGAATAACCCAAGTTTTGATGCTATACAAAAAGCTTTTCCTGCAGAGGCACAAGGTTCAAAAGGATTTATAATGAAGGCATCTGAGGTAAAGGATGCGAAGATTTTCAATATACAAGAACCATTGAGCATTAAAAATGGAACGCAGGTAGTCGTCTCTAATCAATGGGGAACGAAGAACATCGCTACCTTTTTAGAATTGGCAGAAAAACTTGGATATAATGCAACTGCTGTTGGAAGTGAAAATAATGAAGCAGAAGTAAAAGAAATCACTCCAAGTAGCAATTTGACAGTAGAGCAAATTGCCAAATTCAAAAAGCAAGAAGCAGAAATCGAAGGCGATTATAAGGAGAACTCTTGGGAGGCTTCTTCACTTTACGATGACTTATTAGAAGCAGGTGATACCGCTTGGGCTGATCAAATTCTTCAAAAAATAGCCGCCGCTGCTGAAGATTTTTTAGATATTGAAGCAGTTTGCGATAAGCTAAAAGAACGCAATGAAAATGACCGATTCTTGGCTACTGCAAAGAAAGCAGAAGCTATGGCAAAAGACACGGCTGATATGATGTCATTAGCGGGGCTTGTATCTGATACAGATAAGGATTGGGCAATTGAATTATACAAAAAAGCAGAAGACAAAGCAGAATCTTCGAGTGATATTTTACGGATAGCGGATGAAGTAAAAGAAATCGACAAGGATTGGCTAATCAAACTCTACCAAAAAGCAGAAACGCTAGTAACGAGTTATCGTAACTGCGTATATTTCGCAGATAAAGTAAAGGAATTCGACAAAGATTTGGTGATAAGACTATATCAAAAAGCAGAGCAGAAAGCGGATAATTCACAAGACCTTAAGGCTTTAGCTGATTTAGTGTTTCCTTTTGTCGATAAGGACTGGGCGATTAAACTACTCGAGAAAGCAACAGAGAAAGCAGAAGACTTTTATGACTTCCTTTTGATAGGAGATGTTTATGGCAAAGCTGATGGTATAGCGGATAAAGACAAAGCCAAAACATTTTTTGAAAAGGCAATTCCATTAATAGATTGTCAAGTGTATAGAGAGCAACTATTGGAATCTGCTCAGAAATGTCTAGGAAATGAGGATGCTTTTACTAAAAAGATAGTACAACTCATAGATAATGTAGATAATGTGGAAATTGAAATTAGTGGACGAATACCAAATTACTTTTTTGGTGCAGTAAGAGAGGAGTATTTAGAAGAACTCCAAACCGCATTGGATTGCGCTTCAGAAGACATCGAAGAGATTGGAGATGTGATAAAAGCCTTATTTCACACAACTTTAGACAATTTCTTTGAAAACCATTTGGAGACCTTAAAATCTAACTTTGATATGGAAATTATTGCAGAGAAATGTCCAAAAATAATGGAAATCATTCAGATGGTTGAAGATGATGAAATGGGCGGACATTATCGCTTTTATGAATGGTTTCTTGATGACCCTAGTCATGATTTAGAAGTGATAGAAGATGATGCTTATATCACGATTACAGTCAATGAGGAAATAGTAGTCGAGAAACAAGAATTAAAAAAATTCTTAGGTGAAACGGACTTTCCAGATTATAAAGACGCTAAAACCACTGCGATTGTAACGGCTTTATTAGATGCGAATAAAGAAACGTATGGTATTGATTATGATGTACTAGAAGAGGACATTGGTATTGGCGTATCTAAAAATGGCGTAAAGCAATTTCATCACTGGATGGAACATGAAAATTTTAAAGAATTTAAAAGTCGAAAAAATAACGTGACGATTTGCCATGATAATATTACCGTATTTAATTTCGGCTTCGAAACGGAAAACTTTGATTTGGCTAAATTGATATTTTTAGGTTATTCCAATATGGCCGATTTCCGTCATTCTGGGCGTGAGTATGTTGGTTCTTATTTGGCGTATGACAGTAAAGTTCTTGACTGTGATACAGATTGGATACGAGATAAAGGTATTGAGTTGATGTATGAACCTAATTTTCAGAGTTTGAAGTATCTTATTGACGGGTAGTCTTAAATAAACGAAGAATAATTTAAAAAAATAAAATAAATGGCAGTAGAAACTATTATCGATACAACAGCGTTCAGTCCAAGTGCCTTGGCAAGACAATTTTTATCTTATAAAAACAACAACGACACCTTAGAGGCAATTGATAGTGAACTAGAAGAGTTATTAAACAAAGATCCTAAGTATTATGGTTTTGCTCTTGTCTTTGAAAAGATGAATATTGATGAAGCTAACGAAGGTTCCATTGAAAATTTCGGATTTGGTTATTATCGAGAAGAACTACAATCCTTCTTCACTTTTAGTGATGAGGATGAAAATACCTTATACAGTTTACTTCAAGAACAAACTTTGATTTCTAGAATATTAGAAAAACATAACATTAAACTGGCAGATGTTACTGATGAACATACTGATTTTAAATTATTATTTACTTCCTATTTCTATGAAGCCATTAATACACTTGTAAATCTTGATAGTGAACAAATATTAGCAGAGTTTATCTTTTCGCAATCTTGTTCTAATGAGGATATAGATACAAATGAGGGTGATTGGTTGGCAGATCTCACAATAGATATCTTGGAATATGTATTTAATAAAAATATGAATTCAGAAGAATATGAAAACGGTTGTACTTTGGAAGGCTATTATTTTGGAGATGGTGTAGATTCGGGATACGATTACTTAAAAGCTTCCAGAGAAATAATAGACGATACTATTTAATTTAAAATTTAAATAGGAGTATGTTTCATTGCAAATGGTGTGGATGTCATACGCATAGTGGAGTATTGAATAATACTGAAAGGACAATTAGCAAGAATTATTTAAAAAAGACAAATGATAGAAATAGTAAAAAATCTTGAAGAACATCCATATACTTTTATGCAGCTCGCTCATAAAGAAAAATTTCATTCTGGTGTAATAGCCTATGCTTTGAAAGAATTTCCGGAAATGCTGAATAGTTTAATGAAGGATGGTAAAGATTATAAAACAATCGATTATGAAGTTTTGGTTGAACATAAATCAATAGATATTTTAATTGTAGAAAAAAGTACTAAAAATGCCATAGCAGTAATTGAAGTGAAGTTTAAGAGTGTCATGCATATGTCGAAAGGCAAATCTCAATTAATTAAATATAAAGAGAATCACAAAAAATCGAACCCCAAATTTATTTACATATATTTATTTGAGGAAAAAATAGTTCAAGACAAACATGCTGAAGAATGGGATTTTGTTTCTTATAGTGAAATTATTAGTTATTTAAAGCCAGCGTATAGCAACAAAAGTAAAAAAACCGACAACCAAAGGGTTGTAGGTACATGGATATCTTATATTGAAACACTAATAAAACTAGTGGAATTTATCACTCAAAGGGGCATTTCTAGTTTAAAGGAAACTAGCACTAGTGGCGTCCCCATCCAATCTCGAATAAAAGATGTAAAGTTGGGTAGTATTGTAGATCACTATCGCTTCTCTTTATTTTTATCAAAACTTAAAGAAAAAAAATTAATCCCTTCTAATTGCCAGTTATCTAAAATTGAGAACACCCACGGCAATGGATTATTGCATTTTGAATTTAACAATAACCCCTATAATTTTGGGATACAATGGCAATCTGGTACGCTAAAATTATATATGAGATCAGGACATCTTAAGAACTCAGATAGAGATGAAAACTTAATGCGTTTGTCAAAAAAACTTTTTGGTGAATTTGATCAAAAATTAAATAGAGATGGTAAATTTAGATCCATCTCGATTCTTACAGAACAGTCATGGGACCACTATGATGACATAAATAATAAGGTTGAGATAGTCGGCGAGTGCCTTAATAAAATAGAGGTTCATCTAAAAGAAAATAAATAAAATGGCAGAGATTATACAAAATACAGACCTTTAATTAAAATGAAAAAAAATACTAAAATCCTATATATAGATTTGGATGGTGTCATAGCAGATTTCGTAGCTGCTATGTCTTCTCACCCACTCAAAAACACCTCTCCCTACGACGAACATCCAGATATGATACCACATATTTTTAGAAATTTAGAACCTCTTGAAGGAGCTATCAAGGCTGTTAACCAACTTTTAGAAGCCAATAGCTATGAGGTTTATTTTCTATCTACGGCACCTTGGGACAATCCTTCGGCTTGGACCGATAAACGATTGTGGTTAGCAGAGCAGTTTGGAGATAAAATAAATAAAAGACTAATATTAACACACCGTAAAGACCTAATAAAAGGAGATATACTCATAGATGACAGACCTAATAATGGAGCCGCTCAATTTGATGGTGAGTGGATACATTTTGGCACTGAAACATATCCAAATTGGCAAGCGGTATTAAATTATTTATTATGAAAGCACTCTCAAAATCACGTTTTAAACAAGGTTTAGAATGCCCTAATAAATTGTACTATTCTAATAGCCCAAAGAAGTACCATAACACAAAAAATGAAGATACTTTTCTGAAAGCACTAGCAAGTGGAGGTTTTCAAATAGAGGAATATGCAAGGCTTCATTATCCAAATGGTATTTTAGTAGATGCTCCTTATGAAAATTATGATTATCAAGACTTAGCAGATCAAACAGCCGAGCTTTTAAAACTTGATAATGTAACTATTTACGAGGCGGCTTTTTATGTAAATAATTTGTTTATTAGAACAGATGTTTTAGTAAAGGAAGGCAATAAAATAAAATTAATAGAGGTTAAAGCAAAGTCAATAGACCCTACAAATCGCTATAATTTTGTTGGTGTAAAAGAAAAACTAGTGACTAGTTGGAAACCGTATCTTTTTGATTTAGCTTTTCAAACGCATGTAGCTCAATTATGTCTTCCAGATTGCAAAGTTACTCCATATTTATGCTTGGTTGATAAAACGAAGACGGCTACAATTGAAGGATTAAATCAGTTTTTTCGTGTAAAGCAAACCACAGAAAAACGTACAGGAGTGGATGTTTTAGTGGATAATGTGAGTCAGATGGGAACGAGCCTATTAAGTGTGATTAATTTATCAGAGTTGGTTGCTAACATTCATAACAATACGCATAAATACTATGATAATTTAAATTTTTTAGAAGCCATTACATTACTTTCAGACATCAGAATAAATAATTATTATCCCAATTGGCCTGCAAGTTTCTCTGCTTGTAAAAAATGTGAATTTAAAAAGGATACTACGGAAGATGGCACAAAAAAGCAATCGGGTTTTGATCATTGTTTTAAAACCCAATACCATTGGACAGATAATGACTTCAAAAAACCAAATATATTTAATGTTTGGGATTTAAGAGATCCTAAATTGATGGAGCAAGGTCTACTCTTTAAAGAGCAATTAACTTTAGAGGATATAAAATACAAAGAAGTAGCTGGGCGTATGTCTCGTACAGAGCGCCAATGGATTCAAATTGAAAAGGAACGAGATAATGATTTCACTGAATTTGTAGATGTAGAAGGCTTAAGGGCTGAGATTAATTCTTGGACTTTCCCTTTACACTTTATCGATTTTGAAACTTCTACAGTACCTTTGCCATTTCATGTTGGAAGGAAACCCTATGAACAAATAGCATTTCAATTTTCACATCATATTTATTATGAGGATGGACGTATTGAGCATGCCAACGAATATATTAATACTACTCCAGGAGAATTCCCTAACTTTAAATTTATGCAGCATCTTCATGATGCCTTAGTACATGATAATGGAACTGTATTTAGATTTTCAAATCATGAAAATACTATTTTAAATGCGATTCATACCCAATTAAAAGAAAGTGATTATACTTTTAATGATGTGCTCCTTCCCTTTATTGAGTCTATAAGTAAACCTACAAAAAATCACCCTAATCCTTGGCCAAGACCAGAACGGAATATGGTTGACCTTTGTGACGTCATAAAAAAGTATTACTACAATCCACATACCTTTGGGTCAAACTCCATTAAAAAAGTGCTTCCTGCTATATTAAAATCAAGTCAACTAATTCAGGGTAAATATTGTAAAACGATAGGCGAAATTGGTTTAAGTAGTAAAAATTTTCCTGCAAATCATGTTTGGTTAAAACAAGAAAATGGCACTGTGGTAAGCCCTTATAAAATGTTACCTGAATTATTTAAAGGACTCAGCCAAGATGAAATAGAAAATTATTTATCCGAAATAGAAAATATAGATGATGGAGGTGCTGCATTAACTGCCTACGGAAAGATACAGTACACTGATATGACCGACGATGAGCGAACAATAATTTCAGACGCACTGAAACGTTATTGTGAATTAGACACCTTAGCGATGGTTATGATATATGAACATCTAAAATCAATAGTGTAATGGAAGATAATTTTACATATCCAGAGTTTATAAGCCCGCTTATGAAGCTTTGGTTACAGCAATACAAATCTGAAAGAATGGGTGAGATCACTAAAATTGGTCTTTTCGATTGGCGTTTTATGCCTAATAAACGTTTGCCTGAAAAACCAAGAAGAATACCTAACTTAAAAAATTGGGAAACCTTAATTGATTCCTCTTTTCAAATTAGCATCTATTTTTTAGAGGTAAACACAGACACTTTACATGTATTTGAGTCATCAGGTATTAGTCTTGGAGGGCAAAGTATCGCAAAGGAGTTTGTATTAACGGATAATCAATTTGAAGAAAAACGAATTTTATTAAGAATGATTAGATAAGAAGCCTTCTGAATTAAGTAGTAGTTTGTTTAATAAAAATACAAAAAATGGCAAGAACAGCAGAATTTTCTATAAACGGTTTAAGCGTAGCCGCAGAACTAAAAAAAGTAGATAGAAAAAAAATATACGGATGGTCTTCTATAGAAGTCTATGACGAAAACAACAGTAAATGCAAGATAGCGGGCTTAGCAGATGGATGCTATATTTTACCTTCAGGGTCTACTTCTTTAGTTACGTTAAATACAAAAGGGGAAGTTGTTTCAAAAAGTGATATGGTTGGATTGGACTCTAATGGAAAACCTGTAGACAAGGTTCCTTCGGTTTATGATAGAACCGTAATGCTAAAAGAAGCAACTGTAGATGAATATCTATTGCTTTCCGTAAAATCTGTATATCAACTAAATATAGCAGAGAAAAAGGAGGACTTTCTTAAAGTACTAAATACTGGAAAAATCTTCTACTTTGTTTTTAACTATAGAGAAGACTATGAAGGGGATGATGCCTTTTTATTAAGCAGTGGCAATGAAATATTTGCTATAACAGGAATGTTATCGGAGCCGGAATTTGTGGGCCTGGAAGATAATGAGCAAGAATTGGTGGTAGAAGATGCAGAAGCATCCGAAGAAGATGATTTTGATTTTGCAATGTTTTAAATAAGAGAAAAAAATGATACGATATATAAAATTAGCCAATGCCAATAAAAGAGATGCTGAGATTACATTCAAATCTTTGAATCCAAAATCAGCCATTACTATGGGCTTTGTAAGTGGAGAGCAAGTCGTAAATAAACGTGTAATTAAAGGGATATCTTCTAAAAGTACGCAATCGCTTTTGAGTGCTTATGATGAGCAACCGACAGAAGGCGTGGATTTTCAGAAGCAACTTGCCGGAAGACTATCAGAAGATTTGATACTTAGCGATCCAGAAATAGATATAGAATTAACAGGGAAGTTCATTGATGAGGTATCCAGAGTGTATATCAATGAGAATCAAAAACCTGTTTTTAGAATAAATAAAGTTGAGAAAATATTTTCTCCAAAAGCCGAACTTAAAGAAGAACGAGCACCCAAGTACAATGAAAGTAATATTTCAGGAGAGAACATTGTAAACTGGACAGGCAAGCTGATGCCAAAAGCGAAGGTGTATAATAAGCTCGTATTTGCGAAGAAATACCAACTTAAACATGTGAACGGACTTACCTATGATTTCCTTTTTGACATGGCCAAAGAGCTCTCAGATAAAGATGCACTTATGATGCTAGCAGGAGGTGCTTCAGGCAAAGAACCTTTGGTGATGAATGATGGAGGAAAACCCTACAGAGCATTCTTAGAAGGCAGGATAAAAGGAGATAAGTATTGTTTAATGATGCACCTTACCGATCAGGAGCTAAAGCCATTACCAACAGAGTAAAAAGGGTAAGTCATTAAATTATAAAAAAAGTATTATGAACAACGAAGAACAAGCAATAAAATACAAACGCCAAACGGCATCACGTTACCTTCCTATTGATGCTGCGGAGATGACTTCTAAAATAATGGAAGCAGATTTCTATAGTGTTTCCACGAAGCTAGACGGACACCTATATCTGTTGAGCTATGATGGAAAAGATTTAGAACTCATCAATCATGGAGGAAATATCATAACAGACTTACCTCTTTTAAGTGAGGCTTTAGCTCTTTTAAAAGTCAACTGCAAAGATGTGGTATTGGCTGGAGAACTTTATCTTTATGAAGAAGGAAAACGCACGCGTTCCTTTGATTTTTCAGCTGCCTTAGCAGATAAATCTACAGACATTAGATTTGCTGCCTTTGATATTATTTCAGTAGATGGCGCAGCCGTTAGTTTAGATGTAAAAGCATTGGATAAAAAGTTGAAAGCTATTTTAGCTGGAGGCACGTCTGTACATTCTGTAGATAATAGTATTGTAGAAAGTAGAACCGATATTGTAGCATATTATGAAGATCGTGTCGTAAAATTAGGTAATGAAGGTCTTGTAATACGATGTGATAACGCACCTACATATAAAATAAAACCATTAATTACATTAGATGCTGTGATTTTAGGATACTCAGAAGGTGAAGGTAGTAGAGCCGGAATGTTAAGGCAAGTTCTTGTAGGACTTAATACGAGGCCTAATGAGTACCTTTTGTTGACGAAGGTAGGTAACGGATATACTGATGACGAACGAAAGAGTTTACTTAAAGAACTCGCAACTAAAAAGGTAGATTCTTCTTATATTGAAGCCTCTGGTTCTAATGTAGCCTTTACAATGGTAGCACCTACTCAAGTCATAGAATTTAGCTGTTTGGATGTTTTTGTAGAAAATTCTAAGGGTCTTATTCGTAAAATGGAAATTTCCTTTAAAGAGGGTTCGTATACTGCTTTAGGAAAACAGCCCATGGCAAGTGTAATCTCTCCGGTATATGTGAAAATGAGAACCGATAAAAAAGCGGATATAGAGGATACTGGTTTAACTCAAATCACTAAAATAGTAACGGTTGATACAGGCAATGCAACAAAAGAAATTTTAAAGAACAGTGAAGTGATCGCCAGAGAGGTGTATGTGAAAGCAAGTAAGGGAATAAAAATGGTACGCAAGTTTATGCTCTGGAAAACCAATAAAGAGTATTCAGATGAGTACCCTGCTTATGTATATCATTATACTGACTTTAGTGCAGGAAGGGCAGAGATGCTTAAAAAAGAAATAAAAGTTTCGAATTCTAAAAAGCAAATAGAGGAAATATTTGCCGCTGAGGTTTTAGATAACGTAAAGAAGGGTTGGGAGAAAGTTTAATTAAAAAATAAAGTACTGAATTTCAATAAATTGATCTTTTAAAAAAACAAATAATTAGTACAACCATAGTTTTTGTATCTGATTACTTTTAGAACCATAAAGTAAATATATAAATTTTATTAAATATTAATGTTGAAACAAACGTATCTCTAATTTATTCAAGGGGTCTATATATCTGATTTTTTTGGTTTATATCTATTGAGTAAATGATTTAAAAATATCTTACACCAAGAGATGAAGGGTTATACCTGTACGGTGTCACGCAAATAAATCATTAATGAGGTAACAAGGATTGCTGCTTTCAGAATTAATGCAGGGGATCTATTCAGAAAAAAATAACACTTTTGAAAAATAGTTAACGTGATGAGGTGTGCAGGGGCAATAACTATTTTATAAAACAGCTACTTTAATCATCATAATTTGAATGCAACAAGTAAGTTGCTGTAAGAAAATATGTTTTTTGTTGTTTTTGGAGAACACAGGAGGAAAGTAGTCATATAAAAAAAACGCAACAAACTAATAATTAGTGAGTTGCGTTTTGTAATTGTGACCCTGACAAGATTCGAACCTGTAACCTTCTGATTCGTAGTCAGATGCGCTATCCAATTGCGCCACAGGGCCATTAAATCGGCTGCAAATATAATAGCATTTTTTTAATTAGGAAGCCTATTCTTGTTTTTTATGCGTTTATTTTTTCTTTATAAGCCTCTATAATAGGTTGAGCTTTTTCTAAATCTATATTTAGGACAAATAATTCTACTGAATTTGTAGGAGCACCAAAGCCACCTAATCTAGCAGATTCAACTCGGTCTGATATTTTCGAATCAACTCCTACCTCATCTAATAAAGAATGTAATCTATTTACTAATAGAGAATTATCTGTAAACACTTTTGTATATTCTTCTGACATAATTATTGTTTTTAGTTTAATGATTTCATCGTTACAAAAGCTCTCCATCCAATAATAGCTAATTGAAATTTTGATGCTTTAGAAATATCTAACTGCTTTTTTGTAAAAGAAGGTAAAATGGCTTTATTAATTTTCGCTAAGGCCTTAAAAAATTGTGTGTTCATTTTGGTTTGATTATTCATCAAATTTAATGAAAAATAAACAACTAAATTGTTTTAAGAAATAGTTCTCTCGAATCTCGCTTAGCAGAAAATAGTAATTATAATTTCAGCAATAATTTTAATAATTTTTAGAGCAATAATAATCATAGTAAATAGTTTTAAAAAGTTAGTAAATAAGGTCAATTGCGCAATTGTTTCTTCAATATAGAAGAATTACCTGCTATCTACCAATAGATTATAAGGGAATTATTTAATTTAATTTAACATATGAAACAAATAAGATGCATTGTGCTTTAATAACAAACACACTTACTACAAAAATGTTTTAATATGAAATGACATTAATCATAAAACAATAAATACTGTTAGCAAGTAAAGGGCGTATTTTATCATTTTCAATAAAGTAAAGGGAAAATCATCCTCTAAAACGCTAAAAAAAGGCTTTTGATTATTTAGTTTCTCATAAAGTCATAAAAATGTATCTTCGCAAAAAATTAAATAGATGAATTTTTTACTAATAATCGGTGGCTTAATTTTATTGGTCCTAGGTGGAAACTGGCTATTGAAGTCGGCCGTAGCTTTATCATTAAAATTAAATATTCCAAAAATTGTTATTGGAATGACTGTGGTTTCTTTTGCAACTTCTGCTCCAGAACTTATTGTTAGTATAAACGCTGCTTTAAATGGCTCTCCAGATTTAGCTTTGAGTAACGTTATTGGCTCTAATATTGCTAATTTAGGTTTGGTTTTAGGGATCACCCTTTTACTAGGCACTATGGATGTTCAAAAAAGTTTTTATAAAACAGATTGGCCTGTAATGATGATTGCCTCTGTACTACTCTACTTTTTTTTAGTTAACGATAATATTATTACACAGAACGAAGGCATCATTTTATTTTCTTTTTTAATTCTATTTTTAATATTTCTTTTGCGATTTCAAAAAACAGCAGTTGTTGATGAATTGTCTGAAGACGATGAACTTTTACCGCTTTATAAAATAGTTTTATTTTTAATTTTAGGAAGTTTAGGGCTTTGGGGAGGTTCAGAATTATTAATAAGAGGCGCAACAACTTTAGCGGAAGATTTTGGCGTTACAGAACGTGTTATTGGAATTACGATAGTTTCAATAGGTACAAGTGTACCCGAATTAGCAGCGTCTATTATAGCAATAATGAAGAAGGAAAAAGCAATTTCACTTGGTAATTTAATAGGATCTAATATATTTAATATATTGGCAGTCTTAGGAATTACTTCCATTATAACACCAATTTCTCTTGAAGACCCAAGATTACTAACTAGTGATATTTTTTGGATGTTAGGAATCTCATTTCTTATTTTACCTTTGGTTTTTATGCCAAAAAGATATCGATTAAATTGGAAAGGTGGCTGTCTTCTATTAATCGCTTATTTTGTATTTATTTATTACACTTTATAAATAAAACGTATCAAATTTACTAACCTTCTGCATTGCTGTAGCCGGACTTTCTTTTTGTAAATACCTACTATTATACAACTCGATTTTATGTTTTTTGCACAAAAAATGAGTTAGAGTTGTAATGACAATTCACATCTTATTCTTCTTGCAAAAAAGATAAATCTTCATAAAGTAATTGAATGTTGTATTTTTATAAAAAGATTTTTAAAATGAATTTCAAAAAAAGAATTTTATACGCAGTACTTATTTTACTTTTATTATTTATAGGTAATATTTTTATGTCTACGGGATATTTTAAAACCATCCAAAACAATTTTGAAGGAGAGATTCTACAAAAAATAAATATTGATGGAGCAGAAGATATTACCATCAGTAGAAAAGATAGTTTTGCTATTATTTCATCTACCGCAAGAAAAAAAATACCGAATACAGCTCAAGAGTCTGGCGGCTTGTATTATATAGATTTAAAAACTGATAATTTTAAACCAATACATCTAACTAAAGATCTAAAAAAACCTTTTGCTCCTCATGGAATTTCTATATTTCAGAAAGGTGATGTAACTACAGTTGCAGCGATCAACCATACGATGGATGGCGAATTTATTGAAATTTTCACTTTAGTTGATCAACAATTAACGCATATAAAAACACTGAAAAATGAAAAAATATTCAGTCCGAATGATATCGTTTTAATAGATGAAAACACGTTTTATTTTACAAACGATCATAAATACAAAGACGGAATGCAACGTTTGGCTGAAGATTATTTAGGACTTTCTGTTTCTAATGTCATCTATTTCGATGGTACAAATTACACGGAGGTTGCTGATGGAATTGCCTACGCAAATGGTATTAATTTTGACACCAATCGTAATTTAATTTTTGTTGCTTCACCAAGAAGTTTTTTGGTAAAAGTGTATCAAAAAAATGAAGATGGAACACTGATTTTTGTTGAAGATATTAATTGTAAAACTGGCGTTGACAATATCGAATTTGATAAAAACAACGATTTATGGATTGGCGCTCATCCTAATTTATTGCATTTTGCTGCGTATGCAAAAGGTGATAAAGAAACTTCTCCGTCAGAAATTATCAAAATAAAATACATTAAAAAAGGAGCATATACTATTGAACAAATTTACATGGAAGATGGTGCAAATATGTCTGCATCAACCGTTGCTACCCCTTTTAATAATTTAATTTTAACTGGAAATGTAATGGACAATCATTTTCTGATTTTAAAAAGAACTTCCAAGTAATTTTATACTTTAGCACTTATGAAAAAAATCACGATAATTTTCTCTTTTTTAATGATTACCGCCTGTAATTCACAAGATAAACGCCCTTTAATGGGGAAAACTGAATATCAGCAAGAATTAAATGCGAACTACAAAGACGCTACAAAATCACCCTTAAAGAAGAAGGATTTAAGAAAGTTTAAAGGATTGGATTTTTTTCCTGTTGATTCTAGTTTTATTGTCATTGCAAAATTAACAAAAACAGCAAATGCGCCTACTTTTGAAATGGCAACGACCACAGATAGAAAACCATTGTATAAAGAATATGGAGTCTTAAATTTCCATTTAAAAGGAAAAGATTGTGCGTTAACAATTTACCAAAGCCAAGATGATTTGCGTGATGAAAAATACAAAGATTACCTGTTTTTACCTTTCACTGACGATACTTCAGGAGATCAATCTTATGGTGGCGGACGCTACATGGATGCGATGTCTACAGATGAAAAAGCAGATGGAACCATTGAATTAAATTTCAACAATACCTACAATCCTTACTGTGCTTATAATGATAAATATTCTTGCCCTTTAACTCCGAGGAAAAATCATTTGGATGTTGAAATTAAAGCGGGTATTAAAGTTTTTGAGAAGCATTAATTTTTGAAGCTATTTCCTGTGTAAGCAAGAATTTACACTTTCTTAAAAATGCACTCCTGTTTTCACAGGAATGACATTTCATATTTTAATATAGCATACAAATGTCATTTCGAAAAGAGAGAAGAATAAACTATTGAGAAATCTCAACGTGAGATTCTTCCACATTCTTCATCAGAATGACAATCCTAACTAAGAATCTAAAGAAATATCTGCAACTAAATCTAGTTCAATCGCATTTTCTAGAGCATCTAAATGTGGTTTTCTAACTTTCAACTTCGTTTCAGCGTGTGCTTTTTTATTTAATTTAGAAAACATCTCTGCTACTTTAATTGCAGTTGGTAATAAATGATCTTCAGGAACAATCAAGTCTAAAAAACCAGCTTTTACAGCATCTTTAGTAGTAAATATTTCTGCATTGTTTACACTTCTATTTAAGTACACTTCAGACAAACGCGCTTTTGCAATAACAATTCCTGCATTGTGCATCGTCATTCCAATCATTACTTCATTTAAACCAATTTTAAAATCACCTTCTACTCCTATTCTGTAATCCGCAGACAATAATAAAAACGCGCCTTTTGCAATGGCATGACCATTACATGCAACAATAATTGGTTTTGAGAAAGACAACATTCTTAAGGATAGTCGAGAACCTTTTGTTACTAATTCTTTGGCAGATTCAGGTGATTTTGTCATCACTTTTAAATCGAAACCAGCAGAGAAAATTCCATTTTGCCCCGTAAGAATTACCACTTTATTTTCTTGCTCAGCTTTATCTAAACTGTCATTTAACCCTTGGATTACTTCATGAGAAATCGCATTTGCTTTTCCGTTTTTAATCGTAATAATTGCGTAACTTCCTTCTGATTGATAACTAACTACTTCGTTCATTATTTTAATTTTATATAAATTTAACAAGATACATCCCTGCAAAAACGGCTAAAAACCCAACTACAAAACTGGCTATCGTATAGAATGCAAAAGAAGTAAAATCTCCTGATTTTAAAAAGACATGGTTTTCATAAGCAAAAGTTGAAAATGTTGTAAATCCGCCACAAAAACCTGTTGCTAACAACAATGTACTATTTTGACTTAAAGCATCATTTTTCGCAGCATATCCTAGAATAACACCTATAAATAAGCTTCCTAAAACATTGGCTACAAAAGTTCCGTAAGGAATTCCGTTTTCAGAATTGTTTAACCATTTTCCAATTACAAAACGTAAAACACTCCCAAATCCACCACCAATAAAAACTAGGAATAAATTTTTCATTATAATTTTATATCTTCAACATCTACCCAATTCTTCTTTTCAACCACTGTTCCTTTATTTAAAATAACAACTCCTGGGTTTGCTCTAATGATCGTCTTTAAAGTTGTTTCGTCACAAAACAAAAAGTCGAATGGTAAATTGTATTTTTCTTTAACAAGAAGTAAATCATCTGTAAATGAGGCTGAAACACCATATACTGTATATCCTTTTTTCTTTGCTTTTGTCGTAATTTCTTTAATTGCTGGAAATCCTTTTGCATCAATTTTATCCAAATTGTAGACGATTACGAGCATCACCTTTTCTTTCTTTAGCAACTCTGGTGCTAAATCTGCTTGTGCATCTTCTAGCATAAAATCGTGAACAGGAGGAATACTTCCGTCTTCAGGATATTCCATTCCATCAGAAATATTCTTACCAATTGCATACGCTCTAAAATCAATCAGTGGCAAATGCGTTAACACATGCTGAACGATAAACATAAAACCAGCCAAAGAAACAAACGTAATTACTTTTGTAATTTTCCCATTAAAAATGGGTTTAATGAATTTAACTTTTATCAATAAAATGATAATTAACGCAATTAAAATTACGTTTTTGTAGAAGGTTCCCCAAGTTGATAATTTTATCGCATCTCCAAAACAACCACAATCTGTTACTTTATTATAATATGCTGAATACCAAGTTAAAAACAAGAAAATGAGTGTTAAGAAAAACAAACTCCAAACTGTAAACTTTGGTTTGTAGCCGATTAAAATCATAACTCCTAATAATATTTCTGCAACAATTAATATAATTGCAAATGGCAATGCATACGGAATTAAAAACTCCAGATTTAAAACATCCGAAGAAAAATATTCTTGAAACTTGTATTTAGAACCTATTGGATCTACCAGTTTTACAAAGCCTGAAAAGACAAATAAGGCTCCTACTAATATTCTTGAAATTTGGGTGATGATTTTTTGTATCATTTTATGTGTAAATAATTATGTTCTTCATTCATATTTAAATCTCTTTTAAAGTATTTAAAAAACTTCTCGATACAAATTTATTCATTCTTTATAAATTCACTCGAAGTGACAGACGTTACCTACTTTGCCTCTTTGTAACACTGCAACTTTACAACTTTGCTGCTTTGAAACTTTGCTACTTTGCTACTTTGAGACTTTGAAACTAATTTTCTCCCAAATGAATCATCGCAAAAACCGCATAATTAATCATGTCTTGATAATTCGCATCAATACCTTCAGAAACAATTGTTTTTCCTTTATTGTCTTCAATTTGTTTTACGCGTAATAGTTTTTGTAAAATTAGATCTGTTAAACTAGAAACACGCATTTCTCGCCAAGCCTCACCATAATCATGGTTTTTATCCATCATTAATTCTTTGGTAACTTTACTGTGTTTATCATACAAGGCAGTTGCTTCTTCCGTGTTTAAATCAGGGGTTTCTACGACTCCTTTTTCTAACTGAATCAACGCCATTATAGAATAATTGATAATGCCAATAAACTCAGGTTTTATTCCTTCATTTACTTTTCGCACCTCATTTTCTTGTAACTGACGAATTCTTTGCGCCTTAATAAATATCTGATCTGTTAAAGAAGGCAAACGTAAAATACGCCACGCACTTCCATAGTCAGACATTTTTTTGATAAATAAACTTCTGCAATCTTCAATTACAGCATCATATTCTTTTGAGGTATCTTGCATTTTTTCGAAAAACTATTTCTTCAAAAATAATCATAGACTGATTTATTTTTAAAGGATTATTGAACTCTTTGTAAAAGTAGTAAATACAATATACTTTGTCTTTATTTTTTTGCTTTTTTACACTTTCTTAAAATCAATTCATTTATTTTTACAATGAATTAATCAACCAAATAAATTATTAAAGATGAATAAAATTGTTGTTTTTTGTGGCTCAAGTTTAGGTTTTAACCCTATTTACAAAGAAGCTGCTATTGAACTTGGAAATTATTTTGCAAATAACGGTATCGGGTTGGTTTATGGAGGAGGAAAAATAGGAATGATGGGCATGCTTTCTGACACAATTCTCGATAAAAATGGTGATGTTATTGGTGTAATTCCTAAATTATTAGAGAAAGAAGAAGTGATTCATGCTGGCGTTGAAGAAATGATTGTTTGTAAAAACATGAGTGAGCGCAAGGTAATTATGAGCAAATTAGCAGACGGTTACATTACACTTCCTGGTGGTTTTGGTACTTTAGACGAACTTTTTGAAGCACTTACTTTAGGTCAATTACATATTGAACAAAAACCTATCGGACTTTTAAATGTAAATGGTTTTTTTGATGCAATTTTACTTCAATTAGATAAAATGGTGGAAGAAGGATATTTAAGACAGGCCAATAGAGATATGTTATTAGTTGGCAATTCTGTTGATGAATTACTATATAAAATGAACAATTACAAAGCGTCAGAAATTACACATGTAATCAATAAAGTCGTAAGTTAATGACCATAAATTGCAACCAAACTTTAGTAGACTTATCAACCCCAAAAGTAATGGGGATTTTAAATATTACTCCTGATTCTTTTTTTGATGGAGGAAAATATAAAAACGAAACTGAAATTCTTAGTCAAGTTGAAAAAATGCTTTTCGAAGGGGCAACTTTTATTGATGTTGGTGCATATTCTTCAAGACCAGGAGCAACACATATTTCTGAAAACGAAGAACTACAAAGAATTGTACCTGTCATAAAATTACTGACAAAAAATTTTCCTGAGATAATTATTTCTGTAGATACTTTTAGAAGTGCCGTTGCAAAAGAAGCTATAAATGCTGGCGCTGCAATGATCAATGATATTTCTGGAGGAAAAATGGATGAAAAAATGTTTGAAACTGTTGCCAATTTGCAAGTTCCTTATATTTTAATGCACATGTTAGGCACGCCACAAAACATGCAAGAGAATCCTGTTTATACAGATGTTACACAAGAAATTATTTCCTTTTTTGCAGAACAAATTTTTAAATTACATCAACTAAAACTCAATGACATTATTATTGATGTTGGTTTTGGTTTTGGAAAAACAAGCAATCATAATTTTGAAATACTGAAGAATCTATCACTTTTTAAAAGTTTAGATGCGCCTATTTTAGCAGGAATTTCACGTAAATCGATGTTGTACAAAACGCTGGATATTTCTGCACAAGAAGCTTTAAACGCAACGACTTCGGCAAATACAATTGCACTTTTAAATGGCGCAAGTATTCTTAGAGTTCACGATGTAAAAGAAGCTATGGAAGCTATAAAAATTGTGAATCAACTTTCTAATTAAATAATTTAAATTCTGTTTATACCGAGCTCATAAATTCAACGCATCAAAAATTAAATTGATTCGTAAAAAATATTCTCTTTTACTTTCTGATGCAGAAATAAAAAACTGATATTGTACTCACAAAATTTATTAGTACTTTTACCTAAATCAGTATATTTTTTCATGTTAGATTTTATTCCTTTTTCTTTTTTAGATGTACTAGATATTTTACTAGTTGCAACCCTACTCTACTACATTTATAAACTATTAAAAGGTACTGTAGCCATTAATATTTTTATAGGAATTGCTTTTATATTTTTAATTTGGAAAATTACGCAAGCCTTAAATATGGAAATGTTAAGTGGTATTTTAGGCTACTTACTTTCTGGAGGTGTTATTGCATTAATTATTGTTTTTCAGCAAGAAATTAGAAAATTCTTGTTAATGATCGGAACGACAAACTTCTCAACCAAAAAGAACTTTTTAAATCAACTGAAATTTTTAAAATCAGAAATTAGCTCAGAAATTGAAACAGATAAAATCTTAAAGGCTTGTTACAACATGTCTAAAACTAAAACCGGAGCATTAATTGTTATTGAAAAAACGAACAGTTTAGATTTTTTAATAAATAATGGAGACGCTATGAATGCGCTGGTAAACGAAGTTATCTTAGAAAGCATCTTCTTTAAAAACAGCCCTTTACATGATGGAGCAACAATTATTAGAGATAATTATATTGTCGCGACAAGAGTTGTTTTACCAATTTCTGATAGCTCAAAAATACCTGCACGATTTGGATTAAGACACCGATCAGCTATTGGCGTAAGTGAAAAAACAGATGCAGTTTGTTTATTAGTTTCCGAAGAAACGGGTGAAATTTCTTACATAAAAGATGGTGAGTTTGTTTTATACGCAACGCATGAAGAACTCAATGAAAAACTTAAGAAAGATTTAATGTAAATAATAAACTACAAAAAAGGGCCGCCTTATGTTGTTTATTTAATGAATCTTAAAACTTATAAAACCTGATCTAAGCTAAACTGTTTGTCGTATAAATTTTTGTAATACCCATTTTCTTTTTCTAACAATTCGAGGTGAGAACCTTCTTCAACAATCAAACCTTTATCCATCACAATAATTTTATCAGCTTGCTTTATAGTTGCTAATCTGTGCGCAATTACAATAGAAGTCCTGTCTTTTGTGATCGTTTCTGTCGCATATTGTATCATTTGCTCTGCATGTGAATCGACAGATGATGTTGCCTCATCTAAGATTAAAATACTTGGCTTACTAACATAAGCTCGTAAAAAAGCAATTAATTGTCTTTGACCCGATGAAAGCATTGCGCCTCTTTCTTTTACATTATAATCGTAACCTCCAGGGAGTGTCATTATAAAATCGTGAATTCCTATTTGTTTAGCAGCCTTCTCTACTTCTTCAAAAGTAATTTCATTATTTTTTAAAGTGATGTTATTCAAGATAGAATCTGAAAACAAGAACACATCTTGCAAAACTATTGCAACTTGATTTCTTAAACTTTCTAAAGTGTACTCATCAACAGAGATGTCATCCACACAAATAGTTCCGCTATCAATTTCGTAAAAACGATTTATTAAATTAATGATGGTAGATTTTCCTGCACCTGTTGCGCCAACAATAGCAACAGTTTGCCCACTTTTAACATCCAAAGAAATTCCTTTTAAAACTTCTTCATTTTTTATATAACTAAAGCGAACATCTTTAAAACTGATGTCTCCTTTTAAACTCTCTGCTTTTATAGTACCACTTTTAGCAATACTACTATGTGTATCAATTACTTTAAAAACACGCTCTCCAGCAACAATTCCCATTTGCAATTGATTAAATTTATCAGCAATCTGACGCAAAGGTCTAAACAACATTTGTGCAAACTGTATAAACCCCATAATCATTCCAACTGAAATCCCTGAATCTTGAATTGCTTGCCCTCCTCCAAACCAAACAATTAATCCGATACCTATAGATGATAAAATTTCTGCAATAGGAAAGAAAACTGAATAATACCAAATTGTTTTTACATGTGCTTTTTTGTGCTTGTCATTTATTTCTTTAAAATTCTGATACTCGATATCTTCTCTATTAAAAAGCTGCACAATTTTCATTCCCGTAACTCTTTCCTGCACAAAGCTATTTAGGTTTGCAACCTGGTTTCTTACTTCTTGAAAAGTAGCCTTTATAGCAACTTGAAACAGTTTTGTTGCATAGACTAAGATTGGCAAAATAGCCAACGTAATTAAGGCTAACTTCCAATTTAAGAGAAGCATTACTAAGGTTACAGCAAACATTTTAAGAATATCACTTAAAATCGTAAACACTCCGTTGCTAAAAAAAGCAGCAATTGTTTCGATATCAGAAACGACTCTTGTTACGAGTTTCCCAACAGAGTTGTTATCAAAATAAGTCATTTTAAATTGCAAAATATGTCTAAATATTTTTGCTCTAATATCTCTAATAATATGCTGTCCTACCCAATTTGCGAAATAGATAAAAGTAAATTGAAGCAATACTTCAATGAATAAAATACCCAGCATTAACAAGGTGTAATTCAACAGACCGACTTTATCTTTAGATAAGATATAATCATCTACGGTGTTTATTAAAATATAAGGTGATAAAACAGAGAATAATGCTAAAAATATAGTGGAAGAAGCAGCAATAAAAAAATACAAACGATAGCGTTTTGCAAAAGACATAAGTCTTGAGAAAATCTGCACATCAAACGCATTTCCTGATTTTTCTGCCAAAATTTAGTATTTAATTTTTGTTAAAAACAAGCCTTTTGCAGGAACCGACAATCCTGCGTTCCCTCTATTTTTGCTTTCTATAATATTTCTAAAATCTTCTTTAGAGATTTTCCCCAAACCTACATCTACTAAAGTACCCACAATAGCTCTAACCATATTTCTAAGGAATCTATTTGCGGAAATATGGAACGTTAATTCACTTCCTTCTGATTCCCAAAAGGCTTCTGTAACATCACAATTAAAAGTATAAACATCTGTTTTTACTTTAGAGAAAGTTTGAAAATCTGTATATTCTAAAAGTAATTTTGCAGCTTCATTCATTAAGTTTACATCTGGCTTTTGAGAATGAATTTGCCATGAAAAATCTAGTAAAAAAGGATTTCTACCCAAACAGATTTTATATTCATAACTTCTTGAAGTTGCATCAAATCTTACATGCTTTTCAGCATCCACCAAAAACACTTTATGAACAGAAATATCATTGGGTAAAATTGAATTCAGTTTAAAAACAACATCTTTATTCAACTCTTTATCAATATCAAAATGTGCAAACATTTGTGATGCATGTACACCCGTATCAGTTCTTCCTGCGCCAACAACTTTAATTTGTTCTTGAAAAATTGTACTTATTGCATCATTCAGTTTTTCTTGTACAGAAATTGCATCTGGCTGAATTTGCCAACCATGATATTTTTTTCCATTGTAAGAAAGCTCTATAAAGTATCTCAAGAATAATAGTTTTTGAAGTCATCAAAATTACGAAATTTATTTTGTTATCATTACATTTGAGCCTTGAAGAGAAGTTAAACTTTTCTTACTTTTTTTAGCATGAAGAAAATCTTATTATTATCAGATACTCATAGTTATATTGATGACCAAATTTTAAAGTTTGTAAAACAGGCTGACGAAGTTTGGCATGTAGGTGATATTGGCGATTTAGCTGTTACGGACACTATAAAAAAACTAAAACCTTTAAGAGCTGTTTTCGGAAATATTGATGGTGCGGATGCAAGAAGTGAATTTCCTTTAGATGCTAAGTTTTCTGTTGAAGGTGTATCTGTCTGGATGACGCATATAGGTGGATACCCAAATAGATATAACTTACGAATTAAAGAGGATATTGCTAAAAACACACCAAAAATTTTTATCTCTGGGCATTCTCATATTTTAAAAGTTCAGTTTGATAAAAAACTAGATTTATTGCACTTAAACCCTGGAGCTGCAGGAAATCATGGGTTTCATAAAATTAGAACCATGCTTCGTTTTGAGCTAGAAAAAGGAGAAATAAAGAATTTAGAAATTATTGAATTGGCTAAAAGAGGCTAATTACTTCTTTCCTGTTATAAATTGTTATTATACCACACAACAATTTGGAATGATCCCATTATTCGTTGACAAAGTTAAAAGGAAAATGTGATGTTTTTTTTAAAATAAAAAACCGAGAAATATTTCTCGGTTTTTTTTCGCACTAATATACTATTTGTTAGTTTTATCGCAATCTATCTACAGATTTCACGAGATCTTCATCCTTTTTAATAGCTTTATTTGCCAAAACAATAAGCAAAACAACTAAAATCGGTAAGAACATTCCAATACCTTTCTCAGAAACACTTGTTTCTCCAGGTAACGTTAGAGATAAATAAATCAATAATCCTAATAAAAAAAGATTGATCAAAATTATAATACGTCCAATTACAAATTGTAACTTTCTATCCTTAAACAAGAATATAGTTACTAATGATAAAATCGAAGACGTAATGAACATAAGAGGTATTACTTTTAAAGTAAGTAACTCTTCCGAAAACAAATCTAAAACAAAAATTTGTTCTTTTAAAGTATTCCATAAATTAAATACAAAAATTAATCCTCCAGAAACTACTGAAGCTAAAAATAAATATATTGTTTGTATTCTTTGTATCATACCTTAAAATCGAATGGCAAAAATAGGGCTTCTTTTTTAAAAAGAAAACTTGAAAGTGAAAAAAAAAGTATATATTTGTAATATAATTAACCGCACAAAATATATTGTATAGTACTATATACAATAAATAAAATCAAAAAATAATTTACAAATATCTTATATCTTAAGATTAAACAATAACTTAATAAACATATAAATGTTCGAAATTTCTGAACTAAAAGCAAAAACTCTTGCTGATTTACAGGTAATTGCCAAATCTATTGGTCTTCCCAAAACGAGTCAATTAAAAAAGTTAGACTTAGTATATCAAATCTTAGATACACAAGCTTCAAACCCTGTAAAGAGTATCGATTCTGAAAATTCAGAAAGACCAAAGACTGATAAGCCTAAAAGAAAACGTGTTTCTAAAGCGATTACACCAGCCAAAGTAATAAGTGAGCCTACAAGCGATGTTATTACTGCAGAAAATCCTAGACAAGAAACCCCTAGGCAAGAAAAACCACTTCAACAGAAACCAACTCAACAAAAACCACTTCAACAAAGACCTATTGCAAAGAGAATTGTACACCAGGCAGCTGAAGTAAAGGCAGAGGTTAAAACTGAAGCTAATAAAGACACTGTAGTTAAAAGAGTTGAAAAACAGGAACAAAAACCTGCAAACAATCAAAATAAACCACAGCCAAATAAGCCTCAACCAAAAAGCAATCCACCAAAAAATAAAAACCAAAACCAAAGTAGAGATAAAAACAACTCTACTCGAAGTAATGGTAACCACTCTACAAACCGTTACAAAGATCCAGATTTTGAATTTGACGGAATTATAGAAAGTGAAGGTGTATTAGAAATGATGCCTGATGGTTATGGTTTTTTACGTTCTTCTGATTACAACTATTTATCATCTCCAGATGATATTTATGTATCTCAATCTCAAATCAAATTATTTGGTTTAAAAACTGGTGATACCGTTAGAGGAAATGTAAGACCTCCAAAAGAAGGAGAAAAATATTTCCCTTTAATTAGAGTCTCAAAAATTAATGGATTAAACCCTAACCTTGTTAGAGATCGTGTTGCTTTTGAGCATTTAACACCATTATTTCCCCAAGAAAAATTTAATTTAGCAGAAAGAGGAAGCTCTTTATCAACAAGAATTATCGATTTATTTTCTCCATTAGGAAAAGGGCAACGTGGTATGATCGTAGCACAACCTAAAACTGGTAAAACGATGTTGTTAAAGGATGTGGCAAATGCTATTGCAGCAAACCACCCAGAAGTATATCAAATTGTTTTACTAATTGATGAACGTCCTGAAGAGGTTACAGACATGAAACGTAATGTTCGTGGAGAAGTTGTTGCTTCTACTTTTGATGAGCCTGCAGACAAACATGTACGTGTTGCAAATATCGTTTTAGAAAAAGCAAAACGTTTGGTTGAATGTGGACATGATGTCGTAATTCTTTTAGATTCTATTACACGTTTGGCAAGAGCTTACAATACAGTTGCTCCAGCATCAGGAAAAATACTTTCTGGTGGTATCGATGCAAATGCATTACACAAACCAAAACGTTTCTTTGGAGCTGCAAGAAACATTGAAAATGGTGGTTCATTAACCATTATTGCAACTGCTCTTACAGAAACTGGTTCTAAAATGGATGAAGTTATCTTCGAAGAGTTTAAAGGAACAGGAAACATGGAACTTCAGTTAGATAGAAATATTTCTAATAGACGTATTTATCCTGCAATCGATTTAATTAAATCTTCTACAAGACGTGATGATTTATTATTAGATGCAAAAACCGTACAACGTATGTGGGTTTTACGTAAATATCTTGCAGACATGAATCCTATAGAAGCTATGGAATTTATAAATGACAGAATTAAGTTCTCTAAAAATAATGATGAGTTTTTAATCTCTATGAATGGTTAGAAATAACATTTAGATAATAAATTATAAAAACCTTTTTGAGAAATCAGAAAGGTTTTTTATTTGGGCGTTATTTTCTACTTTCACTACTCACTTTTCTTTTCACTTCAGCAACTTCAAAGAACTTAAACAATAAACCCATTTAAGCCCTGTAAAAGAGTTAAACATCGTTAAAGCGTTCCTTATAGTATTAACTGCAACAAAGCAATAGATGCTTTAATTTACACTAAAACTAGCGCATAAAAATCCGTTCAAAATTAATTTGAACGGATTTCTTATATTTAAAGAAATAGTAAAACTATTATTTAGTTTGCACTATACATATTAGCTCTATAATCTTCAATGCTAGATGCCTTTTTAATAGCTTCGTACATTTTAAATGTCATGTTTTTTCTAGATTCAGCAATTCTTTTTCTATTACTGTCATAGTTTGGCAATGTTGTAGGTAATTCTTTACTTGTTACCATAAAAGCAAACACACCTCTATTACCTTCAATCGAATTAAACATTTTATTTAATTCTGCATTATACATTGCTCCAACAATTTTTGGCTCTGTACCAACACCTGAAAGCGTAGGACTCTTTAAAGTTAATCCATTAGCGTTTTTAACACTTGTGTTATTCGCCGCAGCGATATCCGCTAAAGATGCTCCTTGTAATTTATCATTAATTAATTGCGCTTTCTTTTCTTTTACTAAAATTGGTCTAACTCTATTTGTTGCTTTTGCAGCAGACATTAACCCTTTTTCTGTAGAACTAGTAACAAAGGCAACAACATGACTTCCTTCTAAATCAAAACGTTTAAAATCGTTCACATCCGTTTCGCTACCAAAAGCCCAACTTACAATTTGTCTTTGATTTCCTAAACCAGCAATATCTTCATCTAAAGATTTTAATCCGACAGATGGTCTTGGTTTGTAATTTTTTTCTGTAGCTACATCAAAAAACTTTTTTTCCTTAGAAATTGCTAAAGCAAATTCTTCAGCATCTCTAAAAGCAACATTTTCAGTTGCCACAGAAGCAACAATTCTTTTACTCAAAGTCGCTAATTTTAATACCTTTTGATTATTTTTTTGATTATCAATTTTTATAATATGAAAACCAAATGGTGTTTTAACAACACTTATATCTCCTTTTTCCTCTTGAAAACAAAAGTCTCTAAAAGCAGGTGTCATACTTGAATATGTAAACCAATCTAAATCGCCACCTTTTGCAGCAGAACCTGTATCCGAAGAAAAAGTTTTTGCTAAGCTTACGAATTTTCTTTTACTCCTTTTTACAACAGTCAAAAGACTATCTGCTAAATTTTTAGCTTCTTCCTCTGTTCTTGTTACATCTGCAGCTGCTCTTTGAGCTCCAATAAAAGGAATTAAAATATGACTAGCTTTAACAGAATCTGGCATTTGAGTAACTTCTGTAATTTTAGAAATTTTAAAGAACCCTCTATCTTTATAAGGTCCAACTACATCACCTTCGTTACCTGCATAAATTATATCTGCAACTTCTTGATTTACTAAATTCTTAAATTGAATATTAGGATTTAAGTTCGTGTCTGAACCATTTTCAGATAAAAATACTGCGTCATTATTAGACTTTTTAAAGTCCTCAATTAAAGTTCCAAGATTTTCCTTGATAACGTCTTCATCTGCCGCGGTAGCAACAATTTTAAACTGAACATAAGAAATATCTCTAGATGCTTCAACTTTAAAATCATCTTTATGATTTCTGATATATCCTTCAACTTCAGATTTTTTAATCGTAACTAAACTGTCAGCAATACTTGTATAAGGCACATAAACAAACTGTGCGTTTAACTTTGTATTGTTTAACATATATTCAGTTTCCCCTTCTTTTAAAGAAGCTCCTAAACCTGCAGCTACTAAATTATTGTAGGTACTTGTTTCAGAATTATCTCTAATTTGACTCATGTAATTAGACCATTGAGACCATAATTGAGTTTTATTTTCTTTTTCGGTAGCTAAAAATTGCTTGAATTTATTTTCATCAAATAAACCAGCTTCATTTTGATATTCGGGGCTGTTTTGCACAAAAGGAGCATTCACCATTTCGCTCCAAACATCTGCTTCACCAATTGTAATACCGGCCTCAGTTAACTGATTTTTGTAGATTTTTTTTCTAACAATATTATCCCAAACAGTTTTAGCTGCTTGCATTTCTGTAACGCTGTTTCCTGCTTGTTGTTTGTAGCTTTCTAATTCTTCAGAAAACTCTTGTCTAGATATAGATTCTCCATTAATCTCACCTATTTCATTCACTTTATTAGAGTTGAAAAAATCACCAAGTGTAGATGGATCTAACACAAAAGCAAAAAGTGCTAATCCAATAATGATAATTAAGAACATTGAACGTTCTCTTATTTTTGATAAAACTGCCATACGTCGTTTATTTATTTTCAGTTGGCGAATATAGGATTTTGGTTTAAATATTCCAACCCATTTCGCACTTATTAGTAGGTTGTTAAGTGCTATTTTTTAGCCTAGAACTTCCAATTTGAATTTTAATCTTCTGGATTAATGATTTTTAAGGAAACTTCATCAATTTTTGCACCGCTCATTTTTAAGATTTTAAATTCTAAATTATCAATTTCAATGAGTTCTTTTTCTTCCGGAATATTTTCTGTGTGCTCAATAATAAAACCTCCTAAAGTTTCATAAGCCTCAGATTTTGGAATATTTAAACTGTATTCTTCGTTTAAATAATCGATTTCTAATCGTGCAGAAAAATTGAATTTTGAGTCGTTAATTTTTTCTTCTAAGAATTCTTGTAAATCATGCTCATCTTCTATTTCCCCAAATAATTCCTCTACAATATCTTCAACAGTAATCATACCAGAAGTTCCACCATATTCATCGATAACAATCGCCACACTTTTACGCTTTTTCATTAACGTATTCAGGATATCATTAATCATCATAGATTCAGGAACAAGCTCTAAAGGCAATAAAATTGATTTTATAGTTTTTGGATCTTTAAATAACTCAAAAGCATTTACATACCCAACAACATCATCTAAAGATGATTTGTAAACCAAAATTTTAGAGAGCCCCGTTTTAATAAAAGCATTCTTTAAATTTGCAACAGTTTCATGAATCTCTACAGATACAATCTCTGTTCTAGGAACCATAACTTCTCTCGCTTTTACATTTTGAAATTGTAAAGCGTTTTGAAAAATCTGGATTTCAGAATCCAAATCACAGTCTACATTTCCAGTCTCTAACTGCTCATTTATATAATCACCTAACTCTTCTTTACTAAACTCAGTTTGCTCTTCATATGCATTTGTTTTAAAAAAAACTCGCAAGAAAAAATCTGAAATTAACGTAATAAATTCGGAGAAAAAATGAAATAAATAATAGAAAATATAGGCAGGAATCGCAAATATTTTAAGTACTTCATTCGCGTAAATTCTAAAAATTGCTTTCGGTAAAAACTCTGCAGTGACTAAGATTACAATCGTAGAAATAATCGTTTGTATCAATAAAACAGAAAATTCATTAATACTATTTAGTGGTAGTATTCGTACTAAGAACTTCCCCATGTAATAACTATAAATTACCAAAGAAATATTATTACCGACCAACATTGTGGTAATAAATTTTGATGACTTTTGAGTTATGACTCTAAGAATTTTAGGTATAAAACCGTCTCTTTTTTTCTCTAATTCTATATGCATTTTGTTCGCAGAAACAAATGCGATTTCCATCCCTGAAAAAAAGGCGGATAATAAAACTGATACAGCTATAATAATGAGTTCAATTTCCATTAAGTACTAAAATTCTACTTATTTAGGTTGTTTCTTTGCACTACTTTTTTTCTAAAACGTCTTTTAAAGAAAAACACTAAGGTAATAAAAAATGAAGCTCCAATTAAAAGGATTGCTCTGTTCGTGTCTGAATTTATCTTTAAAAGACCTTCAATTAAGCAAATCACAGCAATTAATAAATATCCGTACTGAAAAAATCGCCAAACTTTATTCATAATATTATTCTTTTGATGTTTCTAATTTTCCTGTGACTTTTTTTGATAAGTGTTTTGATAAATCATCTTTAGATTCAAAACCAATACCAAAAATCGTATCGTTTTCTTTTGTTAATTTAAATGCTTTTTCAGAAACAAAATACTTTGTTTTTTCATCCCAGAACAATTGTTCTGTTTCTAATCTAGATTTATCTGTATGATTTACAACCACGACATTTCCTTTAATTTCTGAGATGGATGTTTTAGCGTAAGACAAAGCATAATCTCCTGTAATAGTTACAGAATCGATTCCGTTTCTTTCAAAATTAACGATTTTAATTCCATTAGGAAACTCACTATAAGGATGAGATTTTCTATTACTAAAATCTAACATTACTGGTGTAATTAATTTTGATGTAATTCGACCAGAGTCTTTATATACATGATAAGCATCTTTTGCAGTACCTACAGGTAAGTTTTTATCTGCTAAAAAATCTCTTACTTTTTGTGTATTGTTAGAACAAGAAAAAAGCATTGCTGTTCCATAAAGGACAACAATGCTTTTTAATACTATTTTTTTGTAATTGCTCACAAAATATTAATTAGGAACTTTTACAGTTTCACCTATCCAACATTTAATCGTGTAGCTACTTCCAGGTGCAACACCCGCAGTAAAAATCACTTTCTTACTTGGAAGATTAGCTCTATAAGAGTTAATATATTTTCTTGCGACAGAAGAGATACTAGGATCTACAGATGATGCTCTTTTAGCTTGTCTTAAAGCTGCGACATACACCATTCTCTTTTCAAATTCGTTGCTTCCACAATTATTAACACTAGATTGATATAATCTTGCAATTAACAAATATGCTTTACCAAAATTAGGATTAAATCTTAAAGCTTCTCTTGCTAAACTTCTCGCTTTAGATAATTGACCTCTAGATTTTGCTGCTTGTGCAAATTTCAATTTATATTTTGCCTTTTTTATAGGATCCATTTCTAAATTAAATGCTTTTTCTCTCATTGCTGCTGCTCCACTAGCATCATCATTTTTCTCTAAAATACCTGCATAGAAAGAGTAAGAATCTGGAGAAGGCGCTGCTTCTGCATACGCTTTTGCCAATATTTCATACATCGGCTCATTTTGACATTCTTTATTAAACATTCTAGACACTGCTCTTCTTAGCCAAATTGCATTCGTTTTATTAGCTTCAAAATCTCTTTCATATAAAGGGACTAATCGCACACAAGTTGCAATTCCTGATATAATAGCATCTAAGCCTCCTTCAACAGTACCTAACGCTTTAGAATTTATAGTATAAGCTCTCTTTAATGAGGTAGCTCTTTTATCCAAAACCATTGTAGAATCTTGGTATTTAGATAATTTCTTAGCATAACTTTCTAACTTTAAGTTTACATTTTCTAAAACATCATCATAAGTATCAAAAACTTTTTGAGGATTCGTGTCTTTATTTCTATCAGTAACACCTTGAAAATATTTGTATAAGTTTTTTACACCCATTTTTGTTGGGTCTATAGCATATCCTTTTTCTAAAATTAGAAAAATAGCATCTTCAGAAGCTAAATTATTTTTTGCTAAATAAGTTGCATAATCACTATGAACTTTTGCAGGGTTCTTCTTTGGAAAATATTGTAATCTCTGTTCGTAAACTCTTTTTGCTAAAACAGGATCTTTTTTAACGTCTTCTGCTAAATCTGCTCCATATTTATAAATATTTACAGATAAATCTTTACAATTATCCATTAAATACTCCCAATTCACGAAAGCATCTTCATACTTTTTAGATTTGAAATCCCCTTTAAAAAGATTATACTTAATTGTACATTCTCTTTCTGCATCTTCCTGTGCATTTGTTTTTACAGTAACTAAAAACATTGTAACTGCTAATAAAAACGTAATTTTTTTCATTTTAATGGTTTTTTGTTAATCTATTTTTCTCTTCTGAAACCAATTTGTATCTGTCAAAGATAAACTTAATCTAAAGTTGAAATAATTTTCTTCTATTAAATTATTATTAGTGGTTCCTCTTTTACCAAACTCAAATCCTGCATTTATAGTAGATAATCGTTTTAATGGTAAACCTAACCCAAAAGATATGCCAAAGTCGTCAATCGGTGTGAAATTCGTGTTACTTCCTGAGCCATCTACCAATAAACCAGTTTTTTCAAGACGAACTCCAGCCCTGTAAGTTACTCTCTCCCAGTAACTTGAAATAGAGTTTATTTTTGGTAAATAAAATCCCCCTAAAGAAAACCTATTTGACTTACCGTATTTGTATGCTCCATTTTCGCCTCCCAGTACACCTGTTGCTGATATAGCATCTTGATTTTCATATTCTAAACCTGCATACCATTTATCAAATTTCCCAAAACCAACACCTAATGTCGATTTTAAAGGCAAGTTAAATTTACCTTCAAAACCTGTACTTGAAACGGTATCTCTTGCGCTTTCAAAGCCAGAAGCTCCAAAAGTTAATGAATATAGATAATCATTACCAGTAACTTTTAAATCATTTCCTAATTTAAAAGTAGCACCCGCATTTAAAACTATTTTATTTTTTAATTCTTTTTGGTATTGAGCTCCTAATTTCACAGAACCACCTTTCATTACTGAAACTTCATCATATCTAGTTGCTAAAGAAACACCCTCGATTTGATTTGTAATACTATTACTTACATTACCAAAACTATAATCAGCTTCTATACCTAAAGATAATCCTTTATAAACCTTAATACCAAAGCTACTATAAATTTTATTAACGCCTCCATTACCTTCAAATAAAGATATTTCAGGAACATTATTAACTGTATAAGAATTTATTAACGAGTATCCTACAGAAGATACGGGTTGTAAGCCTATAGCGAAACCTGCTTTTTTTCCAACAGGAAAAGCCAAAGTAATATAAGACAAGCTTGTTGAATTACCACTTTGTTCTGTCGTACTGCTTTTAACCGTTAAATCAGTATTCAATAAACCAAAAGAATACGTTGTATACCTTAGATCTGAATAAGCAGCAGGATTCGAAAAGTTTAAATATTTATAATGGCTAAATGCAACACCTATTCCACCCATAGAACTCTGCTCTACGGTGGTATTACTAAACTCTTCTCCAATACCAAAATAAGAATAAGGTGATGAATTTGTCCTTTGCGCTAAAAAGGTTACAGAAGTTAACAGTAATAAAGCTACTAGAATCTTTCTAATCATTTGTTTTTGTTAAAAATCAATATTTCATTTAATCCCTCTAGGACAAAATTTGGATTCGCAAATATGCTACTTTTTAATTGTTTTGCCAAGAAATTTGTATCTCCACCTGTTAAAACAACTGTTAAATCTGAATATTTCTTTTTATGTTGATTAATAACGCCTTCTAATTCTTGAAGAACTCCATTAACCACACCAGAATTAATACTTTCATTTGTATTATTTCCTATAAAATTTTGTGGCACTTTTTTTGTTAAATTAGGCAATTTACTGGTAAAACTATGCAATGCTTTATACCTCATTTCAATTCCTGGGGCAATTGCTCCTCCTAAATATTCAGATTGGTCATTCACAAAATCAAAAGTGATACAAGTTCCAGCATCAATAATTAAGATATTCTTCTTTGTAAACTTATTCACGGCAGCAGCAACTAATGCAATTCTATCAACCCCTAAAGTTTTAGGCGTTTCATATAAATTGATAAAAGGAACATTTGTAGACGGAGATAAAATCAACAAATTGACTAATTTTTGAAGTTCCTGTATCTTGTTTTCTGCAATAAAACTCACATTAGACAAAATACCAACAGTAATTCTGTACTTTTTTAATATTTTTTTTATTTCTGACAAAAAACTTTCTGCATCAATAAATACAACTTCGACAAGCCTATCTTTCTCAAAAACAGCGAGTTTTACTCTTGTATTACCAGTATCAATAATTAGATTCATCTTTAATTTTATAAGAAATTCAAAAATACAATAGATTTTTTTAAAATTTAGCTAGGAGATGTCAAAAAACATTTTATATTTGCACCCGCTAAGGCGATGGTACCTTAGCTCAGTTGGTAGAGCAAAGGACTGAAAATCCTTGTGTCCCTGGTTCGATTCCTGGAGGTACCACAAAAAAATCCGAACATATGTTCGGATTTTTTGTTTTTAAAAAGTATTTCGAAATTTACTTCAAATTTTCAATCATCACTTTAGTCATCAATTTTAAATCATATTCAGGCTTCCAGTTCCAATCATTTCTAGCAGCATTGTCATCAATACATTTTGGCCATGAAGCTGCAATAGCTTGTCTAAAATCTGGGGCGTAAGCTATTTTAAAATCTGGATAGTGTTCTTTTATAGACGATGCTATTTGCTCAGGATTAAAACTCATACCAGAAAGATTATAAGAAGTTCTAACCGTTATCTTTTCTTTATCAGCCTCCATTAACTCTATAGTCGCTCTAATTGCATCATCCATGTAAATCATTGGCAAAGTTGTCGAAGCCTCTAAAAAACACTCAAACGCCTCATTATTGACCGCCTTATGATAAATATCAACAGCATAATCTGTTGTACCTCCTCCTGGCAAAGATTGGTATCCAATAACTCCAGGATATCTTAAAGAACGGACATCTAAACCATATCTTTCATAGTAATAATTTCCCCAATTTTCCCCAGCGGCTTTACTGATACCGTATACTGTTGATGGTGTTAGATTTGATGATTGCAACGTGTTTTCTTTATCAATATTATTACCAAATACAGCAATTGAACTTGGAAAAAACACTTTATTTACTTTATGCAATCTTGAAACTTCTAAAACATTGAATAAAGTCTTCATATTCAAATCCCAAGTTCCTAAAGGATTTTGCTCTCCTTTTGCTGATAAAATTGCAGCAAGATGATAAACCTGAGTGACCTTCTTTTTTAGAACAATTTCCTCTATCGCTTTAAAATCGGTAGCATCTAATGTTATAAAATTTTCTTCAGATCCGGTTTTTTCATACAAATCGGAAGCTATAACATTGTTTACACCATAAATAAGGCGTAGTTTTTGGGTTAAAACAGTTCCTAATTGCCCGTTTGAACCTATTATTAAAATAACATCTGTATTCATTTCTTTATAAATATTAAAGGATAAAATTATATTATTTATTAATATAAAAAGTTTTATACCTTGCTTTTATATAAAAATAAGTACTTTTAACTTAAAAATAGACAATATAAAGTGTTTTCACCTTAATTGATATTTAATTTAGCCAAAAAAAAGAGAATTAATCTGCACATGGAAAAAATAGACGAAACTGATCTTAAAATTTTAAGAATCTTACAAGAAGACTCAAAAAAAACGACCAAAGAAATTGCCGAAATTTTAAACCTAACCTCCTCGCCTGTTTACGAAAGAATTAAAAGACTAGAAAAACAGAAGTTAATTAAAAAATACGTCGCTCTTATAGATAAAAAAAAGCTAAACATACCAATAACTGCAATTTGCATGGTTTCTTTACGATATCATAATGAAGGGTTTATGGATAAATTCGAAAAACAAATTAAAGAACTAAAAGAAGTACAAGAATGCTATCATATGGCAGGAAAAGTAGATTTTTTCCTAAAGATAAACATGGAAAGCCTAGATAATTATCATGAATTTGTAAGAAGTAAATTATCAAGAATTGAAAATATTGGTGTACTAGAAAGTTATTTTGTACTGAAAGAGATAATGTCTAGCACTGCGTATTGTATCTAAAATTTATACTAATTACTGTACAATATCTTTTACTATTTTTAGATGATGATTGGTATGTAATCTTAAAAACTTAAGGGTCTGTTTTTTATTTAATTGCTTAAATAAAGGATGTGTAAAAAATTGATTTTTATCGAAACTATTCATTGTTTCAATGTTTATTATTGCTTTTTCTAATTGAGTTTCAATACCTTCTTTTAATATTATTTCTGGAGGCAAAACTCTTTTTGGAGATTTTGCTTTCCCTCTAGGAAAAAATCCTAACGTAAATGTAAACAAACGCAAACCGTTGAACTTTTTCTTATAATCATCAGAATTTGAGCTTTCCAAAACCTCAAAAACACTATTAATTACTTTCAAAGAATGATCTAAATGCCAACCAACATTTGCTTTAGAAATCTTTAAATTCTTTTCTTCTTGATGATCGATGTATTCCTTGATGATACTAAATTCTTTATCCAACATTTTAGTTATTTTTCACTTCACTAATATATAAAAAATTGAGGCATAAAAAAATCCAGCTAAAAGCTGGATTTTTAATTTTTATTTCATCATTTGAAGATTGTTCAGCTCCAAATTAGTAAGCTCTCTCCATCTACCTCTTGGTAAATTCCTCTTGGTTAATTCCGCAAAAATTACTCGATCTAGTTTACTTACTTTATAACCTAAATGTTCAAATATTTTACGAACAATTCTATTTCTACCAGAATGAATTTCAATACCAACTTCAGACTTCGGCTGACCATCAACGTAAGAAACAGCATCAATAAACACTTTTCTACCTTCAATAATAACCTCTCCTCTTAATTTTTCTAAATCTTTTAACTCTAATTTTTTATCTAAAGAAGCATGATATAATTTACGTACATTATGCTTAGGGTGTGTTAATTTTTTTGCTAAATCTCCATCATTTGTAAACAACAATAAACCAGTTGTATTTCTATCTAACCTTCCTACAGGATAAATTCTTTCTTTTGATGCATTTGAGATCAGATCCATAACCGTTTTACGTCCACGCTCATCATCCATCGTAGTAATGTAATTCTTCGGCTTGTTTAAAAGAATATATCTTTTCTGTTCTGGAGTAATAGACGTACCATCAAAACGAACAACATCGTCAGATTGTACTTTGTACCCCATTTCTGTTACCAACTTTCCATTTACCTCTACACTTCCATGTTCGATATAAGTATCTGCTTCTCTTCTTGAACAAACACCCGAATTGGCAATGTATTTATTTAAACGAATTCCTGTTGATTCGTCTGCCTTTGGTGCTGGACTTGCTTTTTTAAAGTCCTTTTTAACCGGTTTTCTACTTAGCGGTGTGCTTTTTTTAGCATCTCTTTGAAATGTGCTTTTATTACCATCTCTTTGAGGTGTACTTCTTTTACCTTCTTGTCGTCTTCCCGACGAGTTCTTATTTGAATCCATTTTAAAAATTTTTGCAAAGGTACTTAAATTGAAACTCTAATTCAATCTATCTATTACTTTTTCTAAGAGCAACGAAGTGTCTATAAAAATCAAACAAAAAACACCTATTAACAAAAGGAGTTTTAGAATGTTATGCAGAAAAGTATACTCTTTTTGCTGGGTTGATTTCCAAAGGTAAATTCCAACAAAAGACAACGTTAAAACCGCTAGATAAAAATAGTATTTCATAAAGCCTAAAGCTGAGTAACTCAGTAAAATTATTACCGGAAAAGAAGTAAACAGTAATAACAAAAGTGATAATTGCTTTGTTTTCATCTCTCCATAAACCACCGAAAATGTCTTATAATTATTCGCTAATGCTCCTTTTATATTTTCTAAATCCTTAATTAACTCTCTTACCATAATTACTAAAAGCAAGAAAACTGCATGTACAAAAATCATTTTTGAAAAATTTTTATAATACACGAAAACTGCAAAAAAAGGTAAAATAGTAAGTATCGTTGCAGAAATCAATCCAGTAAAAGGATATTTCTTTAACTTATGAGAGTAAAACCAAATACCAAAAATATAGACTGAAAAGAATAACGCTGATTTCAACGAAACAAACAACCCAAAAACAAATCCTAAGAAATTTAAGAAAAAATAAAGCTTTAATTTTGTTTCCTGCTTTACGTAATTATCTAAACCTGCTTTTAAAGGCCTATTAATCCTATCAACTTTAACATCATAAAAATTATTAATAATATATCCTGCAGCCACAACACAAACAGAAGCTAAAACAATATTTAAAAGGTCAAAATCAAAAACAATAAGTCTGATAGATTTATCAGGTGAAAATATAAAGATGGATGCTAAGTATTGTGCAATTATTAAAACAAGAATATTATAGCCTCTAATTACAGATAATAAGCTGAATATTTTTTTTAGAAAAGTCTTCGTTTTTGAAGAGCTCATTAGGTACGTTTTAGAATCTATAAACCAACTCTAGCTTATAGCCTTTTAAGCTTTCTTGTGCTTTTTGATAATCTTCAGTAAAACCAAGAATATAACCTCCGCCTCCAGAACCACAAAGCTTTAAATAGTAGTCGTTTGTTTTAATTCCTTTTTCCCATACTTTATGAAAAGCATCAGGAATCATTGGCTTAAAGTTTTTAAGAACTACTTTAGACAAGTTTTTTACATTGCCAAAAAGAGAGGCTACATTACCGTGTAAAAAGTCTTCAATACAAGCATCGGTATAAGTAACAAATTCTTCATTTAACATTTTTCTAAAACCTTCATTCTTCATCTTATTCATAAAGATGTTTACCATCGGTTCTGTTTCACCAACCTGTTCAGAATCTAATAAGAAAACAGCACCTTTTCCTTCTTTTTGAGACGGTATACCCGCAGGCTCTATATTTTCTTTAGAGTTAATTAATATTGGCAAACTTAAATACGAATTTAAAGGATCTAAACCAGAACTTTTTCCATGGAAGAAAGATTCCATCAAAGAAAAAACCTCTTTTAATTTTAACAGCTTCTCTCTTGTTAAATTTTCTAAAACAGTAATTTTATCATTCGCATATTTATCATAAACAGAAGCTACTACAGCTCCAGAACTTCCGACTCCATATCCTTGAGGAATAGAAGAATCAAAGTACATTCCGTTTTCTAAATCTGTTTTAAATTCTTGTAAATTAAAAGAAATCAAATCTGATTCTAAACTAGCAATGTATGTATAGAATTTATATAAATTTTCGTTTGATTTCCTAGCAACTCCTTCTAGAGTTTCCGAAGTTTTTAATGCGCCTCTGTATGCGTTATAAGGTATTGCTAATCCTTTAGAATCTTTTATAATTCCATACTCTCCAAACAGCAAAATTTTAGCGTAAAAAAGTGGTCCTTTCATATTTTTTTTTAATCAATAGCCTTGCAAAAATACAATTTTTACATTATTAATTAACTGATTAATAAACGTTTTTATAAAAGGTCTTCCAAATACCTGCTTTTTCACCTTTCTTATATTTTCCCCGAGATTGGATTTTACCATTTTTATAAAAGGTTTTCCATACCCCATCACGTAAACCTTCCGAATATTTTCCAACTCTTTGTGTTTCTCCTGTATCAAAAAACTCAGAAAAATTACCTTCTGGTTTTCCTGTCAAATAATTTACGATCTGAAAAATTTTGCCGTTTTCATGAAAGAAAGTCACCTTTCCTTGAAACATTTCTTGGTTAGGTTCCAATACAGTACTAAAACCTTCCATTTGTTTTTTCCCGGAAATGTAGTAATCTAC
>Ga0308012_10000150_pt1 | contig 43666 bp, 53 predicted proteins | sample Neamet179_FD_203133 | JGI IMG/M metagenome (GOLD analysis project Ga0308012, IMG submission 203133) | Marine microbial communities from water near the shore, Antarctic Ocean - #179 | ecosystem: Environmental > Aquatic > Marine > Unclassified | place: Southern Ocean | collected 2014-07-25 | reverse complement strand
TCGACTGCGAGTCTAGCTCGCCGGTGATTTTAATCTGGTAACCCAATGCCAACAGTGCTTCTTGAATTTTTGTTGCACAAGGCAGCGCGCCAGAAAACTGTAACCGATGCTTCTCTTTAAGCAACCCGTCTGGCCATGCTCCAATGCCCTGTTCATAGAGAACTTCCCAGGGAAACGAAGGGCCGGGGTCGGACTTTCTCATGATAGCGATATCAGAGTGGCCAACAATGTCGATGGGATTAATGTTTGGGTATCTACTCAAAATTGAATTGAGTAAACCGACAAGCAATTCGATTTGCTCATCGGAGTAGGAAGGGAAATCACATTCCACTTCGTCTAACTGAATTTCCGAAACAGGCACCTGGGTTCCAGAGCACTTGAATTCGTTGACCACTTCGATGCCGATTGACCGATCATTCAATCCAACTTCTTCACCCCAATAACTCACTCCGGCATGCCATGCCCTTCGATGTTCAGGCACTAGAGAATGCACGCGCAGTGAATAAAAAGGGTACGAGGGATCATTCAATTCTGGAACAAGGTAGTGAGAGCTGACAGGATTACTGGTTCGGGTAGTTAGCAGTCTAAGCGACTCCGAAAAATTTTCCGAAGTGGCGTGAATAACAATGAATTCGATTCGGCTATTTTGGTTTGTTGATTCGACAAAGACTGTGGCGTCGGCCACACAACCCACGAGGGTAGCTAGGACAATTAGAAAGCTAGAACGCGCCAATAATAGAGCTACTCTTCTACGAGCATTTAGAGCACGCGTAATAACTGGCTTGTTGGTCCAAAAATGATTGCGCATTAGATTATTCAGCATAATTTCAAATTTGAGTAATATCTATGAATTCTTGAAATCTTACCACCTCGCTCGAGAAAGTTTTAGACTTTGAACAATATGACACTGGATTTGACAGAAATATAAAAAGTAAATGGGGTCAGACTAGAATAAAAATACTGTTAGCGTTCCTAGGTGATCCTTCAAATTCAGGATTCATTGTGATCAAGTTGAATTATCGCTGCCGACTCGATAGATTAGCACTGTTCAAAACAAACAGATAAGGATGAAAGGGACGATGAACAAGCTCCGCAAAATACTACTATTCACTGTAACTGCTCTGGGGTTATCAGCTACCACCAGCCTCTCTTATAGCCAGGGGGGGTTTGCCGGGGTGGAACTTTCCATAACGCCTGTAGCTGGTAACGTTTACATGGTCCAGCGCCCAGGGGGCGGCGGTAACATCGGCGTTCAAGTTGGTCCCGACGGTGTACTCTTGGTGGACTCCCTGTTCGCACCACTTACGGACAGACTAGTAGCAGCCGTGAAACAGGTGAGCGACGAAGAAATTCGGTTTCTGGTCAATACCCATATTCATATTGATCACGTAGGTGGTAATGAGAATCTGGCAGACATGGGCGTACTGATCTTTGCTCATGACAACACGCGCCTGCGATTTTTCGAGGAAAGAAGCCGCTTCCCAAGGGCTGGGGGCAGTTACGCTCCTCAGCAACCTGCTGCAGCTAGACCGCTAATAACCTTCAACGACACCATGAGCTTCTATCTCAATGGCGAAGAGGTACGCGCTTTTTTGGCACCTCCGGCCCATACAGATGGAGATAGCTTCGTCTACTTTGCAGAATCCGACGTGCTCCATCTTGGCGATGTGTACCGCACCACTAGCTACCCCATTATCGATATCTACAACGGCGGCACCCTAAGAGGCACAATTGCGGCAATAGATCAGGCTATCGATTTAGCCGGCCCAGACACAAAAGTTATACCGGGTCATGGCCTCGAAGTCGTTGGTCGAAACGAATTAATAGAATTTCGTGACATGATTCTCGACATCCAAGGTCAAGTTCTCAGCTTGATCCGAGAAGGGAAAAAATTGGACGAGGTGATGGCGGCACAACCGACTGCCGCCTATGATGCGCAATGGACCGATGACCCTGGTTGGGGCCCGGTGGATTTTGTTCCAGTCGTCTATTATGAACTAGGCGGTTCTGGACGCTTGGCCGATCGCTAATCTAACTCTGCAAACAATTAATTCAGAACTTTAGGATCAAATCATGACTTTAACAAGAAAGATTTCTCTTCTGTTACTTATGTTGTTTAGCTCCCAGTCATTGATAGCACAGGATGATGATTTTGTTTTCTATTCTGAGCTGTCACGGGACTGGTATCAGGGTGGAGATTATTTCGAGTGGACATCTACCACTGAAGACAATAACGACGCTAAGGTAAATGTTTTCTACAGGACCTGGGGAGACGAAACTAAACCGAAGTTAGTGTTGATCCATGGCTTCCCTAATTCCAGTTTCGACTATTACAAGATGATTCCCTTTCTTGAAGACGAATATCATATTGCCGCGCTGGATTTTCCCGGGTCAGGCTTCTCTGACAAGCCGCTTGATGGCTACAACTACATGTTGGCAGAGAATGCAGAGATCGTTGATCATTTCGTTCGCGAAGTAGTTGGGTTCGAAGATTTTGCGCTCTATACTCATGATCGCGGCGTGAGTATAGGTCTAGCTTTTCTAGGCAATTACCTAGATAACCCTAATCCGGGCTATACGGTTAACTATCACTTCCTATCCAACAGTGGCATGTTTCTCCCATTGGCCAATCTGGGGACCGGTCAAATGAGGATGCTCGATCCCGATACCGCCGCGCAGATGCTTGCATCACGTGCAGCGCAAACACGGCGCACCGAAGGCGAGCCACAATCGCTTGCCTACTCCGACATCTTCGCGTTCAACCAGGGCAATATTTCCCTGATCTATGTTGGCCGCTATTTGTTGGAACGCCAGGCAAACGAAGTGCGCTGGCTGGAGAATTTACCACGCAGCCCAGTGCCCGTGGCTTATCTTTGGGGATTAGGCGATAGCGTGAATCCCGTTCGTATTTCCCACCATGTGTGGGATACCTACCTAAATGACCGAGAGGCTCAGAGTAGCTTTTGGGTACTACCAACAGCGGCCCACTATCCTCAGCGCGAGAGTCCGGAAGAAGTCGCCAAAATAGTCCGCATGGCTCTTACAGGTCAGCTACCCGACCGTGAATCCGAAAGTGGTTTTATGCGGAGTTATCTCTCAGGTAGGGCGGCTGATGATGCAGTCTTTGTGGGCCATTCAAAAATCGAGGAATTAGACTTCCCCAGCTCTATTGAATACACCCCATCTGGCTATCGTGTCATAGACTAAAATATCGACGAGGGTAGATGGTTCCAGACACTGCGCTAGCAGCTTGCTACACACCCGAATCAGACAAACTGTCATATTATTGACTCTCCCATCCATGGGGTTGTCCAATTTTCCGAAAACTGCCAATGTTTTTTGGGATGTTGTATATACACAAGCATTGAATTGTTATTTGGCTACGCTGATACTACTCAGTAAGATGCCTCATAGCAGTAATTTGGTGAGACAATCTAGGCACAACAAAAAGGGTCGAAAAGAATGAACGAAGAAGCTTCTACATTGCTCGCTCCATTGCTATCGCTGGTGGGCGAAAACGTTTATCTACAAGCATTGATTCCTCTCATTCTAGGCATAGCGGCTGGGTGGGTTTTTAATAACATTATCATCACCAATTTGAAGAAGCTGGCTTCCAAGACCAACCTCTTAGTCGATGACCATCTATTCGACCTACTACAAGGCCCCCTATTCAATAGCATTTTGTTAGTAGGACTTTCTGGCTCCGTACTAATTCTTGCTCCAACGGAGCCTTACCTCGGAATTTCTTTTTCAACGATTCAAACTTTTGCAATTGTAATCTGGGTAACTTTTCTGCTGAAAAGCAATCGGATCATGCTGACTGCAATAGCTCGAAATGAGAATAGAGTTAAGGCTGTTCACAATCAAACGCTGCCTTTGTTCTTGAACCTGATTAACATATTCATTGTGGTTATGGCGGTTTATTTTATTTTCTCCGCATGGCATATAGATATGACAGCCTGGCTAGCATCCGCAGGCATTGTAGGTATTGCCGTCGGCTTCGCTGCCAAAGACACACTTGCGAATCTATTCTCTGGCGTCTTCATCATGGCAGACGCTCCTTACAAAATTGGGGATTATGTTGTTCTGGATACTTTGGAGAGAGGTGAAATCACCCATATCGGTATTCGTTCCACTCGCATGCTAACCCGCGGAGACGTGGAAATTACCATTCCCAACTCTGTTATGGGTAATACCAAAATTATCAACGAATCCGGGGGCCCTCACGAGAAGTTCCGCTGCGCGATAGCAGTTGGTGTTGCTTACGGCAGCGACATCGATCTTGTTAGAAACATTCTAGTCAATATCGCCATTGCAGAGGAAACTGTTTGCGTCGATCCTGAGCCCAGGGTGCGCTTCAGGGTATTTGGTGCATCAAGCCTAGATTTTGAACTACTCGTGTGGATTGAGAAGCCCATGTTACGAGGAAGAGTAGTGGACATACTCAATACAAAAATCTATCACCAGTTCAGAGATAACAACGTGGAAATCCCTTATTCAAAACAGGATATCTATATCAAGGAATTACCCTCCAAAGATTAAACTATTTGAACATTATTTTTAGCTCCAGGCAGAGGGTAAATAGGGACATATTTATTATTGAAATGAATAGTAGAACTAGCTCGAAATTAATTTTCCCTATTTCAACTCTATCTTGAAACAAGGGTCAAAAACGCACTATATTAATTGATTCATTCACCCGCTCGGTATCCGTGCCATGAAATATTTATTACGACTATGTTTTGTCCTCGCAATACTTCCTCTGGCAGCCTGCACGGATCAAGGGGAAGTTACTCCGTATCGTGATGCGAATCCTGTCAAAGAAGCCGCAATCGCGATTCCCGACGAATACGCAGCCAGGGTCACCGAAGAAATACTCGTGGCTGGAGGCAATGCTGTAGATGCTGCTGTAGCAACGGGCTTCGCACTTGCTGTCACCTATTTGGACGCTGGCAACATTGGCGGCGGCGGGTTTATGCTAATTCATATGGAGGGTAAACCCTACTTTCTTGATTATCGTGAAACGGCACCGCTGGCGGCACACAGAGATATGTTCCTTAACGAGCAAGGGGATGTTATCGAAAACTCTACTTTAATTGGTGCGCGCGCTGCAGGTGTTCCCGGTACAGTTGCTGGCTTTTGGGCGGCACATCAACGATTTGGGAAATTGCCTTGGAACCAGCTTTTACAACCAGCGATTAAGTTGGCAAGGGAAGGCTTCGTCCCTGTGCAAATATTGGCTGATGATGTTCAGTCACGATTTGACTGGTTTGGGACACGTACTAACTTTAATCAATACTTTGGTGAAGTAAAAGCGGGTGAATTATTCAAGCAGGCTGAACTGGCAGCAACACTTACGAGGATCGCAGAACAAGGTGAAGAGGATTTTTACAATGGTGAAACCGCAAGGTTATTAGTAGCCCAGATGAATCAAGACGAGGGGCTCATTAGTCTAGAGGATCTTGAAAGCTATAAAGCAATATGGCGAGAACCACTCAAGGCAAAATGGCGAGATTTTGAAGTGGTCTCTGCACCGCCACCAAGTTCGGGTGGATTTGGTGTAATACAACTTTTAAAAATGAAAGATTACTTAAATGAAGAGTTTGAAGACCTCGAACATAATTCAGCCCAATACGTTCACTTAGTTGCAGAAATGGAAAAACGGGTATTCGCAGATCGAGCAGAGTATCTAGGAGATCCTGCTTTCGTTGACATCGATATGTCAGAACTCATTAGTGATACTTATGTTAAACGGCGTGCAATGGAAGTAGATCCGCTGCAAATATCCCAACTTGAACATGTTGCGCCTGGATTAGAATCACCAAATACAACTCACTATTCGATTATTGATGGTGATGGCAATGCAGTATCGAATACCTATACTATTAATTGGGCATATGGTTCAGGGGTTGTCGTCTCCGGCGCTGGATTCCTTTTGAATAATGAAATGGATGACTTTAGTGCGAAGCCGGGCACCCCAAATATATTTGGTGTGGTTGGAAATACGGCCAACGAAGTCCAGCCTGGCAAGCGAATGCTTTCGTCCATGTCCCCAACATTACTCATCAAGGATAATGAAGCACATATGGTTATTGGTACCCCGGGGGGTTCAACAATTTTTACCTCAGTTTTTCAAGCCATTATCAATATTCTGGATTTTAGTATGAGCCCATTGGAGGCAGTTGCTGCTACACGTTTTCACCATCAACTGCTGCCCCCGGATTTGATTACTCAAAGTCCTTCGCTACCCCTTTCAGAGAATACAATTAGGGAATTGACTGACAAGGGTTACCGTGTTGAACCGCATAGCTTTGAGTTTGGCGATATCCAAGTTATCTGGCGAGATGGTGACAAATTGAGCCCAGCATCCGATCCTAGAGATAGGGGTGTGTCGAAGATTGTCGAGCTACCAAGTATTTAGCCTCGTTTGGGCCTAGCCAGATCTTACATATAAAAGAGGAGTCTGAGGCTCTCCATGATACGGCACATGTTTGGACTAAATGGATTAATACGCAGCTTAGGAAAGATTTACATTTATGCAGGAAAAAGTGTGATTTTATCGACTTTCGTAGCACGCCCTGCCCTACAACTACTGTCTTTTTATTCTGCCCCTTTACATATCGAACGCTTCGCGCCTAGTTATAATGAGAAGCGCTCACGCAAAAAAAACGCTATGCCATCCTCGTTATTATGCCCAATTACGGCGCTAGCAGACTTTTTGATTTCGGCTTTCGCATTTTCTGGAGCATAGCTTTCATCAGCAAGAGCAAACATACTTAGATCGTTATCACTATCGCCAAAACAAATTACGTTGGTTGCTCCTAACTGTTCCTTTAAGTTGGTAACCGCCGCACCTTTACTAGCACGACAGTGATGAACATCCATCCACACAAATTTCTTATCTTCTAACGCGGCCCCGGAGTAAGCAACTAAGTTTTCGTGTGCGCTGAATTTGCGCCACATTTCGTTAATTGTAGCTGCAACACCAATCATACTAATGTTAGTAACTTGACTATTCGCGGGCAGCGCCTCTAAAGGCAAGAGTCTTACATTGATGCGAGAAAAGTACTTATCGATAAGTTCTTTTTCTACATCATGACGTGCTCTGGCATGAAAAATTAGATGACGATGATTCTCGATGGCATGAACAAAAGGAGTAATCCCTTGTGAAACCGCCGTATCAATCACAGTTGAAATCTCAGCGCGGTTGAGTAGATTCTCAAAAGTAAACTGCTGAATCTTAGGGTCCCATACTGTCACCCCATTATTGTAGATTTGAGGCAAGCCAAAATCATGCCCATCTATGATGCCCTGCGCCGAAAGCATAGAGCGCCCTGTTGCTACCGTATAGGCGATATTATTTTTGCTTAACAGAGAAAGCGTTTCTTTAGTAAAGGGCGATATTTCAGATGCATCGTTTAATAGCGTGCCATCCAGATCAAAAAATATAAGCTGCATAAGTATTTCTATAGCTCAAGATTACGGGCTAAGAAATAGCCCTACATTCTAGGTAAGTGTTATAGGTATGTAGTACGTATTGCCCAGCGATTTAGACTTCTGCTGCCAAATAGCTTGCCTGTTTTATAGCCGTCTTAGCGTCAAGCTCAGCAGCTTTGTAGGCGCCACCAATCAACTCAACAGGCAAGTCGCTATCTCGCAACGTATCGAAAAGACTACGCTCAGACTGCTGGCCTGCGCAAATCACAATGGTGTCGACATGAAGTATTTCTGTTTTTTCCTCGCGCCTAATATGTAATCCAGCATCATCGATCTTTACATACTCAACCGCGTTAAGCATTTTCACTCCACGCCGTGCCAACGAGAGGCGATGCGTCCATCCAGTGGTGAGACCTAGACCACGCCCCACGGGTGTTACTTTTCGCTGTAGTAGCCAGATCTCACGATCAGTTTTTGCAACCACTGGCTCAACACCAGTAACACCGCCGCGCGGATGGTTATTGAAATCAATACCCCACTCACGCGCAAACACATTGCGATCCACTGCTCCGGAAGAACCAGAATGACTGATCAGTTCACAAACATCGAAGCCGATTCCACCGGCGCCTATTACAGCGACTTTATCGCCAACAGGCTTATTGCCTTTAATCACGTCTATATAGAGAACCACTTTTTCATGGTTAATCCCTTCAATCTCAGGTTTGCGTGGCACGACGCCTGTCGCAATCACCACCTGATCGAACAGGTCACCCATCAACTCTTCAGCGGTCACCACCTGCCCAAGCTTTAAGTCGACGCTATGTAGCTCGATCATTCGTCGAAAGTAGCGCAAGGTTTCGTAAAATTCTTCCTTACCAGGAATTTTCTTCGCGAGATTGAACTGTCCGCCTATTTCATCGGCCGCATCAAATAAGGTCACCTGATGGCCCCGTTCTGCCGCGATGGTCGCGTAGGCAAGCCCCGCAGGTCCAGCTCCTACAACCGCGATTCGCTTCTTCAGCTTAGCTGGCAGATAGTTCAATTGTGTTTCATGACAGGCACGCGGGTTAACCAGGCAGGATGACGTAATTCGGCTAAACGTATGATCTAGACAGGCCTGATTACAAGCGATGCAGGTATTAATTTCGTCTTCACGACCCTCACGCGCCTTTAGCATAAAGTCACTGTCTGCAAGTAGTGGCCGCGCCATGGATACAAGATCGGCATCGCCACGGGCAAGGACGCCTTCTGCTACATCCGGCATATTAATGCGGTTCGATGTAATGACAGGAATATCCAACTCACGACGCAGACGCCCAGTGACAGAGGTAAATGCGGCACGCGGCACCATCGTTGCAATTGTCGGCACTTTGCTTTCATGCCAAGTGAAATGCGTTGAGATAAGATTCGCACCCAGCGCTTCAATGCGCTTCGCCAAGGTGACAACCTCCTCCCAGCTCATACCGCCTTGCAACATATCCATTGCGGCGATTCGGAAAATCAAAATAAAATCCGTACCCACCGCCTGGCGCGTACGATTGATAATCTCTAATGCAAAACGCATTCGGTTTTCGTAACTGCCGCCATATTCGTCTTTGCGTTGATTGGTTTTCTGTACCAGGAAGCTCGAGACTAGGTATCCTGCTGAGCCGATAATCTCAACGCCGTCATACCCTGCCTTTTTCGCTAGCACAGCACAACTCACATGGTCATTGATTTGTTTTTCAACGCCTGCTGTATTTAACTCGTTGGGAATAAATTTTGAAATAGGCGATTTTATAGCGGACGGCGCTACCGACGCTGTAGTTCTGGCCAATGGCCCAGCATGAAGAATTTGTAAGCAGATTTTTACATCGGGTGCTTTTTGATGCACGGCGCTGGTGACAATTTTATGCTGATCAGCTTCGGCTTCAGTTGACAGTTTGGCATGATTCTCACTCCCGGACTCTTCATTGGGTGCAATACCACCGGTAATGATCATCCCAACCCCGCCTGCTGCACGCTCAGAATAATACGCTGCCATGCGTTCGAAACCGTTTTCAGTTTCCTCTAGACCGGTATGCATCGAACCCATGATGGCTCGGTTGCGTATCTGGGTAAACCCGAGATTCAATGGCTCGAAAAGATTAGGGTATTTCATTGTTCACCATTAATTCGCGAATAGGAAAATATTGTAATTAGGCCGACACTTGAGAATAAGAACGATAAACGCCGCCTCAATTTATGTCCACGCCTCCTATTGCACGAAATATCGCCTTACTTGCTCCGGAAATATTCGACCCCTTGGGTGAGGCACTGACTTCAGAGTACATTCATAAATGCATAAATGAGCACATCAAGCTATGCAAATAGCTCTACAGCCATATATGACTAGCGGCCTATGTTTGAATCCTGCGCTTCGCGAATCGTCTGCTGTGCCGCTAGTGGCAAGATATAGCCGTCCGCAACATTCTGTCCCGCTACTTCCCTGACCGCATCCACATAGGAGCTGTGGTTAGGGTAGAGTGTATCCAGCGTTGCCTGATCGAATGGCTGGTGCGAGCCATAGAGAAAGCAGAAGCGATTGCTGCCATTATTCATGCCCGTATTCTTCGCCGTAGCGACAACGTGCTCTGCAAGACGAATACCACCTAGCACATTGCCGTATTCATCACGGGCGAATTCCACTTCTGGCATCATACGCCTGAGTTGCAACGGTTCGGCTGTGGGTGGTGCTATGTCATCACGAATCCAAACGACCAAATGCTCGAACGCGGCATTCATCACATCACGGAAGGGTACGCGGCTATAGGTAGGCAAGTCGCAGCCCTGATCTCGTGGCTGAACATTTTCTAGTGACAGATTCTCACGCAAATTTCTAACTTTGCCGTATTCGATCTCGAAGGGTAGGTCTACGTGAGAGCTACCTGCCACTTCCCACTGGCGAAACGTGTCGGTATCCGGCTGTGGCGACGCCGCGCGGCGCGGCATGTCCGTCTCTGCCATGATCTTGAAAACCTTTACAGGCTGATCATCTCTTATCCGGCCTCCTCCGCCATGCACCATCACGCCGTCGTAGACTGGCTCTAGCGGATGTACGTTGTTGAGGTAGGTTGCAAGACGGCTTGCCGACTGCGAATGACCAGTGGCGATGATTTGCTCAGCCTTGAGCCCATCAAGAATATCCACTTCGCCATTAGCTGAAGACTCGCCAACTCTATGTATAGCCTTTCCAACAGCGGAGAATATATCGTAAGAAAGCCCGTCGCGATTCGCCATGCCGTCGTGAGTGACATCTAGTGACCCGTAGCGAGCATCGCTCCACTGCCTCATGGTATCGATACCCATCTGCTGAGCAGATACCACTACATAGGCATAGCCATTACGAATAAAATGGCTACCCGATTGCCACCAGTCGATATCTTTATCAGGGCCCCCGGTTACGTTGATCCATTCGACGATGACGATGCCGTTGAATGCGGAAGCTTCGGGTCGGCGCACAATAAGACGCGTCTTATAGCGATGATCGCTATCAAGAACTGATGCATTTTCTAATTCAGGATTGCTGTAACGATTTGCCCTGCCTTCAATGAAAAACTCTTCCTCAACATAGCCTGCACTCGTAAGCTCGATAGCGCTCGCACTGTAGATAGTGTTGAGAGTCCCGCTACCTGCTTTGTCCGCCGAGATCGGGCCGCTAATGGTAGCACTTGGCACTTGTGCAACTGATTGGCTAGTAACTAGAAGCAACGCAGCTGCAAGCCCAGTAATATTCCAAATGTATCGGTTCATAGCATGCTCCAAATAGTTACGGTACAAAGAAAAGCTTATTGCCAAGAGCTAACCAGCTCATCATAGTCAATGGTGATGCCTTGCGGCTTCTCGTTAGCTAACTTTGGCTTTGGTGCGCCGGGCTGGCTCAGCCAATACTCTCGGCTTTGCGGCTCATTCAATCGCGGCCCACACTCGCCCAATACGTCAGCTCGCTCTAACCTCTGCATCAGGCGTTCTTGGGCTACAGCGAGCGACGTCAGCGCTTCTTGTGGCGTCTTGGCACCAGAGGAAGCATCACCGATGTTCTGCCACCAAAGCTGCGCCAGTCGTGGATAGTCCGGCACGTTAGTCCCGGTAGGTGTCCACTGCACACGTGCAGGTGAACGATAAAATTCTACCAAACCACCGAGTTCCACTGAGCGCTCACTGAAGCTCTCATGACGGATATCTGAATCGCGAATAATAGTGAGTCCTACATGGCTCTTCTTTAGAGAGACTGTCTTCGAAGTAACGAACTGCGCATACAGCCATGCAGCCTTCGCTCTGTCCGCCGGCGTCGACTTCATCAATGTCCAAGCACCAGTATCTTGATAGCCTAGCTTCTGTCCTTCTTCCCAGTACGCTCCATGGGGCGAAGGCGCCATGCGCCACTTAGGCGTGCCGTCGTCATTCATTACCGGCAGGCCTGGCAGAACCATGTCTGCGGTAAATGTTGTATACCAAAAAATTTGCTGTGCGATATTGCCCTGCGCAGGAACTGGTCCCGCCTCACTGAATACCATGCCCGCAGCTTCGGGTGGTGCATAGCGCTGCAGCCAATCTACATATTTAGTAACAGAATAAACCGCCGCTGGACCGTCCGTCGCACCGCCGCGCTCAACAGTCGAGCCCACGGGACGACAACCATCAACTCTAAGACCCCATTCATCCACTGGAAGACCGTTAGGAATGCCCTTGTCTCCGGCCCCTGCCATCGACAGCCAGGCATCGGTGAAGCGCCAGCCTAGAGACGGGTCTTTCTTGCCGTAGTCCATGTGGCCATAGACTGTCCGCCCATCGATCTCGCCGACATCGTTACTGAAGAATTCAGCGATATCCTCGTAGGCAGACCAATTCACTGGCACACCCAGCTCATAGCCGTACTTATCACTGAACTGCTGCTTCAGATCGGGGTCAGTGAACCAGTCGTACCGAAACCAGTAGAGATTGGCGAATTGCTGATCCGGCAATTGATAGATCTTTCCATCTGGGCCGGTGGTAAATGAGATGCCGATAAAATCTTCTAAATCTAATGTGGGCGATGTGACATCGCTTGCTTCGCTCGCCATCCAGTCACTCAGGTTGCGAACCTGCTGGTAACGAAAGTGTGTGCCTATTAAGTCGGAGTCATTCACGTAGGCATCGTAGATGTTTTCACCCGATTGCATCTGCGTCTGCAGCTTTTCTACTACGTCGCCCTCGCCTATCAGATCGTGAGTTACCTGAATGCCAGTGATCTCGGTGAACGCCTTTGCTAACACCTGCGCCTCATACTCATGGGTCGTAATGGTCTCTGAAACCACTTTGATTTCCATTCCCGCGAAAGGTCGTGCCGCTTCAATAAACCACTGCATCTCTGCAAGCTGTTGTGCACGATCGAGAGTTGAGGGCTGAAACTCAGGAAGCCACCTTTCGGCATCTTCAACATCGGCAGAGCTTGTCGCTATCGTTGATAGAAATACCGCACAGCTCAGCAGCGCTTTTGGAAACCTTATTTTTGGAACCGTTGGTTGATGAAACACCATGAAAACCCCCTTCTAATCAATATCACCCACGACTCACTGCGCGGCGCACTACAAAACCTTTTTCTCTACACGAAACGAAAAACCAACAAGGCATAGACCACACATGCAGCAAGACCCCACCACAGATTCAGACCCACTAGGGTCAACCAAGCCATACAGATAAACGCACTGCCAAGCAGAGAGACGAACAGCCTGTCTCCGCGAGTGGTTTCGAAGCGAAGGATACCGAGCCGCGGACCACCACCTGGGCTAAAATATTCCCAGATCGACATAGTGAGGAGCAGCGAGGCGATCACTGCGAAGAATATCGCCGTGGGCTGTGTCCAAGCCATCCAACTTAGGTCCATTGATACCTTCTTAACCGTGCTTTCATGGATATTTCGAGAGGTCTGAGCTTAGCAAAATTTTACCCTTACCCCAATTGTTTATATGCCGTCCCAATGACTCCCAACCCGGCCGATCAGCAGCTAGTTGAGTTTGCTCCTATAGACCTGACGCGCCTCCTCGAACTGCGCGAAGACGTGAGCCTTCTCTGTATCGGAACGCCAGCCTGGCCACGCATCGGCGAGTGCTTGTAGTTTATCGATCCAGCGGATCGCATAGTCAACCGATTGCGGGTTTCGAATCGGCTGATCGCCTACCTGAAACCATATTGGGTTAGTGAATGCCTGCACATAACCGACATCGAAAGGAAAACGTTGATCTCTTTCCCCTTCCGTGCGTAGGTGACACCAGCCGCTGCGCTGAATTGAATGCTCGAATGAAATATCCAAACTATTTCTATTTCTGCGCAGTGGAAAAGTCTCAACGAGCTCGCCATTACAGACGAGTGCTACCTCTTCAAGCTCAGTAATAGATCGCAGGCGCCCAGAGATTGTCACCTCACCGCCGTTAGCCGGTAGTTGAACTGTATCGCCTGGTAATGAGTTACCTACTTGCATCTCCAGCAGAGGACCAGAGCTAACGAACGCACGGCCACGCTTCAAACCGTTAAACCAAGCATCCATATCTAGGCCGAGGTTTCCGGTATAGATATAAGTGCGATACGAGCCAATCAGCTTGCTGCGATGCAGTGAGGATATCGAGTCTTCACCACCTGTTGCCGTTACTCGCAGACCGCTGTTCCAGACAGCGTACAGGGGGTAGAAGCCTGATGTCGCAGAGTCCGACCACTCCAATGCATCGGCAGTGCCCAGGGCCGCATCCACCATGAATCCCTTGCCGCCACCTAGATTACCTTCCAGCGGATCTTCCTCTCCCAGGAAGGGATGCACATAACCCGTTATAGCCCCTTGCGCCTTCGCCTTGCGGAACATGTCGGTATTACTCGGGTATAGGCTCTCAACAGCAGTACCTTCATAGCCGGTAACAAACGGCGAGATTAGATGCTCGCGCATGCCAAACATGAACACGTGGCCATAGAATGGCGGCCTATACTCCTGACCCACTACAACAATCTGATCTTTCTCTGAAATAGGGTGTTGCCCACCGCCGGGCACGAAGAATTGATAGTCGAGGATGCGATTGTCTTTATTCGCCACCTGCTCGAGCACCAAGTCCTGATCCTCAGAACGCGACATCATCATTAAGTTTTCTAAGGTGTTGTGTAGATTGCCGCCGTAGTTCGCATGCACATGGGTTGAGGCGCTATACCAACCTTTCGCTCCCATGTCGGTCATTTGCTCCAACTCAACAGTCAGCTGAGCGACTTCTCCCTCTTGGACTTCCACCTCAATACTCTGTGGAAAATACTCGAAACCTTTTACAAAATTTAGCGAGGCTTCACCAACGGGAAGAGTTAGCTCAAACTCGCCGGCGTTGTGAAATATCTGATCACCTCGCGTGCCTGCACGAGCATACGCATCGTTAGGCGTGTAGAACTTTCCATCGGAGGCCTCTAGGTGCACTCTATTGTGTGTGGCATCACCGCTGTTATCTATGACTCGAACTTTTAAATATCCCATAGGACGTTTGAAATGAAGTTCACTCATTGCAACACGAATTAGTTTTCCGCCATACGTCTCCAACAGTTGCAGTTGAGGAAGTCCGCCCTCATTAGAAATAAAGGCAATCCATTCGCCATCTGGCGACCAACGCGGATGAAAGGCATCGTGCTGGAAGAATGTCATCTTATAGGGCTCACCGCCTTGAGTTGGCTGCACATAGAGATTATTAAATTGATCGGCAGAGCCACTAGTAGAGGTATAAACAAAGCGGCGTCCATCGATCGACACATCCGGCCGCGTACGATACAGAGTCTGTTCGGCGAGAACAGTAATGGCCTGTAGGATTCCATCTTCTACCGCTGGCACACGCAGCACATTACCCGAGCCTAACGGCACATCTCTATTCGATACGATCAGCAATTCATTGCCATCGGGTAACCATGCCGGCGTGATATGCATGTCGCCGCTACCGAAATAGAGCCTGTTGCTGCCGTATTCATTGTCACGGCTAACGGCTATCGGCTCCCCTGCCCATTGCCCGCCCGAAATCGCCCTAACATACACATTGAAGTAGCCGCTGGGATTGGTAGATACATAGGCAACCTTACTACCGTCGGGCGAAAAGACCGGATCTGTATAGATAGCTTGGTCGTCGGTTAACATGCGAGACTCGCCAGTCTCGGTATTGAGGATTTCGAGCTGAATGCGTTGGTGCTCATAGTCAGCGGTATAGATTATCCATTTCCCGTCGGGGGACCAATCCGGCGAGGAGTGGTAGGCATCGTTGTAGGTGAGTTCATAGGCCCCACCCGTACCCGGGTCAACTTTCCAGATACTTCCCTGCATCGCTACCGCTATCCACTCACCATCTGGCGACCAGTCCGGCGCCCAGGGCGTCGCACTCGGCGAAGGCGGAAAATAGAAATTATGCATGTAGTTTCCACCGCTACTCGCAGCGGGATAGAAACGTGCCTGCGCTGATATCTCGACACTAAGAATACTCACAGCGATAAATAGGACTAGGGAAACTAGGCGAATCGGCTTCATAGAAATTCGGGCTCCAGGGTGCTGGCATTGAATTATTGTTATGCGTAATTAGATCAAGACTATACCAATATCTTCAAGTTCGCATTAGTCATTGAATAGCTCATCTTTCTGTCGCGACCGTTGGCCTGCAGCGTACTAACCACTCGCGAGCCTTCGGCGCTAATTGTTCGCTATTAGCACCTTACAGCCCAACTTAAATATTGGAAAATTAGAGCATCTATTAGAGGAGTAGGATTTTTTGAAAAGGCGAGCATACAGCGGCGGGGTGATTCTGGAAGATCAATCAGAGCCATAGGCTCGCGAAGGAGAACCCTATGGAGGAACTGCAAGCATCCAAGGGTAACCCCATAGACTGTGCGACTGCTAAAAAAATAAACTTAAAATCTTCGCCGCTGCTGAGCGCGGAAAAATATAACCAAACCAGCTCTACACTCGCCCCAAAGCAAACCCCTTAGCAATATGATTCCGAACAAAGTAAATCACCAGCGCGCCAGGAATAATGGTGAGAATACCCGCAGCAGCGAGGACGCCCCAATCCAAACCCGAGGCAGAAACAGTACGAGTCATAACAGCACTTATAGGCTTCGCATCGGTGACAGTTAGAGTCCTGGCGATAAGAAGCTCGACCCAGGAAAACATGAAACAGAAGAACGCGGCGACGCCGATTCCCGAGCCGATAAGTGGAGTAAATATCTTGACGAAAAAATGGGGAAAAGAGTAGCCGTCGATGTAGGCAGTCTCGTCAATCTCTTTCGGTACACCGGACATGAATCCTTCAAGAATCCAAACCGCCAGCGGCACATTGAATAGACAATGAGCAAGCGCCACAGCGATATGTGTGTCGATCAAGCCGAAGGCCGAGTACAACTGAAAGAATGGCAGGACGAAGACCGCTGGGGGCGCCATGCGGTTGGTAAGCAGCCAGAAGAAGAGATGTTTGTCCCCCAAGAATTTATAGCGCGAGAAGGCATAGGCTGCAGGCAAAGCGACGCTGATGGCGATAACCATGTTCATCACTACATAGGTAAGCGAATTGATGTAACCGTTGTACCAAGACGGATCGGTAAAAATGGTGATGTAATTGTCCAGCGTGAAGTCCTGCGGCCACAGCGTAAACGTGGACAGGATCTCCTGATTAGTCTTGAAACTCATGTTCAGCAGCCAATACAGAGGCAGCATCAAGAAGACTATATAGGCGGTGATGCCGGCGCGCTTAACCTTGAGCATGCTATTCGCCGAGATCGCCATTACTGTGGACCCCCGCCATTGGACTGCTCATCATTGTCGTAGCTCGTCATCACCGTGTAGAAAATCCAGCAAACTAAAAGGATGATGAGGAAATAGATAAGCGACATGGCCGCAGCAGGACCAAGATCGAATTGACCCACCGCCATTTGCACGAGATCGATAGAGAGGAAGGTCGTGATATTGCCCGGCCCTCCGCCTGTAATTACGAACGGCTCGGTGTAGATCATGAAGGAATCCATGAAGCGCAGCAGAACCGCGATCAGCAACACGCGCTTTATCTTTGGCAGTTGAATGAAGCGAAACACCGCCCAGCGTGATGCGCCGTCGATCCGCGCCGCCTGATAGTAAACTTCGGGTATCGATACGAGCCCCGAATAGCAGAGCAACACGACCAATGAGGTCCAGTGCCAGACATCCATGAGTATCAGCGTCAGCCAAGCATCCAAGTTATTTTGTGTGTAGTTGTAATCGATACCGAGGCTAGCGAGCCCATGACCTAGCAGACCGATATCCACTCTTCCAAACAGCTGCCATATGGTGCCGACCACGTTCCACGGGATCAGCAGTGGCAGAGCCATTAGTACCAGACATACGGACACGCCCCAGCCACGTTTCGGCATCGCCAGTGCAATCAATATACCCAAAGGGATTTCGATGGCGAGAATCAGGCCCGAGAACAACAGCGTTCTTAATAGCGCATTATGAAATCGTTCCGAGGTGAGTATCTCTTGAAACCATTCCGTGCCGACCCAGAAAAACTCATTGTTTCCAAAAGTATCCTGCACAGAGTAGTTAACTACAGTCATCAGCGGGATAATCGCGCTGATGGCAACTAAGATGAGCACTGGCATTACCATGAACCAGGCTTTGTTGTTCTGAACCTTCTGGATACTCATATTGCTTGGTCTCCTCTGCCACTGGCGACTCTATAGTCGTTTGCATAGAGGTTGATGTGCGCCGAATCGAACGAAACGCGAGGATTCTCAGGGATCGCGACGCCGTCTTTAACCAAGGCACTCAGCTGAGCGCCCGCTATCTCGCCGCGAACAATAACGTGTCTACCCACATCTTCCAGCGCGGTTACGGTGAGTGGCATGCCCTCGCTTGGAGATAATTTTATATTTTCGGGACGAATACCCAACTCGAAGCGAGCGGCAGGGTTGTCGATAGCTGTGTTCAGAGAGAATCTCTTCCCCGCGAATACCGCTTCGCTTCCATCGATCTCGCAGGGCAGCACGTTCATACCTGGCGAGCCAATGAACTTGCCAACGAAGGTGTGTTCCGGTGTCTCAAAGAGTTGCTGAGGTGTCCCTATCTGCACAACCGCCCCCTCGTACATAACAATCACCTGATCGGCGAATGTAAGCGCCTCGGTCTGATCATGGGTCACATAGATCATCGTATGTTGAAAGCGCTGGTGAATCTTTTTCAACTCGGTACGTAATTGCCATTTCAGATGCGGATCGATAACAGTTAACGGCTCGTCGAAGAGAATTGCCTGAACGTCGGTTCTAACCAGCCCTCGGCCTAGAGAAATCTTCTGCTTATCATCAGCGGTCAGCGAGTGCGCTCGATCGTTCGCTCGTTCCTGTAAGTCGAGCATCTGTAATGCGTCCGCTACTCGCTTCTCAATCTCATTCTTGGCGATGCCCCTGTTGCGCAAAGGAAATGCCAGGTTATCTGCGACGGTCATCGTGTCGTAGACAACGGGAAACTGAAATACCTGCGCGATATTGCGCTGCTGTGTTGTCAGGTCTGTCACATCGATGTCGTCGAAGAGCACCCTCCCTTCGGATGGTCTGAGCAAGCCCGAGATGATATTTAATAGCGTCGTCTTGCCGCAACCGGATGGACCGAGTAAAGCATAGGCACCTCCGTCACTCCAGCTCTGCTGCATGCTATTGAGCGCGTAGTCGGGGGCTGAGGGGTAACGATGTGCCAAAGATTGTAGTTGTATAGATGCCATTGTGTGTTTAGCTTTTTATTGCCAGCTGCCATTCAACAAGCGCGTCATCGTTGTCGAACAAGAATAAATTCTGTGGTTTAAGGTAAAATTCTACCGTACTCGCTACTGCAAAATTCTGTACGTCGTGAAGAAGCGCGACCCACGAATTATCTTCCATAGAAAAATGCACAAACGTCTCAGAGCCAGTCAATTCTGTGACTGACACACTGCCTTTAACCTCTATGTCATCGATACCCTCTCTTTCGCGACTAAGATGATGCGGCCTTACCGCCAAGGTGTAGCTTCCATCCGGTATCTTCTCGATGTTGATCCCGAATTTTTGCTGACTATTCGCGAACATCAACTGCCCTGAAACACATTCCACTTTCGCGCTATTCAATGGTGGATCTGAAAAAATCTTGGCCGAGCTCAGACTGGCGGGCGTTCGGTACAGATCCAAAGTCGGACCGAACTGCTCGACCCTGCCCTCATACAGACATACCGTATTGCCGCCGAGTACGAGGGCCTCGGTAGGCTCGGTGGTCGCGTAGACCAAGACTGCACCCATGGCCGCGAATAAGGCCGGCAGTTCAGCACGCAGTTCCTCGCGTAATTTGTAATCGAGATTTGCCAATGGCTCATCCAATAACACCAAGTCGGCCTTCTTAATAAGTGCACGCGCTAACGCGACTCTCTGTTGCTGCCCACCGGAGAGAGTATCGGGTGTGCGATTGAGCATCTCCGTCAATTGCAGCAACTCGGCTACCTCAGCTACTTGCCTGTTTATTTGATTCTTCTCAACTCGAGCCACCCGGAGCGGTGAGGCAATATTCTCAAAAACCGACAGCGAGGGATAGTTGATAAATTGTTGATATACCATTGCCACGTTGCGTTTCTGCACAGCCATGCCCAACACCGATACACCATCGAAGAGCAGCTCACCGCTATCGGGCTTGTCTAGGCCGGCCATGATACGCATCAGGGAGGTCTTGCCGGCGAGCGTGGGGCCGAGAAGAATATTCAAATCGCCGCGCTGCATAGACAGAGAAATATCATCAAGGAAAACCTCCTCCCCTTGGTGACGTGTAATGTTTCGCAGTTCAAGCATTCAGAAATTCCGTAAACTAGTTTGCAAGAAAAAACTGCTCTATATAGTTGGCGAGTGAATCACGTTGCGCACGTGAAAATTTCAGGCCTAGCTTGCTGCGTCGCCAGAGAATATCGTCTGTCGACTTCGCCCATTCTTCTGTGCAAAGATAATCTACTTCTCTCTGGTAGAGGTTATGACCAAAATTCACGCCTAGATCGCCCATAGCTGAAGCATCACTCAGGATATCGAAGCTGAGAGTACCGTAGCTGTTCAACCAACGGTTTATAAGATCCGGACCCAACCACGCATACTTGGAGACCATTTTTTGAGATAGATGTTCCGGGAGATCAAAGTCGCCTCCAGGTAGCGTTGCATCCTTAGTCCACGCCGGGCCCATATTGGGCAACGTGTCCTTTAGCCTACTCAACACATCTTCCGCGAGGACTCGATAGGTAGTCACCTTGCCACCATAGACTGAGAGTATTGGATGCGGATCAGATGCCAATTCTAAGTTGTAGTCTCGCGATACCTTGCTCGCGTTTACTTCTTCATCGTCTATGAGCGGTCTCACGCCCGCGAAGCTGTAAAGAACATCCGAATGCAAGATCGATTTCTTGAAGTATAGATTCACTATCGAGAGTAGATAGCTGGTCTCTTCTTTAGAGATTTCTACACGTTCTAGACTTCCCTTGTACTCCGCTTCAGTCGTACCTATCAAGGTGTAGTCTTGCAACCACGGGATCACAAAAATTACTCTGCCATCATTATGCTGCAACATAAAAGCCTGTGAGCCAGCATGAATACGTGGCACTACGATATGACTGCCTTTGACGAGGCGAATTTCATGCTCCGCATCCTCACTACTAAGTTGTTCAGATAAGGCAGCGACCCAGGGCCCTGCCGCATTCACGATGGCTTTACAGTCGATTTCAAGGTCAGTATTGCTAGCATGATCGTGAAGAGTGACACGCCAACCATTATCTAGGGACGTCATGCCCGTGCATTCTGTGCGCGTGCGTATCTGTGCACCACGCTGCTTCGCCTGCAACGCATTCAATACGACTAGGCGTGAGTCATCTACCTGTGCGTCCCAATATTCGAAGCCACGGGTAATTGCCGAATTTAGCGGGCCTTCGGGATCTATCTTCATAGAGCGCGAACCCTCTAAACGCTTACTTCGTGCCAAATTGTCATACAAGAACAGCCCGATGCGAATAAGCCATGAGCTTCGCGAGTGTGGTAATTGAGGAATGTGAAAGGCAAGTGGCTTAATAATATGTGCGGCGGCTTGCATGAGCACTTCGCGCTCTTGCAATGACTTTCGAACCAAGCCAAATTCGTAGAATTCGAGATAGCGCAAGCCGCCATGGATAAGCTTAGTGCTCCAAGAAGAAGTTCCCGAGGCAAGATCAGCCTTTTCGCAGAGGACGACATCCAAACCGCGGCCCGCAGCATCGGCAGCGATGCCGGCTCCATTGATGCCGCCACCGATTATAAGAAGATCATGCATAGGTTTTTTGGCTCAGATACTCTTGGTTGGAAGCGGCCTAATTTAGCCTACGAACTTGCCCAAGAAAGGAGCAGTTAGTGTAACATGAGCAGCTGCTTCTCTCATTATTCAATCTCTGCAGTGCAATGAGATTCTTGCAAAGTTTAGGAGATTGAGAGGCAAGAGAATAGCCCGATATTATTGAAGAGAGTATTAGCATGAACAATTGCATTCTCGCGATCGACCAGGGCACTACCAGCAGCCGCGCCCTGATATTCGACTCTCAGGGCAATAAACTCTCCGTGGGACAGCAGGAATTCACACAGCACTTCCCTAACAACGGCTGGGTAGAGCACGATGCTATGGAGATTTGGCAAAGCACTGTTGCCAGTTGCCACCGCGCACTCGAATCAGCCTCAATTACAGCTGAACAGATTCGTTGCATAGGAATAACCAATCAACGCGAGACCGCTATCGTGTGGGACCGAGAGACTGGCCTGCCGATCTACAATGCAATCGTTTGGCAGGATCGTCGAACCGGCGACTATTGCGAAACATTAAAAGCTCAAGATTTAGAAGAAACGATTCAGCAGAAAACGGGCCTGCTCATTGACGCTTACTTTTCTGCGAGTAAGATTCGCTGGATACTGGAGAATGTTGCAGGTGCTAGAGAGCGAGCTGAAAATGGCGAACTCGCTTTCGGTACAGTCGATTGTTTTCTGCTGTGGCATCTAAGTAAGGGTCGCAGTCACCGCACCGATGCTACGAACGCATCCAGAACACAGCTATTTAATATTCATACCCAGCGATGGGACGACGAGTTACTCGAAATTTTCGATATACCCGCCTCGCTGTTACCAACTGTTGAGGATTGTGCCGCTGAGTATGGCGAGTGTGATGCCGAGTTCTTCGGAAGCTCCATTCCCGTTACGGGAATGATGGGCGATCAACAGGCAGCGGCATTCGGCCAGTGTTGCTTCTCCGCCGGCATGGCCAAGAGCACCTATGGCACCGGTTGCTTCCTCTTGTTGAATACGGGCAGTCAGGTGGTCCAATCTAAAAACCGTCTACTAAGCACGGTTGCCTTTCGCCTCAACGGCGAAACCAGCTACGCCGTTGAAGGCAGTATCTTCATGGCAGGTGCGACGGTGCAGTGGATTAGAGACGGCTTAAAACTCATAGAACAGGCCAGCGAGTCTGAAGCGTTGGCGGAGCAAACCAGCGAAGACCTAAGCGTCTATCTGGTACCGGCATTCACCGGCCTAGGAGCGCCATACTGGGACCCAGAAGCGCGAGGGGCCTTGTATGGTCTCACTCGCGATAGTGGGGTGAAGGAAGTGGTCACTGCCGCCCTTCTCTCCGTCTGCTATCAGAGCAAAGACCTTTTGGTCGCGATCGAAGCGGATGGCGGCACCGTAGCTAGCCTTCGTGTCGATGGGGGAATGGCGAACAATGACTATGTGATGCAGAAGTTGTCTGATCTGCTAAATCTAGAAGTACTAAGACCCGAACTTACAGAAACCACCGCACTGGGCGTGGCCTATGCCGCCGGCCTACAGGCTGGCATCTTTGAATCACTAGATGAAATCAGCGCGAAGTGGAAACTAGACCAGCGCTTCGAAGCAGGCAAAGATGCTGTCTGGAGAGAGAAACAATATAACGGTTGGTTGGATGCCGTCTCTAGAACGCGAACCAACTTTATTGACAGGGAAAATTAAAAATGGAGCTTCATTTAATTCGGCACGGAGAGACCAACTGGAACAAAGAACGACGAGCTCAGGGTCAGAGCGAATCCCATCTAACGGATTTGGGCATCCAACAGGCGAAGGAACTTGGGCAGCGTATTTCGCACCTAGAGTTTGATAAGATTTATTGCAGCAGCAGCCTACGCACGCGCCAGACTGCGGAACATGCGTTCCCTGAGTCGACCACAGAGATTAATTATCTCGATGAGCTTCGTGAAATATTTCTCGGGCCCTGGGAAGGTCACCTCTATGAAGATCTTGCCCAGAGAGAACCAGAATCTCATCGCCATTTCTGGGAGCAGCCTCATCTGTTTCAGGTAAGTGGTGCCGAAAGCTTTTTTGAGTTACAGCAGCGGGCCATCGATGCCGTGGCGAAGATTGAGACCACACACCGAGCGGGTTCTGCGAGTGGTAGGAAAGTCGCGATAGTGAGTCACGGGGCTCTAATAAAATCTTATCTTTGTCACGTCGAAGGTCGTAGTATGGACCAACTATGGGCACCTCCGAGAATGCACAATTGCGCCCACAGCATCGTAGCTTTCAGTTCAGTCGATGACACTTGCAGCGCTAACATTTTGCAGTACGCCGACCAGCAATTTATCAAGAAATAGTTATGAATACCGAAACAACCGAGCAAGCAAAACCGAGATTCTGGCTAAAGATCGGCGGACTCGCCAGTCTAGCATTGGGCCTCGGCTTAGGATTGCTCACGCTCGCCTCGGCCGCTGGAATCTGGCTAGGCTTCTGGGACTTCAGGCGCGGGTTTTCCCTTCTCGGTGCGGCCAACCAATACGGACAATGGCTTGCCTGGACCTGTCTTTTACTAGCAGCTGCCACGCTCGTAGCTAGCCAATTTTTCAAAGTTAAGAATGCTGGAAAATTCGTAAGCCTCGCGGCTATTGGTGCATTGGTAGCATGGGTTGCTTATCTTATTCCAGAAAGCTTCCGCCCCGGCGAAGACGTGAATTACCCACCGATTCACGACATCTCAACTAATCGAGTCAATCCTCCTGAGTTTGTTGCGGTAGCTCCACTGCGTGCCGATGCATCGAATACATTGGTCTATGGCGGCTCCAACAATATGACATCGCAGCGACTAATCGAGCTAACAGATGAGGCCTACCCCGATCTAGTTACACAACGCTATAGCGAATCCACAGGCGTAATTTTTGAGAAGGCGCTGGCTGCCGTCGATGATTTAGGCTGGGAGCTTGTTGCGCAAGACGCTTCCGCTGGTAGAATAGAGGCTACGGACACAACATTCTGGTTTCGTTTTAAGGACGATGTTGTAATTAAGATCAATCAACAGGGATCCGATACTGCAGTTGATGTCAGATCGGTTTCCCGAGTGGGCACTGGCGACGTCGGAGCGAATGCAATACGAATGCGCAAACTGTTTGCCTTGCTTGAGAATTAGAAATACTTCCACAATAATTGATACTCAAAGAAAATAGCGCGTCTATGCAGTTTGAAAATAAGCAAACTAATATGCTCTGGTTCGTTGGCATCGTTCTAACTGTACTGGCCCTGTCACAGATCATTGGCTACTGGGTAAACAGCACGATACCTCAGAACACATCGGTAGAGTGGAGCCGCCTGATTCACTTCACTCATATCCGCAATCATGGCGGTGTTTTTGGCATGCTGCAGGGGATGGGCGGGGTATTTGCCGTGATTAGCATCGCGCTCCTGATAGGCGTAAGCACCTATCTCTGGGTCAGTCCGTCGATCAAACGCTATGAATATATCTGCTTCGGTTTCATAGTCGGTGGCGGAGCCAGCAATATATTGGATCGACTTGTGTATGGCAGTGTGATCGACTTTATCGACATTCAACATATCCCCTACTGGAACTACATATTCAATACCGCCGATGTCATGGTCCACGTCGGCATCTGGCCCCTTCTCTTTTTAAGCTTCTTAGTAAGCACAGATGAAACCAATTCGAGCAAACTGAATTAGATTTCGAGTCACCAAACTCGAGGGATAAAAAACCCGACTGCCATAAGCGGTCGAGTTTTCCCGTTTCTAGTTCTAATCTAGCTGACTAGTTAGATTCTGTAGCAGATAGTGTAAACGTTATCTTCACTACAGACAGGTCCAGCTGCGCTGCTTGGGTAAGTGTTCACGCCACTAGTACCAATAGTAGCTCGCATACGACCCGATATGCCTAAGCCATCATCGAGCTCGTTGTCGATAGAGATCGCCGAGGAACCTGGAACTTGGCTCAAGCACACTTTATTACCAGTCAAATTGCCACCCATAACAGCTGTAGTAACACCCATGAATCCACCCCATGTATTTGTAGGAAGAGACAGTAGAGCAGCGTCAGTAGGGTTACCAGAGATAAAGCCAGCCGCCCTTAAGTGCACCATAATTCTTGTGCTTCGCCAGCAGAATCTCACCGAGTTTTAGGTCCGGCATGTTTTTCTGCCGAGAGAGAGCCCCTCAAGTTCATCTGCATCAACGATTTTGTTGCTTACTAACTATTCACCAATAATGCGCGAGCGTTCTGACAGTTGTTCCTGGAGAGCGGTGCTTAGTGCTTCCTGAGAAATTTGTTGCTCTTGAACGAGCAGGTCACCGATTTGGCCACCAATGGCGGTACTTTCGATTACGGCTTTGGAGGCGAAGAGCTGGGTACAGTAGCGCCACTTGCGTCCGACTTTTGTTTACTCGTAGAAATGGAGCCCGTTCTTGTCGGTGCGCGAGCCGTAAGTCTTGCCGGTGATTTTCGTTCTCTCTTTAAAAAACACCTCGAAGGAACGCGCAGCCGTGTTGACATTCAGACCCTTTTTTCTCTTCAGTATTCTGGCTTTCCAACATCAATTGATATGGGCTCTCCAGTCGAAGAAACTTAATGTTGGCCATATCAATATCGGTAGGATCGCTAGCGCGTGGGTCGAGTATGCTGATTGTTTCGGTAGACGCGTTGAACTGAGTGAGCTTACCCTTAGTGCTGATATTATTATTCTGTTCAAGAGTTACTGAGGTATTGGCGTATTCGGGACCCTCATGCACATCCGAAAATGGCGGAGGTTTAAGGGTCAATCTTCATTATAGGGGGAGATTGTGAACCCATGCCCATTGAGGGCTCCATCACAATCCCTGATTCGCTTTGCATTTTTACTCCTCAATTTCTTCAGTACTTTAGCCTGAATTGAAAAACTGCATAATTTGTGCATCTTATTGAATTTATTGTCTATTTAGCTTGTTGTCGATCTCTTTTTTTCACCAAACAAGCCAAGGCTTTGTAATCCGTTCTGCCTCGAATCGGACAGCTTTTTATTTAACCAGCTTAGTTCTGCAGAAATTGAACAACCTCGCTAGGCTTCCAGTGGTCAAGCCTACTCCGGTCAGCACAAGCGTACAGGCAAACAGCATGAAAAATGTGACTTCTTCCGCAAGAAAAAGATTCGCCCAAAACAGACTGAACAAGGGAATCATGAATGTATTGGTGACAGCGAGATTTGACCCTATTCGCGATATGAGTCTATAGAACAGAACGAAGGCGAAGCCTGTGCAGATTATCCCCAGAGAAAAGACGCTCAACCAGATCGAACCCGTTGGCATGGTCTCAGGCATTTGCCAAAGAGCAAGAGGTAGTAGAGTTAACGAGGAGAAAAACAAACTACCTGTCGTAACTGCCACGCCACTAACACCACGGAGATATTGAGCCATTAGGTTTATTGCTAGACCATAGAATACCGACCCTAATAGTGCTGCCGCTATCGCTATCATATTTGCGTTTGAGCCTATCGGACCAGACTGATCCAGCATTAGTAGCACTACACCAAAAAAACCAATGAACATACCCACTATTGCTTTCAATGCGAGTCGTTGCTGCCACAAAGTGAACGCAAGAATGGCTGTGAAAAAAGGAACGGTGGCATTGATAATTGAGGCGAATCCGGCACCTATATTCAGGGTAGCGTAAGCCAAAAGACAGAATGGCGCTGTCATATTGCAGAAACTGAGCAGAAGAATAGGACGCCAGTTTGAAACTATCTCATGCTGCTTTCCCAGCGCGATGCAAACTGGTAACAGCACCAGCAATGCTGAAGCCACGCGCATTTCAATGAGAAAGAAAGGACCAAACACGGGAGAACTAATCCGCAGAAACAAAAAAGAGGCTCCCCAAATTCCAGAGAGTAGTATTAGCACGAGATAGTCTTCTAGCGCGGGTTCACTCGTCTGCATTGTCGGAGAGCCTATTCTGCGCAACCGCAGAGAGAGAGAGAGAGAGAGTTGTGTGCGAGACAAGCAGTCGAGTTGATTTACCCGATAGCCTGCCCAACTGACTAAGCAGAGTAAACCGCTTCCGCAGCCACTACTGCCTTACTGACATCTGCTTGCATGCCCTGCGTAGCAAGTACATTGCCGAGCGCGGAAATACAGAGCAAGACGTTTTTCTTATTACTAGCGTAACCCATCAAACCGATACGCCACACTGAACCTGCTAGCACGCCTAGGCCAGATCCAATTTCGAGATTGTAGTCATTCAATAACGCCGTACGTACAGCCACATCGTCTACTGAATCTGGGAATGAGACGGCATTTAGCTGGGGCAGTCGATATTCCTTATCTACGACGAACTTCAGTCCTAGCGATTCCAAGCCTGCTGCTAGCGCCTCATGATTAAGGGCATGCCTATTCCAGGCGTTCTGTAATCCTTCTTCTTGCAAGATCAGCAACGACTCATGCAAAGCATATAGAGAATTTACCGGCGCAGTATGATGGTAGGAGCGTTTTGCGTCTCTACCCCAATAACCCATGACCAGATTCAAATCGAGAAACCAACTCTGAACCTTAGTCTTTCGTTGCCGTATTTCCTCTGCAGCACGTTCTGAGAAAGATACTGGAGACAAACCCGGCACACAGGACAGACACTTCTGTGTACCAGAATAGATCGCATCAATGTCCCAATTATCTACCTGCAACTCGATACCACCTAGTGATGTAACGGCATCGACTATCGAGAGACAGTCATACTTCGCGGCTAGGCCACAGAGCGCCTGCACATCAGAGCAAGCTCCGGTTGAGGTCTCAGCATGAACAAAAGCAATAGCCTTCGCATCGAGATTGTCTGACATAGCCTGCTCAGCCTTGTCGATATCGATGGTGCTACCCCAGGGGTCTTCCACCATGATCGCCTCGGCACCACAACGCTCTACATTTTCTTTCATGCGCCCGCCGAACACGCCATTCTGACAAATGATCACCTTGTCACCACGCTCGATCAGGTTTACAAATACAGTTTCCATACCCGCAGAGCCGGGGGCGGAAACCGGCATCGTAAGTTCGTTTTCTGTTTTAAAGGCGTACTGTAGAAGCTGCTTGATCTCATCCATCATCTGGATAAAGGCAGGGTCAAGATGTCCTATCGTAGGTCGGGACAAGGCCTCGAGAATTCGTGGATTCACATCAGAAGGACCGGGGCCCATGAGTGTACGAACTGGCGGATGAAATGATTTCATTGAGTACTAACCTCTAGTGTGACATTGTAAAAACGGGATCCATAAAAAAGCCGAGTATGACCCGGCTTTTTTCAATACACTTGAAAACTATCCGCTTAATCCTCAGTAGCTTCCGCAACTGAATCGTTAGTTTCCGCATTGGGTCGATCTACCAATTCAACATAAGCCATAGTCGCATTGTCACCGGCGCGTTCCCCACACTTAAGAATGCGGATATAGCCACCAGGACGATCAGTATAGCGTGGACCTAGTTCGGTAAACAGTTTACCCACTGCAGCTTTGCTGCGAGTACGACTGAATACCAAGCGGCGGTTCGCCACACTGTCCTTCTTTGCCAAAGTAATCAGAGGTTCAGCAACGGACCTCAGTTCCTTCGCCTTGATTAGTGTGGTTTTAATAATCTCATGTTCAACTAATGAGATAGCCATATTTCTGAACATGGCTTGTCGGTGCGAACTATTTCTATTTAGCTGGCGACCGCTTTGTCTATGACGCATAACTCGATACCTTCTCTAAGGACTGAACTTAATCTAAGCTGCCCGTTCGTCTGATTTAAGACTAGACGGAGGCCAATTTTCTAGACGCAGACCAAGTGATAGTCCACGTGTAGCCAATACGTCTTTAATCTCTGTTAGAGACTTCTTACCTAGGTTTGGTGTCTTCAACAGCTCAACTTCTGTGCGCTGAATAAGATCGCCAATGTAATAAATATCTTCAGCCTTGAGGCAGTTCGCGGAGCGTACTGTCAACTCAAGATCGTCGACCGGACGAAGGAGAATAGGATCGATTTCGTCTTCATGTACTTCTGGCTCTGCAATGATTTCACTTTGCAGATCGACGAATACCGCTAGCTGATGCTGCAAGATTGTAGCGGCGCGGCGAATAGCTTCTTCTGGGTCAATAGTTCCGTTAGTTTCAACATCTATAACCAACTTATCCAAGTCAGTACGCTGCTCAACACGGGCACTTTCTACCGCGTAAGACACACGAATAACTGGTGTGTAGGAAGCATCTAGGACAAGTCTTCCAACGCTACGAGTCTCATCGTCTTCAGAAGCACGACTATCCGCAGGAGAGTAGCCTCTGCCTTTGCGAACAGTTAGGCGCATGTTTAGCTCGCCATTCCCATTTAAGTTCGCGATAACATGATCTGGGTTCATGATCTCAACATCGTGGTCCACAGCTATATCGCCTGCAGTAACGGTGCCGGACCCTTTCTTGTTTAGAGTTAGAACGGCCTCTTCTTTGTTGTTCAGTACTACGGCGAGACCTTTGAGGTTAAGAAGAATCTCAATTACATCCTCGCGCACGCCTTCTATAGTGCTGTACTCATGTACAACGCCATCTATCTCGACTTCTTCAACTGCAGCACCAGGCATAGAAGAAAGTAAAATTCTTCGTAGTGCATTACCCAATGTATGGCCAAAGCCCCGCTCTAACGGCTCTAATACAACCTTCGAGTGGCAGGAGTCGAACTCGTCGATCTGTATCGATTGCGGCGTTAAAAAATCTGATAAAGAAATTTGCATGAAATCCACCTTTTGTGTGATTGTCACTACTTAGAATATAGCTCGACGATTAGGTTCTCGTTGATCTCTGAAGGCAGATCTTCACGCTCAGGCTTGCGCGTGAACTGACCCTCTAGCTTGCTTTGATCTACTGTTATCCAATCGATCGGATTACGCTGCGAAGCTAATTCCAATGCTGATTTAATTCGTAGCTGTTCTTTCGCTTTCTGACGAATGGCAACAGAGTCACCTTCAGAAACGCGGTAAGAAGCAATATTTACCACCTCACCATTAACTGTGATTGATTTGTGTGCGACAAGTTGACGTGATTCGGCGCGAGTCGAACCAAAACCCATGCGATAAACAACGTTATCTAGACGGCATTCTAATAACTGCAATAGGTTCTCACCTGTAGCACCTTTAATGCGAGCCGCTTCCTTATAGTAGCCGCGGAATTGCTTCTCCAGCACACCATAAGTTCTCCTGACTTTCTGCTTCTCTCGAAGTTGCACACCGTAATCAGATAGGCGGCCACGACGTGCGCCGTGCTGACCAGGAATCGTATCGGCCTTGCACTTGCTATCAAGTGGACGAACGCCGCTCTTCAAGAACAGATCTGTTCCTTCACGACGGGACAACTTACATTTTGGGCCTAAATAACGGGCCATAGTCTATCTCCTGTGCTCTTTCACGTATCAGAAGAGCTTCTGCTTACTTATCGTTTAAACGCGACGCTTCTTAGGGGGTCTGCAACCATTGTGTGGAATAGGCGTGACGTCAGTAATATTTCCAACTCGAAGACCGCAATTATTCAGCGCTCTTACAGCCGACTCGCGACCAGGACCAGGACCGTTAACTTTCACGTCAAGAGTCTGTAATCCATAAAGTTCTATCGCCGCTTTTCCTGCCTTCTCTGCAGCAACCTGTGCTGCGAAAGGCGTGCTCTTTCTGGAACCACGGAAACCGGAACCGCCGGCAGTCGCCCAGGCCAACGCATTACCCTGACGATCAGTAATAGTAATGATCGTGTTATTAAAGGATGCATGGATATAAGCAAGGCCATCGATAACGGCATTGCGGGTTTTCTTCTTAGTCGACTTCTCTGCTGGCTTAGCCATAAATTATTCCATCTAACTTAATTTTTCGAATCTGGGGTCAGAGTAAAAACTCACCATCTCATCCACAAAATTTACTAAACTGTGAATGAATTTTCACTATGACTCCTATTTGAATCTCATTACTTACGAATTGGTTTGCGCGGACCTTTTCTCGTTCTAGCATTAGTTTTCGTACGCTGCCCACGAACTGGCAGAGAGCGGCGATGACGAATACCACGGTTGCAACCTAAATCCATAAGACGCTTGATGTTCATGGATACTGCACGTCTGAGATCCCCCTCGGTAGTAAGGTTCGACACTTCCGCGCGAATGCTATCCAATTGCTCAGGACTGAGCTCACTAGTCTTCGTTGAAGCCGTGATTCCAGTCTTGTCACAAATCGCATTTGCGGTAGTTGGGCCAATTCCAAACACATAACGTAAAGAAATAACGATGTGCTTGTTATCGGGTATGTTGACTCCGGCAATACGTGCCATAAAAGGTGCTCCGTTCTCTACTAATCTTGCTTACGAATACAGTCGTGTCAGAATTAACCCTGACGTTGCTTGTGTCTTGGTTCAGATTTGCAAATTACTCGCACAGAACCATTACGCTTAATTACTTTACAGTTTCGGCAAATCTTCTTAACAGATGCTCTAACTTTCATGTTTGTTCTCCGTTGTTCTTGAATAAATGCGGTCAGAGTGAAAATTCATCATCTCGTTTACAAATTTTACTGAATTGTGAAAGAAATTTTACTCTGACCTCATTTATTCTAAATACCACTACGTCCGTAGTTGCCTAACTTTGATTTCTTCATCAAAGAATCATACTGATGAGACATTAGGTGCGACTGTACCTGTGACCAGAAGTCCATAGTTACAACCACCGAAATCAATAGCGCCGTGCCACCCAAATTGAAAGGGACGTTGGCAAACATTTGCATAAAATTCGGTAACAAACATACAAGGGTGATGTACACAGCACCGAACATAGTCAGCCTCGTGATTACTCCATCGATGTACTTCGCAGTTTGCTCGCCAGGCCGAATGCCGGGAATAAATGCACTCGAACGCTTCAAATTCTCGGCTACATCGCGTGGATTAAATACTAATGCAGTATAGAAGAAGCAGAAGAATATAATCATCGCGCTAAATATAATTATGTAAAGAGGCTGACCGGGTCCGATGAGGAATGCTAGTTCTTGCAACCATTCCGAACCATCAGCCTGACCAAACCAATTTGCGATACTGGCAGGGAATAACAAGATACTACTGGCGAAAATCGCTGGTATAACGCCAGCCATATTAATCTTAAGCGGTAGATGGCTAGCTTGAGCCTGATACATCTTTCTACCTTGTTGGCGTTTCGCATAGTTGACGGTAATGCGACGCTGCGCTCTTTCTATATAGACGATACAGGCGACAACACCGATCGCGATCAAACCTACCACTAGCAGTAACACACCATTGATCTGGCCTTCATATGCTTGCGTCAGCGATGTACCGATAGCTGCTGGAAAGCCTGCAACGATGCCGGCGAAGATCAACATCGATATACCGTTGCCGATTCCTTTTTCTGTAATCTGCTCACCCAGCCACATAAGAAACATTGCGCCGGTAACTAGCGAAATGATCGCTGTAATATTAAATGCCAAGCCAGGCGCATAAGCCATGGGGGACAGCAGACCAACGGTCATTCCAGTTCCCTGAACAGTCGCTAACACCAACGCACCGTAACGCGTGTATTGGGATATCTTGCGACGACCAGACTCGCCCTCTTTCTTTAACTGATCTAGCTGCGGGCTTACCGCAGAAAGCAGCTGCATGATAATCGAAGCCGATATATAGGGCATGATCCCCAAGGCCAGGATGCTCATTCTTTCCAGAGCACCACCGCCAAACATATTAATCATATCCGTGAACGTGCCTTCCTGTGCTGAGAAGAAGGACGCCAGCTGTAAGGGATCAATTCCAGGAACAGGGATATGGGTGCCGATTCTGTATACGAAAATCGCAAACAATAGGAACAACAGACGTGCCTTGAGCTCGCCTAATCCCGCGCCTATGTTTTCCGGACTTATGTTTGGTTTATTTGCCATTATCTATTTTACTAGTTCGCTATTCTTCTGCCGCAGGAGCGTCGTCTTTTTTAGTCTTAGCTGGCTTCTTCTTCGCCACCGCAGCTGGCTTCTCAGCTTTCTTTGCTAACTTCTTAACTTTTACAGGAGTTTCGATGTCGATGACCTTGCCGCCGGCAGCTTCGATTGCTGCACGTGCACCTTTAGTTGCACCAATGCCTTCGAGAGTAACTGCCTTAGTTACATCGCCGGATAACATAACCTTCGCTCTCTTGATTCCAGCAGTAATTAGGTTCGCCTTTCGCAGCACTTCTATAGTGATAACGTCAGCATCTAACTTGTTTAATTCTGATGTGCGAACTTCGGCTGAAACACGGCCGATGCGTGAGCTAAAGCCGTACTTAGGTAGACGCATTTGCAAAGGCATCTGACCACCTTCGAATCCCGGTCGAACTGTCCCGCCAGTACGAGACTTCTGTCCTTTGTGACCGCTGCCAGCAGTCTTACCCGAGCCACTACCGATACCGCGACCGACGCGTTTCTTGGCTTTATGGCTGCCAGGAGCCGGGCTTAATGTATTTAATTCCATCACAATTTCCTTAGTCTACGGCGACCATGTAGCTAACTTTGTTAATCATTCCGCGTACCGATGGAGTATCTTCCACCTCAACGGATTGGTTCATGCGACGCAGGCCCAAGCCCCTCAAGCAAAGCTTGTGCTTTGGAAGTGTGCCGATCGGGCTTCGTACTAATGTAACTTTGACTGTCTTTTTCTTCGCCATTTTTTTAACCTGCTAATCCTTAACCCGTCTAGTCTTTAACCGAGTATCTCTTCGACTGACTTACCGCGTTTTCCGGCAATGTCCTCAGGTGAACGCATGTCTCGTAGACCGTTAAAAGTAGCTCGCACTACGTTAACCGGGTTAGTTGAGCCATAACACTTGGCTAGAACATTCTGTACACCCGCCAATTCTAAAACCGCTCGCATTGCACCACCAGCAATTACGCCAGTACCTTCTGATGCTGGCTGCATGTATACCTTGGACGCGCCGTGCTTTGCCTTTATTGGATATTGCAACGTATGGCCATCCAAGCTCACCGTAATCATGTTACGACGGGCCGCTTCCATAGCCTTCTGAATCGCCAAAGGAACCTCACGGGCCTTACCGCGACCAAAACCGATGCGGCCATTGCCGTCACCAACTGCAGTAAGCGCTGTAAAACCAAAAATCCGTCCACCCTTAACCACTTTCGCTACGCGGTTAACTTGGATCAACTTTTCCTGCATGCCTTCTTCGTTCTTATCAGGCTGGTCTCTATATGCCATAGTTGAAAACCCTTAAAATTCCAATCCGCCTTCACGAGCCGCTTCGGCGAGAGCCTTAATGCGGCCGTGATAGGCATAACCTGATCGATCAAAAGCAACTTTTCCAATGCCAGCTGCTTTAGCTCGTTCAGCGATTAATTTTCCGACTTTGCCAGCTGCATCGACATTGCCAGTCTTTCCACTACGTGCATCTTTCTCGACTGTAGATGCAGAAGCCAAAATTTGATCACCAGAAGCTGAGATTACTTGCGCATAGATATGTCTAGGCGAGCGGTATACGCACAATCTGTTTACGCGTAATTCGCTAATCTTTGCTCTGGCTCTTTTTGCCCGTCTAATACGTGCTACTTTTTTAACGTTCATATCTATATGCCCTATTTCTTCTTCGCTTCTTTTCTAAATACACGCTCATCAACGTAGCGAATTCCTTTGCCCTTATAAGGCTCAGGCGGACGAAAATCTCTGATTTCCGCAGCGACTTGACCTACTAACTGCTTGTCAGCACCAGAGATCACAATTTCTGTTTGTGAAGGTGTTTCCGCAGAGACGCCTTCTGGGAGCTGATAGTTGATCGGGTGAGAATATCCAACCGTGATATTGATTTTCTTACCCTCAGCCTTGGCTCTATAACCAACGCCTTGTAGCTCTAATTTCTTTACAAATCCTATGCTAACACCCAGCATCATGTTGTTTATTAGCGAACGAAAAGTACCAGCCATGGCATTTGCCTGGCGCGAGCCATCTTTCGCTGAGATACTAAGAATCTCTCCATCGCGTGCAACAGCAACAGAATTATGCAGTTCCAAGCGCAGGTTTCCCTTGCCGCCTTTTACCAGGATCTCAGTGTCGCTAACGTTTGTTTCTACGCCTTTCGGTATTTCTACCGGGCTATTTGCTACTCTAGACATAATATTGCTCTATTGACGATCTAAACTCTCGCTTGCGAGACCAGGATCGAGTATCAACACCAATTAGAAAACTGTGCAAAGAACCTCGCCGCCGATTCCGGCCGCGCGTGCTTGTGTTTCAGTCATCAGGCCTTTGTTTGTAGACATTATTGAGATGCCCAAACCAGCTCTAACCTTTGGTAAATTTTCTTTACCTTTATAACTGCGCAGGCCCGGTCGGCTTGCACGTTTAATTTCTTCTATAACTGGTTTGCCCTGAAAATACTTCAGATCTATATTCAGGACAGGCTTGCCGCCATTTTCATCTACCTGATAACCAGCAATATAACCTTCGTCTTGTAAAACTTTTGCGATTGCCACCTTCATCTTAGAAGAAGGCATACCAACCGTTGGCAGTTTCGCCATCTGCGCGTTACGAACGCGAGTTAAAAGATCTGCTATGGGATCTGACATGCTCATAATTCTTCTCCGACTACCAGCTGGCCTTAGTTAAACCAGGCACATCGCCGCGCATAGCAGCTTCGCGCAGCTTATGACGACACAAACCAAATTTACGATACACACCATGAGGACGGCCTGTAATCTGGCATCTTCGTCGCTGGCGAACTGGGCTGGCATCACGAGGCAGTTTCTGCAACTTAACCTGTGCTTCCCACTTATCCTCATCGCTCGCATTAGCATCATTAAGAACAGCTTTTATAGCGGCACGCTTGGCAGCGAATTTCTCAACTGTCTTAGTGCGCTTGTGCTCTCTAGCTATCATTGAAGTCTTAGCCATTATTAAGAATCCTTTTCTTCATCAGTTGCAGGCGCGTCAGCCGCTGCGGGTGTTTCGTCTACTGCATCTTCGGCTGGCGCAACTGGCGCAGCTTCTGCTTTTTGATCTTCAGCAACCGGGGTTAAGCCTCTAAAAGGAAAGCCCATTGCCTTTAATAAGGCTCGTCCTTCGTCATTACTTTCTGCTGTTGTAGTAATGGCGATGTCAAGCCCACGCAAAGTATCGATTTTGTCGTAGTCAATCTCTGGAAAAATAATCTGCTCGGTAACGCCCATAGCATAGTTGCCACGACCGTCGAAAGACTTAGGGTTCAGACCACGAAAATCCCTGATACGAGGAATCGAAATACCAACCAGTCTTTCCAAGAAGTCATACATACGCTCGCCACGAAGAGTAACCTTACAACCTACAGGCCAACCTTCACGAACCTTAAATGCAGCGACAGACTTTCGAGCCTTCGTAATCACTACTTTTTGTCCACATATCTGAGTTAGATCATTAGCCGCATTTTCAAGGACCTTCTTGTCCGTCAATGCCTCGCCAACACCCATATTCAGTACGACCTTAGTAATCTTAGGCACGCGCATAGGATTGTCATAACCAAATTCCTTGGTTAGAACCGGTATTACTTCTTTCTTATAAAATTCTTTAAACTGGGCCATGCTTGGCAACCTACCGTTATTAATCTATGTCTTGACCGTTTGACTTAAAGACACGCTTCTTATCGCCGTCTTCAAGCACCTGAATACCAACGCGGTCTGCCTTGTTGGTCTCAGAATTAAAAATGGCAACGTTCGAAATACTAAGCGCTGCCTCTTTCTCAACAATTCCGCCAGCCTGGCCCGCGTTAGGGTTTGGCTTAGTGTGACGTTTAACCATGTTCACACCATGAACGATTACTCGATCAGTACCAACGAGACGGGAAATAGTTCCGCGTTTACCCTTGTCTTTGCCAGTGATTACTATCACTTCATCATCACGTTTAAGTTTGCGCATTTCCTGCCCTTGCCTCTCTAACTCTATTCTTTTGACGCTTAAAGTACTTCTGGCGCCAATGAAATAATTCGCATAAATTTTTCGGTTCGCAACTCTCTAGTAACCGGACCAAAAACACGAGTACCGATCGGAGCATTTTGCGCGTTCAACAAGATCGCCGCATTGTCATCGAAACGAATCTGTGAACCATCACCACGTCGAACACCTTTCTTGGTGCGTACGACCAACGCAGTCAATACCTGTCCCTTTTTCACCTTACCGCGCGGAATTGCTTCCTTGACGGTAACTTTAATCATGTCGCCAATGCGAGCGTAACGACGATGAGAGCCGCCCAACACTTTAATACACATTACGCGTCTAGCGCCGCTGTTGTCCGCGACATCTAAGTAAGACTGCACTTGAATCATCGATTCACTCCAGTTGCATTCGCGTCTCGAATGCAAACTCTTAATCTAAAGCTAATTTAAACTTGCGCTGCCCGCTCGTCTATTGACACCAAAGACCAAGACTTTGTCTTGGACAGAGGGCGCACTTCCTTAATTGTTACTTCATCGCCCGGCAAACAATCGTTGTTCGCATCATGCGCATGAATCTTGGTAGACCGTTTGATGATTTTCCCATATACCGGGTGTGTTACCCGACGCTCTACGAGCACAACGATGGACTTATCCATCTTGTTGCTGATTACCTTCCCAGAGGTCGTACGAGCAGTTTTCTCAATGTTCTCAGTAGCCGACATATCTATGATCCACTTCTCTGTTTTTCGGTGATAATGGTTTTCACGCGGGAAATATCTCTGCGCACAGCACCAATCAAGTGAACCTGATTCAACTGACCAGTACCATTCTTCATACGGTAGTTAAACTGATCCTTATGAAGATCCTGCAATTGTGTCTGCAGTTCTTCTACCGACTTTTCTCTCAACTCACTGGCTTTCATTACATTACCGTCCGCTTTACGAAGACTGTTTCGAAAGGCAATTTGGCGGCTGCCAAATCAAAGGCTTCGCGAGCCACACTTTCGTCAACACCTTCCATTTCAAACATAATTCTTCCTGGCTGAATCTGGGCTACCCAGTACTCAACGTTACCTTTACCTTTACCCTGTCTAACCTCGAGGGGCTTCTGCGTAATAGGCTTGTCAGGAAATACCCGAATCCAAATCTTTCCGCCGCGTTTTACGTGTCGAGTCATTGCTCGACGAGCAGCTTCGATCTGGCGTGCAGTCAATCGTCCACGGGATATGGCTTTCAAACCATAATCACCAAAATCTACGTTGCTGCCTCTATGTGAAAGACCACGGTTGCGGCCCTTCATCATCTTGCGAAATTTTGTGCGCTTTGGTTGTAACACGTCTCTTTACCCTTGGTTCGCTTTAGCAGGAGCAGGAGCAGGAGCAGGCACGATAGCCTCATCCAAATCCAAAACCTCACCTTTAAATATCCAAACTTTTACGCCAATCAAGCCATAAGTAGTGCTTGCTTCAGCAGTTCCGTAATCGATATCCGCTCTGAGCGTATGCAAAGGAACACGACCTTCTCTATACCATTCAGAACGTGCAATCTCAGCACCACCTAAACGACCACCCACTTGTATCTTTATGCCTTGTGCACCCTGGCGCATAGCATTTTGTACGGCACGCTTCATGGCCCGGCGAAACATCACACGACGCTCTAGCTGCGAAGCAACACCGTCTGCAACCAATTGTGCGTCTAGGTCTGGCTTGCGAATTTCTTCAATATTGATCTGCACGGGAACACCCATCTTTGCAGTCAATGTATTGCGAAGCGATTCAACGTCTTCGCCTTTCTTACCAATCACGATACCCGGCCTAGCCGTGAAGATCGTAATCTTAGCTGTTTTCGCAGGACGCTCTATCTCAACCCTGGAAACGGACGCACTCGCCAACTTCTTCTTGATGAAATCTCTAACAGAAAGATCTACAAGCAAGTTAGCTGCGTATTCTTTTCCCTCGGCATACCACACAGAAGTGTGCTTCTTGACTATGCCAAGACGTATTCCAGTTGGATGTATTTTCTGACCCATCTGATACCCCTAGCTATCTGCGACTGTGATTGTTATGTGACAAGAACGCTTGAGAATTCGATCAGCGCGACCCTTTGCTCTCGGCATAATGCGTTTCATTGTCGTGCCCTCATCAACCATAATCGTTGATACTTTCAATTCATCTACGTCAGCACCTTCGTTGTGCTCCGCATTGGCTATTGCTGAATTCAATACTTTCTTAATGATTGCAGCGCCTTTCTTAGGGCTGTAAGTCAACACCAACAAAGCCTCTTCAACAGCCTTGCCGCGTATCTGATCAGCTACAAGTCGCGCTTTTTGAGCGGATAGACGTGCACCTTTTAATCTTGCTTGAACTTCCATAATTACCGCGCCTTCTTATCAGCGTTATGACCGCGATAAGTACGAGTTGTAGAGAACTCACCTAGCTTATGACCGACCATGTCTTCATTAATGGAGACTGGCACATGCTGTCGCCCATTATGGACGGCGATGGTCAAGCCAATCATGTCCGGAGAAACCATTGAACGTCGTGACCAAGTCTTTATTGGACGCTTGTCGTTATTCTCTGATGCGGTCTGCACCTTCTTCATTAGATGAAGATCGATGAATGGACCTTTTTTTAGCGAACGTGGCACTAGTGAATACCTCTACTGAAGCCTTAGCGGCTTGAATTTCTGCGACGAACAATCATGTTATTCGTGCGCTTGTTAGTTCTAGTTTTAAAACCCTTAGTCTTCGTTCCCCAAGGTGAAACTGGGTGACGACCACCGGAAGTTCTTCCTTCACCACCACCATGTGGGTGATCTACTGGGTTCATGGCAACACCACGAACTGTAGGTCTTACACCTCTCCAACGCTTAGCACCCGCTTTACCGAGTGAGCGTAGTGAGTGCTCGGAATTAGACACTTCACCCATAGTCGCGCGACAGTCACTCAACACCTTACGCATTTCGCCAGAGCGAAGACGAAGTGTTGCGTAATTGGCTTCTCGCGCAACTAGTTGCAAAGAAGTACCCGCGCTACGAGCAATTTGTGCACCTTTTCCAGGCTTCAATTCGCAACAATGTACCGTACTACCTAGTGGTATGTTTCTAAGCGGCAAACAATTGCCAACTTTGATAGCAGCATCATCACCAGACATAACGGAATCGCCAGTCTTAACCTTGCCAGGCGCGATCATATAGCGACGCTCACCATCGGCATACAACAACAATGCGATATTAGCGGAGCGGTTTGGGTCGTATTCCAGACGCTCAACCTTTGCTTCGATTCCGTCTTTGTTTCTCCTGAAATCGATGATGCGATATTTCTGCTTATGCCCACCACCTATATGACGCGTGGTGATGCGGCCTTTGTTATTTCTACCGCCAGATTTTGACTTGGCCGCAGTTAGAGGCGCATAAGGCTCGCCCTTATGTAGATCGGGATGAACAACCTTGACGACGAAACGGCGTCCTGGTGAAGTAGGTTTACACTTAACTACTGGCATGACTTACCCCTTTATCCCTTAACCTATATCCGCGAAGTCAATTTCATGACCCGCTTCAAGTCTGACATACGCCTTCTTCCAATCTGAACGACGTCTAATTTTTCCCTTAGGAGTGCGCTTAGTCTTTCCTTTAACCACTAGCACCTGCAAGTCAGCAACAACAACATTGAATATTGTCTCTACGGCTGTCTTGATCTCTGATTTTGTAGCATCTGTCGTGACCTTGAACGCGTACTGGTTATTCAACTCACCCATGATGGTGGTCTTTTCAGATACGTGTGGTCCGAGAATTACTGAATAGATTCTTTCAACGTTCATGCCAACATCTCCTCTACTTTCTTCAATGCGGAGACAGTAATCAGCACATTCTCAAAGCCGATCAGGCTAACAGGGTCGATACCAGTAACATCCAACACATCAACCTTATGAAGGTTGCGAGCCGCGAGATACAGGTTCTTTTCTACTTCTTCGGAAATAATGAGGACGTTATCTAATTCAAATTCTTTTAGCTTGTTAACAAGCCCCTGAGTCTTGTGTGAACCCAGTTCAAATTCGTTAACCACGAACAGCCTGTCATTGCGAATTAGCTCGGACAGAATGCACTGCATCGCTCCGCGATACATTTTCTTATTGAGTTTCTTCGAGTGATCCGCAGGGCGTGCAGCAAAGGTAACACCGCCGCCGCGCCAGATTGGAGACCGGATGGTTCCTGCACGTGCTCGGCCAGTACCCTTTTGACGCCAAGGCTTACGACCGCCTCCGCGAACTTCAGAACGAGTTTTCTGCTTAACTGAACCCTGTCGGGCACCGGCCATATAGGTTACAACAGTCTGATGGACCAAAGGCTCGTTATAGGCCTTGTCGAAAGACTCGTCTGAGAGTGAAACTGTTTCTTTGCCCGTCTTCTTGCCGGGCAATGCAAGATTTAATTCCATTGCTTACCCCTTGGCCTTATTCTTAGTCTTGACGGCTGGACGAACTATTACGTTTGAACCGGTGGCACCTGGAACAGCACCCTTAATAAGAAGAAGATTGTTTTCCATATCGACTCTTACTACTTCCAGCGACTGGGTTGTATGTCTAACATTACCCATTTGACCCGCCATTTTCTTTCCCTTCCATACTCGACCCGGTGTCTGACACTGGCCAATAGAACCAGGTGCACGGTGAGATAGAGAGTTACCGTGGGTGGCGTCCTGCATTTGGAAATTATGTCGCTTAACGCCGCCCTGAAAACCTTTACCTTTCGAAGTGCCAGTTACATCTACCATTTGGCCAACTTCGAACTGATCAACCTTAATCTCGCTTCCCGCTTCGATCTCAGCTGTGTCTGCTGTACGGAACTCCCAAAGACCTGAACCGGCTTCGGTGCTCGCCTTGGCGAAATGACCTGCCATACCTTTCGACACGCGTGAAGAACGACGCGATCCAGTTGTAACCTGAATAGCACTATAACCGTCAACATCTGGAGTCTTAACTTGCGTGACGCGGTTAGGCTGAACTTCCACAACCGTAACGGGCACAGATGTGCCTTCTTCAGTGAAAATACGGGTCATACCGCTTTTCAGACCGACTAATCCAATCGACATTTTATTAAACCTCATCGTGCAAGGGGCTAAAACCCGCTATGGCCGCTGACGCGTTACACTATATTCACTACCGCAGGGGTAGCTAATAGTTCAGTGCGCCAAATCTTTTAAAAAAGGGCAAAGAGGACTGAATGCTCTTTGCCTGGTTATGTTCTACTCAGACTGGGTTAACCCAGACTAATTTGTACTTCCACACCTGCCGCAAGGTCTAACTTCATCAGGGCATCAACTGTCTTCTCAGTTGGCTCGACGATATCTAGCAGTCGCTTATGAGTGCGAATTTCATACTGATCTCGGGCATCTTTGTTTACGTGCGGCGAAGTCAATATAGTAAATCTTTCTTTATTCGTTGGCAGTGGGATCGGTCCACGGACCTGAGCGCCAGTGCGACGCGCAGTATCAACAATTTCTTGGGTAGATTGATCAATCAGGCGATGATCGAAGGCCTTGAGGCGTATTCTAATTCGCTGATTTTGCATCTACTTCGCGCTCCAAAAAATTCTTTAAAATTAATAAGTTACTGTACGTTTTTCGTTTGGCTTTTAATTAATAGCCAAATAAGGGATGCGAATCTTAAGGTTTTGGCCCTATCCTGTCAAGGGATAACCGCCTGAAAGCCGCTTTTTCTCTGACTTTTGACCGCATCGGCACTACCTTCAATTCACAACCCGTAATCTCAGTTGAGCCTGGTTTTAAGGCTGGGGAGTGAATCAATCCTCTATTCTCTATCGTGCTAAAGCCAGCGTCCCTCGCGGGAAGCCGGCTTTAGCGCACAAAGAATCGATTTTATTCGAAAATCTTAGCTACAACGCCCGCGCCTACTGTACGGCCACCCTCACGGATAGCAAAGCGCAGACCTTCATCCATCGCAATTGGATTGATCAAGGTCACGATCATGTTCACGTT
>Ga0308012_10000147_pt1 | contig 43861 bp, 29 predicted proteins | sample Neamet179_FD_203133 | JGI IMG/M metagenome (GOLD analysis project Ga0308012, IMG submission 203133) | Marine microbial communities from water near the shore, Antarctic Ocean - #179 | ecosystem: Environmental > Aquatic > Marine > Unclassified | place: Southern Ocean | collected 2014-07-25 | reverse complement strand
AATATCCTGCAGGAATATTTCTTTCTAAAAGTTCCTGTGGTTCAGAAACAACACCATGATCAGCAGTAATGAAAAGAACAACATTTTTCGCACCAATTTCTTTGTCTAGATTATTCAAAATATCTGCAATATCATTATCTAAACGGATGTAAGTGTCTTTAATTTCTGCTGCATGTGGGCCGTATTGATGGCCAATATAATCGGTAGAAGAAAAACTAACAGAAAGAAAATCCGTACTATTTCCCAAACCTAATTTTTCATTCTTCAATATTTCTATTGCTAATTCTTTTAAAATTGTATTTCCAAAAGGTGTGCTTTTTATACCACCACCTCCTTCATTTATAAAAAGAGAATCTAAATTATGAGAAAACTTTTCTTCTACTTTCCAGTCCCCTTTTAAATAATTTGAAGAAGGATTTTCATCTTGAAATTCTTTTAACCAATCAGGAAGTTCATCCATATAATAAGATGAAGTAATCCATTCTCCTTTACTATCCATCCAATAAGCAGCATCTGCCGCATGACCTGCCGAAAGGATAGCTCCCCTGTCTTTTAAAGAGATTCCAATCACTTTTGATTCTGGATTAAACAATTGCATTTCATCTCCAATAGTGGTTGTTAGCATCTGATGAGGTGACATTTGTCCGTCAGTTGAAACAACATCTGTATGATTTTTCTCACAATTACAAACTGTTTCCCTGCTTCCATCACCAGCACAATACACCATTTCGCTAGATTGTTTATCGTACCAATTATTGGCTATTATCCCATGAACAGATGGAGTCGTTCCTGTAAAAATACTTGCATGTCCGGGCCCAGTGTAAGTTGGTACATATCCGAACTGTGCATTCCTAAAAAAATGACCTTCATTTATAAGTCTTTTAAAACCATCATTTCCAAAATCATTCCAAAAACGGTAGATGTAATCGTAACGCATTTGGTCAACAACAATACCTATAACCAGCTTTGGTTTTTCTGTTTCATTTTCTGAGCTTACTTGCAGAGAAAAGGAAATACCTTTTGACTTTTTCTGTGAAAAAGATTGAAATCCTGTTAGAAGTACTAAGGATATTAATAGTATTTTTTTCATGTATTTCTTTTTTTAATTGTGATTACTGCTAGCGATAAAATTACCGCTACTAATACATCAGCAATAGGTGGTACGCTTGGCCAAACAAAATTCCAAATACAAACTAGCGCAAGCCATACAAACCAAAGCCAATCAAAATCTTTTATTTTCATTTTATAAATAGAATATACTAGCAAACTTACAAATAGTCCCCAAAACATACCGCCCAAAATATCAAAAGGATAATGAACTCCTAAATAAATTCTGCTAAAGCCAACTAGTACTGCCCAAGAGAATAGATGTACAAATCCCCAATAATTTCTGAAAAGTAAAGCAATGAAAAATACAAGAGAAAAAGAGTTTGCCGCATGCGAACTAATAAAACCAAACGGACCTCCACATCCGTCTACTATTCTTATTCCCTCTAGGGCATAACAGGGTCTTGCTCTTTGAAAAATTTCTTTAAACAAATGAACTGAACCAAAATCTGCTAGAAAAATTAGTAAACCTAAGGATAGTAATATTTTAATAAAACTACCAGAAAATTTGCTGTAGAGCTTGTATAGTATAAAAAGATATAGCGGAATCCAGAACCATTTTGAAGAAATGAGAATCATCAACTCATCCATTTGTTCCCATCCAGCAGAATTAATTAATCTGAAAAAATATTCATCTATTTTCTTCAGATATTCCATTATTCATTTAGTTTTTTCCAGATTAAATCTTTCAGTTCAGTTATTCCTTGTTGAGCTACTGAAGAAATAAATAAAGAAGGAAGGTCAGTTGGTAATTCTTCTTTAATTTCAGCTATTAACTCTTCATCCAACATGTCAGATTTACTAATAGCAAGTATCCTGTCCTTATCTAATAATTCAGGATTATATTTCTGTAATTCTCCTAACAATATTTCGTATTCCTTTGCAATATCATCCGAATCCGCAGGGACCATAAATAGCAATGCGGAGTTTCTTTCAATATGACGCAAAAATCGTAATCCCAATCCTTTTCCTTCTGAAGCGCCTTCAATTATTCCGGGAATATCTGCCATAATAAAAGATTTATCTCCTCTGTAGGAAACAATTCCTAAATTTGGAACCAATGTAGTAAACGGATAATTAGCTATTTTAGGCTTTGCAGCTGAAACTACCGAAAGTAAAGTTGATTTTCCAGCATTTGGAAAGCCTACCAAACCAATGTCAGCTAATACTTTTAGTTCTAAAACAAACCATCCTTCAACAACATCTCCTCCTGGTTGTGCGTATCTTGGTGATTGGTTAGTAGGGGATTTGAAGTGAGAGTTTCCTCTACCTCCCATACCTCCTTTAACTATAATATGTTCTTCTCCCTCTTCAGTAATTTCAAAAAGGACTTCTCCTGTTTCAGCATCTTTTCCTATTGTACCTAGTGGGACATCAATATAACTGCTTTTCCCATCTTTCCCAAAACTATGGTTTCCAGTTCCTATTCCACCATGTTCGCCAAAAATGTGTTTTTTGTAGCGTAAGTGGAGTAGGGTCCACATTTGTTTATTTCCTCTAATGATAATGCTTCCACCATGTCCTCCATCACCTCCATCAGGGCCACCTTTTGCGGTAGTCTTGTCTCTTAAGAAATGAGATGAACCAGCACCACCTCTACCTGATCGGCAGAAGATTTTTACATAATCAACAAAGTTTGAATTTTTAACTCTCATTATAGGTTATCGATAACAGTATTTAATTTTTGAGCAATATCTTCTACACTTCCTGTGCCTTTAATCTCTGAAAGTTTTTTCTGGGCAGCATAAAAATCCTTTAAAGGAGCTGTTTTGTTATTGTACTCATTAATTCTATTGGCAATTATACTTTCATTTTTATCATCTGCTCTTCCTGAATCTTGCCCTCTTGCAAGTAATCTTTTTATGAGTTCAGCATCTTCTACTTTTAATGAAAGCATAGCGGATATTGAAGTTTCTTTTCCTTCTAATAACGCGTCTAAAGCTTCAGCTTGTGCTGCTGTTCTTGGGAAACCATCAAAAATAAATCCGTTTGCATTTGGGTTATTATCTAATTTGGAAGATATCATACCAATTACTATTTCATCTGAAACTAAATCACCTCTATCCATAATTGCTTTCGCTTCTATGCCTAAGGCTGTTCCTGCTGTAATCTCTCCCCTTAAAATATCCCCTGTCGAAAGGTGTACTAAATTATATTTGTCAATTAACAGGTTTGATTGTGTTCCTTTCCCAGCCCCTGGAGGGCCGAATAATACTAGGTTTAACATGTTCTATTCTTTTAGTTTATAAATATGTGGCAAATTACGACCAATTTCGTCATAATCTAGGCCATATCCCACAACAAAATCATTTGGGATTGATTTTCCTATAAAGTCAATTTCAATCTCTTTTTTATAAGCCTCTGGCTTAAACAATAATGTAGCGATTTTTATATCTGCCACTTCTTCTTTTTCAAGTAATGATATTATTTTCTCTAATGTAATTCCGGTATCAATGATGTCTTCTAAAATTACAATATTTCTGTTTCTAATATTTTTACCTAATCCAATTAATTCATTTACCTCACCTGTACTTTCTGTCCCTAAATAGGAGGAGAGTTTAATAAAGGATATTTCGCAATTTGGAATAGTAATTTTTCTCATAATATCTGCTGCAAAAAGGAAAGATCCATTTAAAACAGCAATAAAAAGAGGATCTTTTATTACACTATTGTTAATCTGATTAGCCATTGAATGAACTATTGCTGAAATTTCAGTTTCAGTAATAAATATTTCAAATTCTTTATTATGTAATTTTACTGTTTTCATTTTAATTACTCCAAACCTTTCTTAAAACAATTTGTTCTTCAGTTGCCTTTTCTGATATTACAAATTCTAATAATTGATAATTATTTCCAATAGCTAAAGGTATTGCTTTTTCCGAAAACTTCTTTTTTATTGTGAAAGTTACTTCAGTTTTACATTCTTTTAAAATATCTGAGAGCTTTCCTTCTATCTTTTCTCCATTTACTTTTGTTATCTCATCTTCAGGAGCTATTCCGTTTTCATCTGTTACAGAGTTTGGTTCTACTTTCTTTATAATTACTTTTTGATTTTCTTTTACAGCTACAAATCCAAAGTATTGAGCAGAAAGGTTAGGGTTTTTCTTTTCTTTTAATTCAATACCCACAACTTCTAAAGCTATTTTGAGTGTAGGAATATAATTCTCAGTTCCATAAATATGATTTTCAAAAATCTCAGCAACTTTTAGTCCTCCAAATTTTACACAGATATTTCTAAAATCATCTTCAGAATATCCTTTATCTTTTTGTGCAAACTCTTCATACAACTCTTTCATAACAGAATGTAAGCTATTTCCTCCGTCTGTATTTCTGATGATTTCCAAATCCACCATTAGCATACACAGTGCAGCATCAGGGTAGATAGATGTTTTCCTGTCAGGAGAACCTAATTTGTAACCGTCTAACCAATTATCAAAACCACTATCAGCCACAGATAAATTATATCTTCCGTAGTTAGTTAAGTGCCTTTCTAAATTCTGATTCTGAGTTTTAATAAACTCTTTCCAATTAAATACTCCAGAATTATACAGTATCAAATCTCCCATATAAGTAGTTACTCCTTCAGCAACAAAACCGGTTCTAAAGTAATTCTCTTTAGTATAATCGTAAGGATACATTTCTACTGGCCTGATAGCTTTTATATTCCAAGTATGATATAACTCATGTGAACAAACTCCCAATAAATCTTCATATCTTTTATTCATTATTTCGTTCCCAGGACCTAAAAGTAAAACGGTATTTTTGGTATGTTCCACTCCATGATAACTTCTGTAAGGAGTAATTTGAAAAATATAATGATATTCATCAACAGGAAATCCGCCAAAGTGTTTTATCTGACTTTTAGTAAAAGCTATAAAATCTTTATTAAGTTTTTCCCAATCTGGTTTACACTCTCCTTGAAACCATATATGAAATGTAATTCCATCAACTTCATAAGTTCCGTGCTGTAAACTGTCCGAACAGATAAATGGCGATTCTGCTAACAAATCATAACCTTTTACTGTTAAGGTATTTCCTTCTTGCTCCATAGAGGAAGCAATTTTATAAGTGCTAGGGATTTCTAGCTTTAAAGTATAGCTTTCTTCTTTCCTGCCAACAATATAAAACATACAATGCACAGGGTTTATGTACAATTGATGTTCATCTAAATAACAGGATCCTGCATCTAATTGATTAGAGTAAAAGTTATAGGTAATCGTAACTTCCATAGCATCTTCAGTAACAACTTCCCATAAATCTTTTGTGATTTTTTGAAATGCAAGGGGGTTATTGTTTTCGTCAAAGGCAGCCCATTTTTGAATGTTTTGCGAAAAATTAGCAAGTTCATATCTTCCAGGACGCCATGCAGAAAGTTGAAACTGCATCTTATTTGCGCCATTTGTTTTGGCAGTAAATTCAAAATCAACAAAGTGTCTGTGCGGATTTGAATAAGAAATAGTATAGTTAATCATCTAAATTATTTAAAGCACAAAGGTAAAAGATTAAAATAGAAATTTGATGATTTGATAATGTACGAATTAATGAATTTAAAATCATGAAGACTCCAAAGAAATATATAAATCAAAAAACTATATTTGCCTTAACGAAATTAGCGAAATGAAAAAAGAAGATGTAAAGTATGATTGCAGGTATTTTGAGGGTCATATTCCTTGTAAGCCCAATAAACAGCATGATGTACAGTGTGATAACTGTAGTTATTATGATAAAGCAACTCCAAGGATATTATTTATTAAATTAGGGGCAATAGGAGATGTGATTAGGACTACTCCATTACTGACTAAATACAAGGAAAAATACCCAAATTGCCATTTTACTTGGATAACCCATTCTCCTCAAGTATTACCAAAAGGAAAGGTGGATGTTGTTTATAAATGGGATGCTACTTCCCTTTACACAATTGCAAATGAACAATTTGATATTGCAATTAACTTAGATAAAGATAAGGAAGCTTGTATGTTGCTTGCCAATGTATGTGCTAAGGAAAAGTATGGTTTTACTTGGAAAGATAACCATATTGATATTGCGACTGAAAAAGCAGAACATAAGCTGATTACAGGTCTTTTTGACCATATTTCTAAAAAGAATACTAAGAATTATTTGGAAGAGATATTCGAAATCTGCCATTTTGAATTCAATAAGGAAGAGTATATGATTAACTTAAATGAAGATTTGAGTAATCAATGGAAAGAAAAATTTAAAACATTAGCAGGTGGAAAAACTATTATTGGACTTAATACCGGCTGTGGCCTTAGATGGAAAACTCGTCTTTGGCCAAAAGATTATTGGGTGGAGCTCATTAAGGATTTAGAAAAGCAAGGTTATTTTTGTCTGCTAATGGGAGGGCCTGATGAAGATGAAATGAATCGTTATTATCAATCGAAAACGGGAGCAACATATTTAGGGACTTTTAGCTTGGAAGAGTTTATTGCCATTACCAATAATACAGATATTATTGTAACACCAGTAAGCATGATGATGCACATTGCCTTGGCACTTAAAAAGCAATTGATGCTGTTTCATAACATCTTTAATGTGCATGAATTTGAATTGTATGGAAGAGGTGTAATCATTGAACCTACTAGTGGTTGCGACTGTTATTTTGGAAACTCCTGTAGTCGTGAAAAAAGATGTATGAACGATATCTCAATTCAAGATGTTTTATCTAATATTGTAGCCTTAAATAAGAACTTAAAAAAATAGTAAAATGAACTATGATGTTATTGTATTAGGAAGTGGTCCTGGAGGTTATGTGTCGGCTATCCGTGCGTCACAATTAGGATTGAAAGTAGCGGTTATTGAAAAAGAAAGTTTAGGTGGAATTTGCTTAAATTGGGGATGTATTCCAACTAAAGCATTATTAAAATCAGCTCAAGTTTTTGAATATATTAACCATGCTGAGGATTACGGAATTACTGTAAAAGATGCAAATGCTGATTTTCCTTCAATTATTAAAAGAAGTAGAGATGTTGCTGATGGAATGAGTAGTGGAATTGCATACTTACTTAAAAAGAATAAAGTAGAAGTTATTAATGGTTTTGGAAAAGTAAAACCAGGAAATAAGGTGGCTGTTACTGTTGACGGTAAATCAACTGATTATTCAGCAAAACATATTATTATAGCAACAGGAGCTAGAAGTAGAGAATTACCTAATTTACCACAAGATGGTAAAAAAGTAATTGGTTATAGAGAAGCGCTTAGTTTAGCAGCTGCACCTAAAAAAATGGTGATTGTTGGTTCAGGAGCAATTGGTGTAGAGTTTGCTTATTTCTACAATGCAATGGGTACTGATGTTACTGTTGTGGAGTTCATGCCAAATATTGTGCCTGTTGAGGATATTGATATTTCTAAGCAATTACAAAGATCATTCAAGAAGTCAGGAATTAAAGTAATGACTAACTCATCAGTTGAGAAAGTAGACACTGCTGGTGCAGGTTGTAAAGTACTTATAAAAACTAAAAAAGGAGAAGAAACTATAGAATGTGATGTGGTTCTTTCTGCTGTTGGAATTGCTGCTAATATTGAGAATATTGGATTGGAAGAAGTAGGGATTAAAACAGAAAAAGGAAAAATTATAGTAGACGATTTCTACAATACTAATGTGAACGGATACTATGCAATTGGTGATGTATTGCCAAATCAGGCACTTGCTCATGTTGCTTCTGCTGAAGGAATTACTTGTGTAGAGAAAATTGCTGGTCAGAATCCTGAACCAATTGATTATGGAAATATACCTGGTTGTACTTATGCTAGCCCAGAGATTGCATCAGTAGGAATGACAGAAGCTGCTGCAAAAGAAGCAGGATATGAAATTAAGGTAGGGAAATTTCCTTTTACAGCATCAGGGAAAGCATCTGCTGCAGGACATAAAGATGGTTTTGTAAAAGTTATTTTTGATGCTAAATATGGCGAATGGTTAGGTTGCCATATGATAGGATATAATGTTACGGAATTGATTGCTGAGGCAGTGGTTGCTCGTAAATTAGAAACTACAGGTCATGAAGTATTAAAAGCAATTCACCCTCACCCAACAATGAGTGAAGCGGTTATGGAAGCAGTTGCTGATGCTTATGATGAGGTGATACATATTTAGTCTACTAATTTTAGTTACTAGTTAGTTAGATGAAAGCCCACCAATTTGGTGGGCTTTTTTTATGCTAAAATTTATTTTTTGTAGTATTGTTTTTTAAATAACTAAATCATAAATGATGAAAAAACTAATTGTATCAGGATTAATGCTTATTTCTATTACTGCATTTTCACAAAGCCCAACAACTTATAAATCAGGAAAGGCAGTTGTAACTGTTTGGGAAAATCAAAAAACAGGGGTTAATGGAGATTATACTGAAAAAGTATATGAGGTAGATAAAATCTACAAAAAAGGGAATGAATGGAAGGAAACAAATAGATTCTCTTATGCAGAATTACTCAAGTTGCGTGCTGCAATTGATAAAGCTATTTTGGAAGAAGAAGTTAAGGTGGATTAGTTGTTGGTCTAACAACTAATTACTGTGCCACCAATTTTCTTTGTTCTGTTGTTCCGTTATGTATCAGTTTTACAAAGTAAACTCCTTTAGGTTGCTTGCTGATGTCAATCTGTTGTAAGCCACCGCTAATTATTTCATTGGCTACTAATCTGCCAAGGGTAGAATAAACCTCTACTTTCATATGGCTAGCATCAGTTCGTATACTAAAGATTCCTTTAGTGGGATTCGGATAAATTGATGTGTAAATATTCGTATTTTCTCCCTCTTCAATAGCAAGAATATTTTGTCCGTTAATATTTACATTATCCATGAAAAAGCGGTTTCCATAATCGTTAATCGCTACAAAGTTGACCATAATAGTATCGCCATTCAAACCCCAATTACTTAGGTTAATACTGTCAGTTGCCCAGGAACCACAAGTAGGATACCAAGGACTTCCTACATAAGCAGTAGTTTGCAAGTCAGGACCAATTGCTCCATAAATAGAATCCCAAGTAGTTCCGCAATCAGTAGAAACTTCTATACGCAAACCATCATCATACCCTGCTGCATAACCCGCATAAGCATAGTCAAAAGTTAGCCAATTTTGAGCAGTACTACCTCCGCCTAACTTCACCTTGTTAGAAATTAAACTGGCTTCCTTTCCATTTTGTTCAATATAATAATGATTTATATAAGCAACCGTATTTGGTTGGCAATTTATTCCTGTATCCACAACAATACTTTGCCAAGAAAAAGAAGCTGGCGGTGTTTCCCAATTTATTGGAGGGAAATTCCCCGATTCAAAACCTTCTTGTAAAGCAGTTGAATTTGTAATTGGAAAAACAGAATCAGTATAGGTAATAAAATCGGTATAGGTTTGTGTACTTGTCCCAAATGCATCAGTTACAGTTAAAGTAACAGCATAGCTTCCAGGATTTCCATACACTACAATCGGATCTTCTAAAGTTGAAGTGCTTGGCGTTCCCCCTTGGAATGTCCATTGCCAAGAGGCGCTATTTAAACGAACTGCCGAATGGTCGACAAACTGAACCGTATCATTCATGCAATTAATACTTAGTTTGTTGGCGGCAATCTGTGCGGATGGAGGTGTGTTTTCAAATAGGTCAATTTCGTAAGCACTCCTGTTTGTTCCGTTTCTTAACAAACCTTCACGATAATAAGGCACTAGCTGAGTGGAGAAAGTACTTTTTGGTAAGTTATTATCGTAAATACTCCAATCGCTCATTGTTTTGTTTCGGTAATATACAGCATCTCTTGTACCTAAATAAACTCCACCATTACTTCCTCTTTGATGCTCAATATTACTTGCATTTATATTGTCAAGGGTAGGAGTAGTCCAGTTGTCCCAAGTTGTACCTCCATCTGATGATTTAAACACTTCATAACCTTGTGCATCTTGTACGCCACCATACATACTACATCTTGCGATCCACAATGTATTTTCATCATCACTACTAATTGTTATATCGTAAGGAATCCAAGCTTGTCCGTTTATATTTGTAGGAGTGATATCAGTCCAGTTTTTCCCTGCGTCATCTGTTCTGAATATTTTTTTATCTCCCCACCAGCTTTCCCAAGTAGCTAAATAAATTACATCTGGGTTGCTCCAAGCTACTTCAACTGAAGTTACTTTATCATCAAAATGATGAACAGCAGAATATGATGCTCCATTGTTTTTGGAAAGCCAAAGAGTACTGTCATTCCCAATATAATTCCAATTATAACACCTTGGGTCAAACTCCATCTGTGAGGATTCTCCAACAATATAGGATGCATTTGGTTTCTTGTCTAAGGAAAAGGTGCTGATATTGATAGTTCTGTCACCCGAAAGTGTTTTTCCTCCATAATCGCTATAAGCAACTCTGGGACTGCCAAAGTTTACAAACCCTCTTATCCCATCACCACCATCTGTACATATCCAATCATTTACATAAGTATTACCATCTTTTAGTAGCGTTCCGTTATGATACGTTCCTCCTAGCATTACTTCTCCATCTTTAAATCCAACTCCAAATCCCCAAAAGTCAGTTCCTGCAATTCCGTATTGTTTCTTAAAAATACTATCTCCATCATTGTCCGAATAAAAGATTCCTCCATCACAAGCAAACCAAAGGTCATTCCCAAAATAATTGATATCATGAATATCAGCATGTACATATCCTTTTTTGTGAGGAGTGCTCCATTTTGAAGGGCAAGAAAAGCTCACTCCGTTATCAAACGATATCCAATGATTAACTCCCCCAACATGAATAATGTCAGCATTTGTTGGATTTACTGCGAGTGCTAAATCATAATAATATTGGCCTCCATCATCTAAACCAGTTGGTTGCCAACCCATCATATTGATGTTGTTGGTGTCAGGAACGCCTGCAGGCTGAGGGCCACAGCATTGAAATGTCCAATTTTCTCCTTTATCATCACTTATATAGATTCCATAAAGACCACTTCCACCGTTTGCATCTCCTGTTGCTAGTGCAACAATTTTATTTGGTGCAGCAGGGCTAACTGCAATCTCAGTTCTTTTTTGATCATCTCCAACTCCAGGATTGGGCCACCCATTTGTGAAGTTTGTTAATGAAATCCCTCCATTGTCAGAACGATAAAATTCAGTTTTATCTCCATTTTTCATTACAAAATAAATGGTATCAGCTGAGTTAGGATGAAATTCAATTTCTAAAAATTCACCACTCATTATTTGTGTGAAATTTAGCCCTCCATCCAAAGAATGATATAGTCCTTCATCAGAAGCTACAAAAAACTCTTGATTGTTTGAGGGTTTTAGTTTCATGTCTTTAATAGAGTGAGAAAGATTGGTGAAAGCGGCATCACCAATAATTGTCCAGTTTGCCCCTCCATCATATGATTTATAGATTCCTCCATTCCCACTGATATAGATCGTTTCTGGATTAGTGAAATCTATTTCAATTGCATATACTCCATTTAAAGCTAAGTCCGCAGTTATTAAATTCCAGTTTGTACCTTTATCAATTGTTTTCCAAGCTCCAGCAGTTGCACTTCCTGCGTATAAAATATTAGGGTTACTTACAGCTTGTTCTACAGTATAAACATGTGCTGCTCCAGGAGCATAACTTCTACTTGCGGCATCTTTATCAAAATCCCAAGGACCAACACATTCCCATTGATTTGAACTTTTTGAACTAGTAATAGTAGGTTTAGCGTCAGAGAATCTACTAATACCTCTAAGCCATCTTTTGTAATATTGGGTGTGCTTGTTTTTTACTAACTCATTCTTTTGATAATAGTTAGTATAAGCCTCAATGACTTCTCCTGCATCAGGATTTTCTGTATACATTAGTTGTACCCAATTCGGTAAATCTTCAGTGCTTGAATTGTATTTCATTTCCACTTGTGAAAAAACTGAAAGTTGGAAAGTAACAAAAAGTAGGAATAGTACTTGTTTCATATAATTAAGGCAAAAAAAAGGCCGCATAATTGCGACCTTAAAAATAGTATTTTTTTATTATAACTTAAAAGCAGATTTCACTTGTTCTTGGCAATCTAATTTTTCCCAAGTAAAAGTTTCTACTTCAAATTCTTTTTCTTCTTTTCCAACTGAAAATTTAACAGTTTTAATTTCAGACTTTCTTCCCATATGTCCATAAGCTGCTGTTTCGGAATAAATAGGATTTTTCAGCTTTAAACGGCTGATAATTGATGCTGGTTTTAAGTTAAAACAAGGCATCTCTTTTACTATTTCAGCAATTTTACCATCTGTTAAATTTACTTTTGAAGTTCCATATGTGTCTACAAAAATCCCCATTGGCTCAGCTACACCAATAGCATAACTTACTTGTACTAGTATACGCTCAGCTACACCAGCAGCTACTAGATTTTTTGCAATATGACGAGTAGCATAAGCTGCTGAACGGTCAACTTTACTTGGATCTTTCCCTGAAAAAGCACCACCACCATGTGCTCCTTTTCCACCATAAGTATCTACAATAATTTTTCTTCCTGTTAATCCTGTATCTCCGTGAGGTCCTCCAATTACAAACTTTCCAGTAGGATTAACATGGTATTTCTCTCCGCCAAATAAAGCAGCATTTTCAGCAGATAACTGTGCTTTAATTTTTGGAATTAATAAGTTTCTTACATCAGCTTCAATTTGTTGTTGCATAGGTTTTTCATCTGCAAAATCATCATGCTGTGTAGAGACAACAATATCAGTAATTCTTTTAGGGCTATGGTCATCATTATACTCTAAAGTAACTTGGGATTTAGAGTCTGGACGCAAGTAAGTCATTTCCTTTCCTGCTTTACGAATTGCCGCTAATTCAATCAATATTTTGTGAGAAATATCTAAAGCCAAAGGCATCAAATTTTCAGTTTCATTGGTTGCATATCCAAACATCATTCCTTGGTCACCTGCACCTTGCTCTTTATTCAATCCTTCCCCTTCAACTACTCCTTGTCTAATGTCAGCTGATTGTTCGTGTATTGCTGAAATAACACCACAACTATCAGCATCAAATTGATATTCTGATTTTATATATCCAATCTTACGGATTACATCACGAGCTACTTTCTGTACATCAACATATCCTTCTGTTTTTACTTCCCCGCTTAGTACTGTTAATCCTGTAGTTACTAGTGTTTCACAAGCTACTTTTGAGTGAGGGTCTTGGGCTAAAAAATTATCTAATAATGCATCCGAAATTTGGTCGGCTACTTTGTCTGGGTGTCCTTCTGAAACGGACTCTGATGTGAAATAATATGACATCTTCTTAAATTTTAAGTTTACAATTTATTTTAAGGAAGATTTGGCGAATAAGCGCTAAAGGAAATACTGTTTTAGCATTTTTTTTAGTGGTTGCAATAGGCCAAATCTATCCACTTTACTTTGCAAATTTATAAAATTTTTTAAAATTGCTACTCATTTTTGTTTTTTTTGTTTTTATTTGTAGCATACTTATCAAGAAAGACGGAGGGATGGGCCCTATGATGTCTTGGCAACCTTGTATATTCAAGGTGCCAAATCCCACTCCATTAATGGAGGAAGATGAGAGGAATATTTAAATTTCCCCAACCTATCTTTTTTGTTAAGTCTTATTAATTATGATACATAAGATAGAACAATTACTAATGAATAGAATCCTTGTGCTTGATGGCGCAATGGGAACTATGATTCAAAGATATACACTCACTGAAGAAGATTTTAGAGGTGAAAAATTCAAAAATCATACTTGTGATTTAAAGGGGAATAATGATTTATTATCCATTACACGTCCTGATATTGTCAAGGCAATTCATAAAGAATATTTGGATGCTGGAGCGGATATTATTGAAACGAATACTTTTAGTGGAACTAGCATAGCACAAGCTGACTATAGTTTAGAATCAGCTGTTTATGATTTGAATTTCAAATCAGCAAAAATAGCAAAGGAGGTAGCTATTGCTTGTTCAACAAGTGATAAGCCAAGATTTGTGGCTGGGGCTATTGGTCCTACAAATCGAACAGCTTCTATTTCTCCTGATGTAGATAATCCGGCATTTAGGCATATTACTTTTGATGGATTGAAGGAAGCTTATACTGAGCAAGTAAATGCTTTGATTGATGGGGGAGTAGATTTGTTATTAGTAGAAACCGTATTTGATACCCTTAATTGTAAAGCAGCATTATTTGCTATTGAGGATGTATTTGAATCAAAAGGTATACGAATTCCTATTATGGTTTCTGGGACAATAACAGATGAAAGTGGAAGAACACTTTCTGGTCAAACTGCAGAAGCATTTTTAAATTCTATTTCACATATTCCACTGCTGAGTGTTGGTTTTAATTGTGCTTTGGGTACAAAAGCCATGCGTCCTTATGTGAGGGAATTAGCTCAAAAAGCACCCTTTTTTGTTAGTGCTTATCCCAATGCAGGATTGCCAAATGAAATGGGAGAATATGATGAAAGTCCATTAGCAATGAGCATGCAATTAGAAGAGTTTATGCAAAGTTCTTTGGTTAATATTGTTGGTGGCTGTTGTGGTACAACTCCTGAACATATTGCCGAGTTTGCACGGATTGCCAAAAAATATAAAGCTAGAGAAATACCAAAACTTAAAAAAGCCATGCGCTTGAGTGGATTGGAGGCGGTTACCATTTCCCAAGAAAGTAATTTTGCAAATATTGGTGAGCGTACCAATGTGATGGGTTCTAAAAAATTTAAGAGATTAATCAAAGATGATAATCTTGAAAAAGCACTCGAAGTAGCATTGCATCAGGTAGAAGGTGGAGCGCAGGCTATTGATGTTAATATGGATGACGGAATGTTAGAAGGGCAGGAGTGCATGACACACTTTTTAAATTTAATTGCTTCTGATCCTGACATTTCTAGAGTTCCGATTATGGTGGATTCCTCCAAATGGCATATAATTGAAGCGGGCTTGAAATGTACACAAGGAAAAGGAATCGTTAATTCTATTTCTTTAAAAGAAGGAGAGGAAGTTTTTAAACAGCATGCCAGAACCATTTTGAAATATGGAGCTGCTGTTGTGGTGATGGCTTTTGATGAGAAAGGGCAAGCAGCCGATTATCAAGAAAAAATTCGAATTTGTAAAAGAGCTTATCATATCTTAGTAGATGAGATTGGTTTTCCTGCTGAGGATATTATTTTTGATCCTAATATATTAACAGTAGCAACTGGAATTGATGAACATAATAATTATGCAGTTGATTTTTTCAAAGCTACAAAATGGATAAAAGAAAATTTACCACACGCAAAAGTAAGTGGAGGTGTGAGTAATGTTTCCTTTTCATTCAGAGGGAATAATATTGTCCGTGAGGCTATGCATTCTGCATTTTTGTTTCATGCTATTAATAACGGTATGGATATGGGAATTGTAAATGCAGGAATGATTGAGGTGTATGAAGATATTCCGAAATATTTATTGAAAGCTGTGGAAGATGTACTGCTCAATAAAGATGATGGAGCTACTGAACGTTTGGTTGATTTGGCAGATAATATTAAAGGAGAAGGAAAGAAAAGAGTGGAGGATTTGTCTTGGAGAGAACAATCAGTTGAAGGTAGATTGTCACACGCTTTAGTAAAAGGGATAGTTGCTTTTATTGAACAGGATACTGAAGAGGCACGCTTAAAATCAGTTCGACCTTTGGATGTAATTGAAGGGCCGTTAATGGATGGAATGAGTGTGGTAGGAGAGCTTTTTGGAGCCGGAAAGATGTTTTTGCCACAAGTAGTGAAAAGTGCACGGGTAATGAAAAAAGCAGTTGCCGTTCTTACTCCTTTTATTGAAAAAGAAAAAATAGCAAGTAGCAAGGCGGGAAAAATTCTTTTGGCTACCGTTAAAGGAGATGTTCATGACATAGGAAAGAATATTGTAGGTGTAGTTTTGGGCTGTAATAATTATGAAATTATTGATTTGGGGGTAATGGTTCCTGCTAATAAAATCTTGGAAGAAGCCATAAAAAATGAAGTTGATGTGATTGGGTTAAGCGGATTAATAACTCCTTCATTGGACGAAATGATAGATGTTGCTAAGGAAATGCAAAGGAATAATTTTACAGTACCACTTATGATTGGGGGCGCTACAACATCTAAGGTTCATACAGCAGTAAAAGTTAACGAGCATTACAATAATAATACGGTTGTACATGTACTAGATGCTTCCAAAGCTGTTGGAGTAGCGAGCAAATTATTAGGAAAAGAAAAAGCAAATTTCAGAACATCGGTTATTGAAGAATATGAAACTATTAAGGAAAATTATTTAAATAGAAAGTCAGATAAAGAATACCTAAGTATTGGTATGGCAAGAGAAAATGCTACTGTAACAGATTGGGAAAATTCAACTATTCCTGCTGCCAATCAGTTGGGTGTGCAAGTTTTTGAAAATATTGATATTGCAACTATTCGTAATTATATTGACTGGACTCCTTTCTTTTTTACTTGGGAAATGCGTAAAAAATACCCAGATATTTTGAAGGATGAGTTATTTGCTGAACAAGCAAATCAGTTAATGAATGATGCTAATGCAATGTTAGATAATATCATTAAAAATGATTGGTTACAAGCCAAAGCAGTTATAGGTGTTTGGCAAGCAAATTCAGATGGTGATGATGTGCATTTGTTTGAAAATGGAAAACCAATTGCTACTTATAATTTTTTGCGTCAGCAAGGAAAAAAGAGTAAAAGCAATAGGTGTTTATCTGATCTTGTTGCGCCACTTACTTCAGGAAAGAAAGATTATATGGGGTCCTTTGTATGTACTGCAGGGCTGGGAATTGAAAAGCAATTGGCTGTTTATGAAAAAGATCATGATGACTATAATAGTATTATGCTTAAAGCTATTGCTGATAGACTGGCTGAAGCACTTACCGAATATATGCATGAAAAAATCAGAAAAGAAATTTGGGGATATGCAGCTGATGAACAGTTTGAGAATAAAGATTTGATTAAGGAAGAGTATAAAGGAATCCGACCAGCTCCTGGCTATACTGCTTGTCCTGATCATACTGAAAAATTAAAAATATTTGAGTTGTTAAATGCTGAAAAAAGTATAAATGTTAGTCTTACTGAAAGTATGGCTATGAGTCCTAATGCAACTGTAAGTGGTTATTATTTTGCACATGCTGATGCTAAATATTTTAGTGTTGGAAAAGTACAAGATGACCAGATTAAAGATTATGCAAAACGAAAAAACATGAGTGTAGAACAGGTGGAAAAGTGGCTCCGCTCAAACATATAAAATGAAATTATGAAAGTAACGGAACATATTAAAACCGCAAAAAAAACATTATTCTCTTTTGAGATATTACCCCCTTTAAAAGGAATAAGCATACAATCTATTTATACTTCTTTAGATCCTTTAATGGAATTTAATCCTTCATTTGTTGATGTAACGTATCATAGGGAAGAGTTTGTATATAAGAAAAGAGCAGATGGATTATTAGAAAGACGAGCGGTAAGGAAACGCCCAGGGACCGTGGGAATTTGTGCTGCTATTATGAATAAATATCAAGTGGATACTGTGCCTCATATTATCTGTGGAGGTTTTAGTAAGGAGGAAACTGAAAATGCATTAATTGATTTGGATTTCTTAGGGATTGATAATGTTTTAGTACTTAGGGGTGATCCTATAAAGTCAGAGACTTATTTTTCAGCTGAGCAAGATGGACATCAATATGCTTCAGAATTATTAGGGCAAGTACATGAAATGAATAATGGGGTTTATTTGGATGAAGATCTAAAAAGCTCAGCACCAACTAATTTTTGTATTGGGGTTGCAGGTTATCCTGAAAAACATTTTGAAGCACCCAATATGCGTTCGGATATTCATTTCTTAAAAAAGAAAGTAGAAGCAGGTGCCGATTATATTGTTACTCAAATGTTTTTTGACAATCAGCAGTATTTTGATTTTGTAAACTTATGCCGAGAAAATGATATTACAATTCCAATTATTCCTGGGATTAAACCTATGTCAACTAAAAAGCAATTAACACTATTGCCACAAAGATTTCACCTGAATGTTCCTAACCCTCTAGTGGATGAGGTGCTAAAGTGTAAAACGAATGAAGCAGTAAGGCAAGTTGGAGTAGAATGGGCAATACAACAAACGAAAGAATTAATTGAATTTGGTGCGCCTTGTATTCACTTTTATACTATGGGTAAGTCGGACAATGTGCAAAAAATTGTTGGGAGTTTTGCTTAGGCAGTCAATTTCCTAAAATGTTCCTCTAGGTCAATATTATTTTTATGATAATTTGAAATCAATTTATCATCTACAATTTTACCTTTATTGATAATGATTACTCGGTTACACATTTTGTCTACTTCTTGCATAATATGTGTGGAGAGTAATACAGTCTTATCTTTTCCTACTTCTTTTATTAGGTTTCTTATTTCCACCAATTGATTAGGGTCTAAACCTGTTGTAGGTTCATCTAAAATTAATATTTCAGGATTGTGAATTAATGCTGCTGCTAAGCCAACTCTTTGTTTAAATCCTTTAGAAAGTGCTCCTATTTTTTTGCTTTGTTCAGGAGTTAATCCCGTTTGGCTAATAATTTCATCAATACGATTATTAAGGTTTTCAACTTTATAAATTCTGCCAACAAAAGTTAGGTATTCTTTAATGTACATGTCAGTATAAAGCGGATTGTGTTCTGGCAGATAACCAATTTTTGCTTTTACTTTTAAGTTTTGTTCTATAGTATCCAAATCACAAACTTGCACCTTACCACTGTCTTGCTCTAAATAACAAGTAATAATTTTCATAAGTGTTGATTTCCCAGCTCCATTAGGACCAAGGAATCCGACTATTTCTCCTTTGTTTAGTGAAAAGGAAACATCAGTCAGTGCCTGTTGCTTTCCGTAAAATTTATTAACTTTATTAATGTTGATTGACATGTGGTAAAGATAAAAAAGAGAAAAGAATTACTCTATAATTATTTTCTTTTCTACACTTCCATTGTCATAAATATAGAAGAGGGGATTGTTATTTGTAGCTATTGTAGTTCTACCCAACACATCTATAATTTTAATCAGTTTCCTTTCTGTATCTATTTCATTAATAGCAGAAGGGGTAGGGCAGTAATTTCCATCAGGAGCAAGTTGAGGTAGTTTGAATTGTGCATCTGTGATTAATGCATACATCAAAATATCCATACTTTGTAAAAGAGTAGCATTGTAAGGCTCCCATTCGTTTGCAATTCCTGCAGCTGTTTGGGCATCATCCAAAATCCCCATATTACTTACTGAAGCCCAATACATATATTCAATCATCATACATTCATAATCACAAGTTTGGTCATCATAATGATACCAAGCAGCAGCAGGATAAGGGTTTGGAATTGTCATGAATTGTCCTCCTCTGGCAGCATCCATAGCGGCTGACATTAAAGAAGAATTAGCCTGCATACTAAATGCAGCAGGATAAACATTGGTATGTCCCACATGATTGATGGTGTGCATAATTTCTTCCACTGTAGCATCATCTCCCCAGTGACCTGTTTGTGTAGGGTCAACTTCATTTTGGTAGAGTACTGCACTCACGCCATTTCCGTTATAGTTATTGAAGAAAGTGTTTTCTGCTGAAGAGCCTTCTGCTGAGAAAATTGGCATTAAAGCATTCTCACTAGTTAGTTGTGTTTCAATTGAAGGGTCGTCTACTATTCCGTCTTCATTGTTGTCCAATAATTCGGCTGCAACTGCAGCTGCATGTAAAACTTGTGCGTCTGATATTGTGCTTTCAGCATAAATACTAAAGCAACCAAGTACATCTACATATTTTGTGAAAGGAGCAAGGGCTACATCATTTGTATTTGGGTTAGGGTCAATAGTAAAACAGACCGTATTTTGTGCAATTCCTAAAAGTGGAAGCGAGAATAGTAGAATCAGTATTTTTTTCATTTTTAAACTTTTAAATTAATACTGCAATAATAACCAGAATAAGTATTTAAATGTGTTTAAGAAGATGGGTTTAAAGTACGAATACCGCTATTCGGACTTGTTTTTTTGTAACCACTCACTTGGTGTGCAGCCTTCCACCTTCTTAAAAGCAGTATAAAAAGTTGATTTGGTCTTAAATCTACATTCCTGCGCTAAACCAAATAAAGTAAGGTGTGTGTTTTGTTTTTCGTTAAGTAATTGTTTGAAAAAACGAATGCGATAACTATTTATATAGTTGTAAAAATTATCTTTTGTAGCTGTATTTATTATTTTTGAGAGTAATTTATCGTTTGTTTTAAGGTGAATACCTAAGTCTGATAAATTTAAATTTTCATTTTTGTACAAGGCATCAGTTTGCATAATCCTTTCTAATATTTGAAATGTTTCTTTTTCTATTTTGGATAATTCTTTTTCTTCTTTTTCTTCACTTTCCTCATCTGAAATAATGTTGTTTGAAAAAATAGTTGCTTGCTTTAAGCTGCTAAATCCTATCCAGTAGATAGTGATGATGGTAGCGAAAGCAGAAATTTCTGGAAAGTAAAATTCCCAAGGAGTAAAGATTGAGATGAAATCCTCTATTAACCATAATAGGTTAAATGCAATAAGAATAATACTAAGTATGCGTAACCAGTTTAATGTTTTTTCTTCCAATGATGAAAAATATTGTGCTATATTTTTTTGATGCGTATGAATAGTTTTTAGAATTAAATAACAAATATAAATACTAAAAAGATAAGATAAAATATGTTCCAATACAAAGTAGATATTCGATTGTTCAAACTGAAAAATACAATGTAGGATAGTTATAAGAAATGCTGGAAATAATAGTCTCCAACTTTTTTTAGAAAATTGAGATGTTATATTTTGTGCATAGAAAAACAGAAAGGGAATGTATAAAAATGAAGTATTTAGAAATACTATTTCAGATTCATGTTTGTTGATAAAGTAAAAAATATATAGGATTAGATCGGGCAGGAAACCTAAAACTAAAAACCATCCTAAAAATTTATTATTTTTTTGGTTTGAACTGAGGTAATGTATTCCTAAAAATACAGCAGTTGCAAAGGCAATGATTTCAAATAATATTAATAAATTTTGTTCTTCCATTTGAGGCTAAAGTACAAAAAATAAGATACTGGTTATTACATTTTTCTAGATAGGATTTATATTGTCTGATATCTAATTGTATATTTGCACCAATGAATGGAGTAGTCATAAAAACAACAGGGAAACGCTATACCGTAAAAACGGATATAGGAGAAATTGTACAATGTCGTTTAAAAGGAAAATTCCGGATTCAAGGAATAAAAAGTACGAACCCAATTGTAGTTGGCGATAAGGTTGAGGTGGTTCAAGAATCAGAACTATGGATGATTGTAAAGTTATATGATAGAAAAAATCATATCCTTAGAAAATCAGTAAATCTAAGTAAGCAAACCCATATTATTGCGGCAAATATTGACCAAGCCTTACTTATGATAACCTTAAGTAGCCCAGTTACTACTACTGGTTTTATTGATCGTTTTTTGATAGCGGCAAATGCTTATGGAATTGAAGTGATACTTCTATTTAATAAAGTGGATTTGTTAAGTGATGAATTGAAAATTCAACATGAGAAACTGAAAAAAGTGTATGAAAATATTGGCTATACTTGTTTTGCTACTTCTGTTATTCATGATGATTTATCAGAGATAAAAGATGCGATGAAAGGAAAGTTGAATATGATTTCAGGGCATTCTGGAGTAGGAAAATCTACGCTTGTAAATTATTTGCAACCTGACTTGCATATTAACACTAAGGAGGTTTCTGACACTCATAGACAGGGACAGCACACAACTACATTTTCTGAGTTACATGAGCTTGATTTTGGAGCATCCATTATTGATACACCAGGAATTAGAGGGTTTGGTTTAGTGGAATTAGAAGTAGCCGAACTAGCTAATTATTTTCCTGAATTTTTTGCGTTGAAATTGGAATGTAAATTCCATAATTGTATTCATAAAAATGAACCTCAATGTTCTGTGAAATCAGCTTTAGAAAATGGAGATATTGCTGAAAGTCGCTATAAAAATTACCTAAAAATGCTAGTAGAGGAAGAGGAGAGTTTTAGAACAAATGATTATTAATTTATGCGTGCTGTAATTCAAAGAGTAGAAAAAGCATCAGTTGTAATTTTAGAAAAAGAAATTGCAAAAATTGAGCAAGGACTTTTAGTTTTGTTAGGAATTGAGATAGAGGATGCAAAAGAAGATGCTTTGTGGTTGGCCAGTAAAATTGCATCACTCCGAATTTTTTCAGATGAAAAAGGAGTGATGAACAAGTCAATTACTGAATCAGGTGGAGAAGTAATTGTTGTTAGTCAATTTACTTTGCATGCTAAAACTAAAAAAGGAAACCGACCCTCTTATATAAAAGCTGCCAGACCAGAACAAGCAGTTCCTTTATATGAACAGTTTAAAGAAGATTTGGCTTTAGTAATTGGCAGGCAGGTGCAATCAGGAGAGTTTGGTGCTGCAATGAAAGTTAGTCTTATTAATGATGGTCCTGTAACAATACTAATTGATTCCAAAAATAAAGAATAAATGAGAAATAGGATGTTAGTTTCTTTATTGCAGGAATACAAGAAAGCTGCTGAGGAATATATTGATATTTTGAAGAACATTTCTCAAATTCAATTTGAAAAAGGAAGTGATAAGCATACAAAAGATATTGATTGTAAATCGATAAAGACAGTTACTTTTCATGTTGTTCAATCAGGATATACTTATGCAAATTATGTAGATTCTGTTGTAAAAAAGGAATGGTATAAGTATGATGAAACTATAGATACAGCTGAGAATGGAATTATTGAAATTAGAAAGATGTTGGCTTTTACAGAAGGCGTATTTAATGAGATTTCAAATAAGAGTAATAATGAAATAGAACAATATAAATTTGATGCAAGGTGGGGAGTTACCTATGATTTCGAACAGCTTATTGAACATGCAATTGTGCATTTTTTAAGGCACAGGAGACAAGTTTCTAATTTTTTGAAAAATAAAGAATAATGCCGATTACTGAATTACAAAAACAAGTTGATGTCTGGATAAATAAGTATGGCGTTCGTTATTTTAACGAGCTTACTAATATGGCAGTCCTAACAGAAGAAGTAGGGGAGGTAGCACGTGTAATTTCTCGAAAATATGGTGAGCAATCCTTTAAAGAAACTGACCACAAGGATTTAGGAGAAGAACTCTCTGATGTATTGTTTGTATTACTCTGTTTGGCAAACCAAACGGATACCGATTTGCAAAAAGCATTTGATAAAAAGATGCAACTAAAAACAGAAAGGGATGCCGATAGACATCAGAACAATAAAAAATTAGATTCTTAGCTAGATTGTAATTTTCACTCCAACTCTCATCCATCTTCCTGGTTGAGGTATATTGCCAAAGTCTACATATTCATTATCAAATAGATTATTTACTTCTAAGAACATTGTACTGTTGTTAAATGCTTTGTAAGATAGTCTTGTTGAAATTAACCAAAAAGGTAAATACTCTACATCTTCCCCGCTTTCAAAATCAATATAACCTCCTTCTCTATCTTGATGTGAAGCTCTCCAATCAATTCTAATCTTTTTGCCAATATTCTGGCTAGCAGTTAATGAAAAATTTGATTTTAAATGATCTAGAACATATGCAGATTGGAATCCTTCTGAGGTTGTATCTGATTCGTTTACTGCATAGCTAATGTTTAATGTTGAAATTGGTAGATTAGTGTTGAACATTTTATTAATATCAATTCTAGAGTTCAATTCAAATCCTTTCGTTGTAAGTTGGCTTAGGTTCTGAGTCCTCCAAATACTGTCTCCATTTATTAATACCCAATCAATCATGTTTTCCCCTTCTCGTTTGTAGTATGTGAATGTAGTTTTATGTGAGTTACCATTCCATTTTAAACCTAATTCTTGATTAGTGGAATGTTCTGATTTTAGGTTAATGTTCCCTTGATTAGTAGGAGAGGAGTAGTATAGCTCAGTGTAATTAGGAGTCCTCATTGATTTATTATATGAAGTAAATACTTTGATATTATCACTAATATTATATGACATATCAATGCCAGGAAAATATTCATTTCCATATTCAGAATCAATATTCATCATGATTCCTGCAGATATTGCTAAATTATTTAAGTTAATATTTTTTTCTGCAAATAGATTTGTTGTTGTTCTGCTTGCTCCTTTGTAATAAAAATTATTAGTATCAATTTCAATTGGACTTTCAAGATCATTACCTAAAACATTAGAGATAATATTGTCTGTTCTTATCTCCATACCTATTACATTGGTTCCTGTTTTTGTTTTTTGTATCACATTCATATCCATACTAAATACATTTGTTTCATGAAAGTTGTGATACCAAGATGGATTTTCTCTAAATAAGATAAATTCATCATTATGTTTTCTCCAGGATATTTTATTATCCAAAGTTATCTTTCCTTCTTTTCTAAGTTGTAATGAGGCGAAAGTAGTTTTTGTTTTTTCAAATTGATTAGGATATTTCGGTGTATAAAAACTAAATGCTCCAAACTCCTTGTTTGTATAACCTGCATTAAAGAGTGCATTTATTCCATCAATATTTGTTTTTGCTTGGTAGTAGTAGTTTTTTATTTTGTAGTCCATCCCTTCAATATATCCATCACTTTCTTTCTGATTTATTGAAATATTGTGTTTCAGATTTCCAGTAGAAGTATGGTAATTAATGCCTCCACTTTGAAATGCATTTTCGCCACCACTAATGCTAATAGAATTAGCCATTTCTGATTTTGTAATAATATTGATAGCTCCTGTATAGGCATAATTCCCGAAAACTCTACTTGCTCCACCAGTGATTATTTCAATCCTTTCAATTTGCTCTAAACTTAGAGGTAAATCCATGGTATGATGTCCTGTTTGAGGGTCATTTAATTTAATGCCATTTAACATGACAAGTACTTGTTCAAAAGTACCTCCTCTCATACTAATATCTGCTTGAACTCCTTGACCTCCTCTTTGTCTTACATCAACATTCATTGCGTATTCCAATAAATCTTCAATAGTTTGTACAGGTGCATTCTCGATCTCTTCCAAGCCGATTATTTGAACATTAGTAATATTCCCCTGGGTTTGCGCTCTGTTTGCAGATACAATAACTTCATCAAGAGTTTTTTTGAGTGAATTTTGAGCTTTTAAATTACATATTGCAAGTGCTAATGTAAGGGTAATTAATATTATTTTTTTCATTTTAGTTGTATGTAATTGTAGCTGATTATTTGTATGCCAGATTTTCGGCAAATGTATTATTATTTATAAATAAGAAGTAGGGTTTGCTATTGTTTCATTCCATCAGGTATGCCATAAGAATAGATGATCTCAATTTTGTCAGATAAGGACATGATTCCAGGGTTAATTCCTGGTTCGTTTTGTGGAATTTTAATACCTAATTCTGAATAGTAATCCTTCCAAACAGTTAGTGTGTCATTAGTTTCTGGATGAAGGAAAGTCATTGGCTTTAGTTTGAAAATAGAATCTTTTTCAAATGCTTCAAAGATTAGTTCGGAACAATAGTATGAGTTGTTATTCATTAAGAATACTTCATCATACTTTATTCCTATCTTGCTTTTAGCATAAATAATTGCATCTTTAATTGTATGTTGAAATTCATCTTTCAATCTTCCTGCTATTATTTTAGACCTACCTTCTTTATCATAAGAGCGATTAAAGAAAGATTTTATGTCTGTTAAAACAACTTTTGGAGGAATAGCTTCTAAAATTTTAAGGGTATCATTGTCTAAAACTACTAAACCGATATGTGAAAAATTAGCGTCTTTGTATCCTGGTGTTACTAGTTCAATCGCATCACAAAGAGGAGAGGAATCTAAATCTTGAAATAACAAATCACCCTCTTGTAATTCAAATTTTTGTTTCGGTAAACAAGAACTTAAAAGAATGCTGTAAATAAGGATTATAAAAAAGTAATTTTTCATTTTTCAAAAATAACATAAAAAAAAGAGGACTACAATGTAATCCTCTTTCTAAATTTTATGCTTGTAAATTAATCAGCTAAAACAATAATTTTGTTTTGTTTCATTTCAATTACGCCACCATTTATTGTGAAGTTTTCAGTTTTATCTTCAATAGTAATCACTCTTATATTTCCACTTGTTAAAGTTGAAATAATAGAAGCGTGATTATTGAGTACTTCAAAGTCACCTGATTCTCCAGGGAATTTTACTGAAGTAACCTCTCCGTTAAAAACTTCTTTTTCTGGTGTTATTATTTCTAATATCATGCTTTAATTATTTAACGTCAGCTAACATTTTCTCACCTTTTTCAATTGCTTCATCAATTGAACCTACAAGGTTAAATGCTGCTTCAGGATATTGATCCACTTTCCCATCCATAATCATGTTGAATCCTTTAATAGTATCTGCAATATCAACTAAACATCCTTTTAATCCTGTAAACTGCTCAGCAACATGGAAAGGTTGTGATAAGAATCTTTGTACTCTTCTTGCTCTGTGTACAGCTAATTTATCTTCATCAGATAACTCATCCATACCTAAAATTGCAATAATATCTTGTAATTCTTTATATCTCTGTAATAACTCTTTTACGTCCTGTGCACATTTATAATGCTCATGACCAACTACTTCAGGAGATAAAATTCTTGAAGTTGAATCCAATGGATCAACTGCAGGATAAATACCTAATTCAGCAATTTTTCTTGAAAGTACAGTAGTTGCATCTAAATGAGCAAATGTTGTAGCAGGTGCAGGGTCAGTTAAATCATCAGCAGGTACATATACTGCTTGTACAGAAGTAATCGATCCGTTTTTAGTAGAAGTAATACGTTCTTGCATTGTTCCCATCTCAGTTGCTAATGTTGGCTGGTAACCTACAGCTGAAGGCATACGACCTAGCAATGCAGAAACCTCAGATCCTGCTTGAGTAAAACGGAAAATATTATCAACAAAGAATAATACATCTTTCCCTTTACCATCTCCTTCACCATCTCTAAAGTATTCAGCAATAGTAAGTCCTGAAAGTGCAACTCTTGCTCTTGCTCCAGGTGGTTCGTTCATTTGTCCGAAAACAAATGTTGCTTTTGAATCTCCTAATTTTGATTTATCAACTTTCGATAAATCCCATCCTCCTTCTTCCATTGATTTGTTAAAATCTTCACCATAATTGATGATTTCTGATTCTAACATCTCTCTTAATAAATCATTTCCTTCACGTGTTCTTTCTCCTACACCTGCAAATACTGAAAGTCCACCGTGTCCTTTTGCTATATTATTAATTAATTCTTGGATAAGAACTGTTTTCCCTACACCAGCTCCTCCAAATAAACCAATTTTACCTCCTTTTGCATAAGGCTCAATTAAGTCAATAACTTTTATACCCGTAAATAATACCTCAGTAGCAGTTGATAAATCCTCAAATCTAGGTGGATCTCTGTGAATTGGTAGTCCGTTAGTACGGTCTAAGTTTTCCATTCCATCAATAGCATCTCCTATTACATTAAAAACTCTACCTTTAATCTGTTCTCCAATAGGCATTTTAATAGGTGATCCTGTTGCAACTACTGTAGTTCCTCTACTAATACCATCAGTAGTTTCCATAGCAATTGCTCTTACTGTATCTTCACCAATATGTTGTTGACACTCTAATACTAATTTCGTTCCATCAGCTCTTGTGATTTCTAATGAATCATAGATGTTAGGTAATCCAGCTTCATTGTTTTCAAATGAAACATCAATTACAGGCCCAATAATTTGTGATACTTTCCCCGTGTTTGTTGACATTTTTATATCTTTTAAAGTCGTTAAAATACTTAATTTAAATCGGCTGCAAATTTACTATTTTTAAATTGTATTGTGCTAATATTAATCGGTTTAAATTAATTGTTAATTTTGAACACTTTTTCAACATACCTAAAATTAATAAATAAGTGAAAGTTTATCATTCAATAGATCAGTTTCCATCAGATATTAAGTCAGTATTAACTTTAGGTACTTTTGATGGTGTACATAAAGGACATAAATATGTCTTAAAACGCATGAATGAAATTGCTGAAAAGGAAGGTGGAGAAAGTGTTTTACTTACTTTTTATCCTCATCCAAGGCATGTTTTGCAGCCTGAGGATCAGAAACTGAAATTGTTAAATACAATTGAGGAAAAAATAAAAGAATTAGAAAAATCAGGAATAAAGCATTTTGTTATTCAGGAGTTTACTAAAGATTTTTCAAGAACAAAATCTGTTAATTTTATTAGAGATTTATTAGTAAATAAATTGAAAATGAAACATATGGTTGTTGGTTACGATCATCATTTCGGAAGGAATAGAGAGGGGTCTTATGATGAATTGATAGAGCTTTCGGAGTTATATAATTTTAAATTAGAACAAATTCCACCACAAGATGAAGCGGAAGTTACTGTTAGTTCAACAAAAATAAGGAAGTTATTGTCTGCTGGAGATATAGAGAAAGCTAATTCTTATTTGGGGTATAATTATCCGATTAATGGTGTTGTAGTCCAAGGGAATAAAATTGGCCGAACATTAGCCTATCCGACTGCAAATATTCTGATCGAAAATAAATGGAAATTATTGCCTGGAGATGGGGTGTATGTAGTTAAAGTAATATTGGAAAACAAGCAATATTTTGGCATGTTAAATGTTGGAAAAAAACCAACTTTGAATGAGGATAAACATTCAGTAGAAGTGCATATTTTTGATTTTTCAGCAGATGTTTATGATTCCGAGATAAAAGTTGAGTTTTTAAAACGAATTAGAGATGAAAAACAGTTTGATTCTTTAGAGGATTTGAAAAGTCAGTTAAAGATTGATGAAAATAATTGCAGGAAATATTTAAGAGATATATAAGTCGAAAAAAGAGGGTGGAACATGTTAGAAACTACCCCCTAATATCCCCAGAAATCTAAACTTTTGGTTAAGAATATGCTGAGTGAAATGTCTATAATAACATCACTATTGCAAGTGATAAACAAATAAGAATAATCAAAATAAATAAATAAAAAACTTCTGCTCTAGCCATTAAGATTTATACTTTGTTGCTGTTGTGTGTAAAAATAAAGATGCTTGTCCGAATACGTTTATCATTTTAAAAATCATATTACAAGTATAGAGGGTGCTTTAGATTTAAACTATACGTATTCACCACTAAGTGAAATTCGTATTGTATTTTTAGTAAATTGTTTATAATTAGCTGGTTACGTGTGAAGATAGTTAAAAATTAGATTTCTAAATTTTTAAAAGTTTGCTTTTAGGGCTATCTTAATTAATCCGATTGTGTTTGTTGCTCCTAATTTTAAAACTATATTTTTTTTATGTGTTTCAACAGTACGCTTACTTATGTTTAAAGATAAAGCAATATCTGAGTTAGATGCTTCCTGAGTAATTAGTTTGAGAACTTGTTTTTCTCTATCGGTTAACGAAATTTCTTTTATTGATTTGTCAATGTTTTGGATGCTCTTTTGAGTGAATTTACTCTGTCTTGTAAAGGTTGCTTTTTCGCCTCTCATACAACTTTCAATAGCATTGAGTATGTCCTTTTTCCCTGAATTTTTACTCATGTATCCGTTAGCTCCTGCTTTTATTGCCTTATTAATAATGTGTCTTTCTTCATACATGCTGAGCATCATTATTTTAGTCTTTGGATATAGTTTTTTTATTTTTTTTACTAATGTAATTCCGTCCATTACAGGCATGTTAATGTCTGATATTACTAAGTCAACTTCTTGTGCTTTTAGAAAATCTAAAACTTCTTGCCCATTTTTACAATTTGCTACGACATTAATATATTCACTACTAATAAGTGCTGTTATTCCTTCTAAGAAAATTGTGTGGTCATCAGCAATTATAATATTGATTGGTTTGCTTTTGTCAGAATTATCCTTTTCTACATTCATATTTATTAATGCTTATGTAATTTTGATTGTTAACTCTCGCGTTTAAAAGAGCTGAAAGCTTAGCGCTTTTTTGATAAGTCCAATATTATTTTTAACTTCAAGCTTTAGCATTATATTTTTTCTATGAGTTTCAACTGTCCGTGTGCTAATGTTTAGGGTTTCTCCTATCTGTTTATTGCTGGCTTCATCTAGCATTAGCTGTAACACCTCTCTTTCTCTGAGAGTTAATTTATATTTAAGTGTAAACTCATCTTCTTCCTGCACTTGTTCTTTCTTTTTTAGCAGGCGTTTATTTACATATTGTTTATTGTCAAGACTTTTTTCTACTGCTTTAATAATTTCCTCTTTCTCAGTATTTTTACTTAGGTATGCGCTTGCACCACATTCAAAAGCTTCTTTTATAATGTTAGGGTCTTCATACATGCTTAGCATGATTATCTTAGCTTTAATTTGATCTCTTTTTAATCTTTTGCACAATTTTAATCCATCCATCTCTGGCATATTGATGTCGGAAAAAACAATATCAATTTCATTGTTCTGTAAATAAAGAACAGCTTTTTTAGCACTATCAAAAGTTGACATAACCCTTAGTCCAATGCTTTCTAAAATTGAAGAAAGTCCGTTAGTGAATAGTTTATGATCATCAATAATGATGACTCTTTTTTCAGCTATTATACTCATGCTTTTTCGTAAGGGATATTTATAATTATTGTAGTTCCATTTCCTTTTTGAGAATCTATTTCCATTTCTCCATTAAATAACAACAGTCTTTTATTTATAAGTTGTAATCCTATTCCATTTTTTTCTTTTTCTTTATCAAAACCAATGCCATTATCCTCTACAATAATATTCAGATGATCTTTATGGCCTATAACTTGGATATTAGCTTCTGTTGCATTAGCATGTTTTACTATGTTAGCGCTAAGATTTTGTAAAATTCGGTAAATATTAAACTTTAGATTTTCTTCTATTTTATTAAGCTCATCTTCAGGTAAACAATGTATGGTGATTTTATAATTGTTGGGAAAGAGATCAGTAATCTTATCCTCTATTAAGCTTGTGAAACTCTGCCCTTGGAATGTAATTGGGGACAGAGTATGAGATAACTTGCGTATCTTTTGATTAACTATTGCAAGACTTGATATCTCTAAAGTCCTTGAGTGTACTAGTTTTTCAGCATTTGAGATAGTGATTTCGAATGTTGGTTTCCCTAATTTAATCGTTTCTTCATACGCCTTTTCAACCTTTTCTAAAGTGTGTAGCATATTAAGTCTTATCGCAGCAATTGTCCCGCCAATATCATCATGTAACTCATTGGCAATCCAGCTAGCAATTTTTTCATATTCTTCAGTAATTGTTCTTGAAGCTTTATTTTTTTGTAAAAGGAGTGCATTCTCAATCCTTCTTTTGATTGATATATGAGATACTATTATTGCAATAATGAATGAAATGATTAATGTGAAAATTAAAATTTGTTGTTTCCATTTCTTTTCTTCATCTTTATCGTGCTGTATTATTAGCTCTTTGTTTTTTTGTTTTTGAACTGTTATTAGTAATTCTGTTTGTTTAATATTCATTAAACTATCATTAATAGGGATAGATTTTCTTAGAGCAGATAATGCTAGTTTATGATTGTTGTTTAATTCATAGGATTCAGCAATATTTTCATAAGCAATTGCTAGGTTACTCTTTTTTCCATATTTTAGACATACTCGTATGCATTCTTGAAAATAGACAATTGCAGAATCAGGCATTTTTTCCAATAAGAAAATATAGCCGAGATTGTTGTAAGCTTCTATTGATTGATTTGGTAGTTTTAAACCAGTCCTAATTTTTAAAGCTGTTCTGAAATAGAAGAAAGAAGAATCTAAATTTCTATTTTGATAATGATGAATTCCTAAAGAATTATAGTTGTAGGCTAATGCTTTTTGTGCGTTAAGCTTTTTGTTAATTTTAATGGATTGCATTGTAAAGTGTAATGCAGAATCTTTTTCGCCTAATTTATTTTTAAAAATCCCTAAAAAATTAATAGTTAGAGCCATCTGAGTAGAATCATTTTCTGCTGTAGCTAGCTTTAAATTTTTTCTTGCTGTTTTGATTCCTTCATCATATTGCTTAGCATGATTCTGAATTTTCCCAATAAGATTGAGTGCATTCTGTTGCCCATAATAGCTGTTTATCTTTTTAGCAATAGCTAGTGACTGTTCTCCTGCATCCATAGAGAGTGTTCGTCTTGCTTGGTCGAACAAAGCTCTTCCTTTTTGATATAAACCTTCCATCTCCCCTTTTTGATAGTCCTCTTTTTGTGATTTCTGAATTGCTTTTTCAGCAAAAATATAAGAAGAATCTAAATCAATATGGATGTATTGGCTTGCTTTTGAATTTAAACTATCAATTTCTGTTTTATAGTTTTGGCCATAAATGCAAAATGGAAGTAGACAGAAAAAAATAAGTGAAGTACGTGTCATAATAATTTTCAAATATAATAATTATTTTAACAGCTCCAGCTTGGCGAATTTTAAAAGTAATTGTTTTAGTCCAATACCACTGAAAAATACTCCTGCTTTTTTGTCAGCTCCATCCCCTAAAATAGTCAAAACTTTTCCATCACCAAATCGGGCATGTTTTACTTTCATTCCAACTTGTATTTTACTAAGGTCACTTTCGTTAATGCTAATGTTCGTTGCTCTATTGACATTTGTTAAGTTTTTCGGAGGTAAAAACTTTTTGGTAGGAGCAGAGTATTCTTTTTTCTTAAACTTAGTTTTAGCATAAATTTTATGAGGACTAGAATCGCTCTTATTTTTTGGTGTAATTTCATGTTTTTCCAAAAATCTTTCGTCCAGTTCGCTAATAAATCGACTTGGTTCACAATCCGTATATTGTCCCCACTTAAAGCGAGAAGAGGCAAAAGATAAGAATAATCTTTTCTCGGCTCTTGTTATTGCAACATAGAAAAGACGCCTTTCTTCTTCTAAATTTTCTTGACTTTCGCCACTCATCATGCTTGGAAAAAGATTTTCTTCTAGCCCAACGACAAATACATAAGGAAATTCTAATCCTTTTGCCGCATGAACAGTCATTAAAGTTACTTTATTAAAATCCTCCTCAGTTTCTTTGTCTTGGTCAGTTAGTAAGGCAACGTCCTCCATAAAATCAGGTAATTTATTAACTCCCTTTTCAGCCGTTTCACTAAAATCTTTTATTCCGTTTAACAGTTCCTGAATGTTCTCAAATCTACTGACTCCTTCAGGTGATTTATCAGTGTATAAGTCGTTAAATAATCCGGTTTGTTTTGCAATTTCCTCCGCAACAATATAGGCTTCTTTTTTTCTTGTGTTTATGATGAAACTATTAATCATAAGGGCGAATTCTTTAAGCTTAGTCTGCGTGCCTTTATTGATGTTAATTTCAGCCTCATCTAAATGATTTATGACCTCCCAAATACTTTTGTCGTGTTCGTTTGCAAAAACATTAAGCCTTTGAATTGTTGTGGCGCCAATACCTCTTGTTGGGTAATTTATAATTCGCTTAAAAGCCTCCTCATCATTAGGGTTAATTGCTAAGCGATAATAAGCCAGTAAATCTTTTATTTCCTTTCTTTGGTAGAACGAAAGCCCTCCGTAAATTTTATAAGCTATATTTCTTTTTCGTAATGATTCTTCAAAAGCCCTAGATTGAGCATTTGTTCTGTATAAAATTGCAAACTCTTTATGCTGGGCTTGTTCGCGCAATTCAATATCACCAATTGTGTTTGCGATCAATCTTCCTTCATCATTGTCTGAACCTGTTTTGCAAACAATTATTTTGTCTCCTTTGCTGTTGTTGGTCCAGATATTTTTCTCTAGTTGCTTTTCATTGTTTTTTATAATGCTGTTAGCAGCCTCAACAATAGTGGAAGTAGATCGGTAATTCTGTTCTAGCTTATAGGTTTTGAAGTCAGGATAGTCTAACTTAAAGTTAAGGATGTTCTGAATATTTGCTCCTCTAAAAGCATATATACTTTGCGCATCATCCCCAACAATACAGATGTTTTCGTTAAGAGCTGCAAGTTTTTTAATTATCAGGTATTGAATGTGATTGGTGTCTTGATACTCGTCAATCAAAATGTATTTAAATTTCTCCTGATATTTTAATAGTACATCTGGATGGTTGTCCAGTAATTGATAAGTTTTTAATAGTAAATCATCAAAATCCATAGCAGATGCTTTTTCACATCTCTGCACATACATTTGGTAAACCCTTCCGAATTCTGTTCTTTTTGCAATTGTATCAGTTTGTACTAATTCTGATTTATTTGAGTAGCCTGCTGGAGTAATGAAGTTATTTTTTAAGGAAGATATTCTATTTCTGATTACACCAACTTTATAAATTTCTTTGTCTAAATTTAGTTCCTTTATAATGCTTCTTACTAAGCTTTTGGAATCGTCAGTATCATAAATTGTAAAATTGGAAGGGTAGTTTAATTTCTCAGCTTCAAAACGTAATATTTTTGAAAATACCGAGTGGAAAGTACCCATCCAAAGGCTTCTTGCATTGCTTTGCCCAACAATAGTTTCTATTCTATTTCGCATCTCTTTGGATGCTTTATTGGTAAAGGTTAATGATAATATATTGTGTGGGTTTACTCCTGTTTTTAATAAATGCACAATACGGTAAGTAAGGACTCTCGTTTTACCAGAACCTGCACCGGCAATCACCATTAAGGGGCCTTTTAGGTGTTGTGCGGCTAATTTTTGCTCTGGATTTAATTTTTGTAAATAGTCTTCCATGGTATTTTTTTGGGTCTTCAAAAGTACAGTTTAATCTACTTTATATATAGTAGAGCTTAAAATATTTTTGTATCTTTGCGAATTAGGGGGATTTCCTCTAAAAAAACAAATTTTTTAAAATTAAATTATTGTATGAAAAAACAATTACTTTTTATAGCCACTTTAATAGTTTCTCTTTTTATTTCGCAAAATGTATATTCAACTCATCATGTGGTTAATACTCTTGGAAATACATTCGATCAAGATACTTTATCTATTAATATTGGAGATACTGTAACATGGAATAATACAGGCGGTTTTCATAATGTAAATGGTTCAATTTTGACTTTTCCTTTAAATCCACAAGGGTTTGAAAATCCTGGAGGCGTGTCTTCTGGATGGACTTATACACATATTTTTACTTTAGCTGGCCAATATAATTATCAGTGTGACCCTCATATTCCAGCAATGGTAGGTGTAATTAATGTAAGTGCTCTAATTACACCATTAATTTCAAGTATTTCTTATAATGACCCTGTTTGTTTTGGTGGGGTTACTGGCTCTGATACAGTCTTTATTAATCAAACAGCACCCTTAGATAGTGTTAAGATGACGATATCTTTGATTAACTCAATTACTGGTGCTTGGACTCAAATTGGTACAAGCTTATTGACTACATCTAGTATTTTTCCACATTCATCTTTGTCTTCTGGGTCTTATGGAATTACTTTATTGAATTCTTCTGGGACTACTTTAGATACTATGTCATTTACTTTAGTTGATCCTGATGATTTAGTTATAAGTACTTTTCTGCTTATGGTTTCTGATCCTTATACTCCAGTTAGTAATGACGGGTCAATTGGTATAACTGTTTCAGGAGGAACGCCTTTTATGCCAGGATCATCTTATTCGTTTAGTTGGACAGGTCCAAATGGTTTTGTTGCAACTACTGAAGATATTGCTAATCTTGGTGTTGGTAGTTATAGCGTAACTGTAACTGATGAAAATGGTTGTACTGATTCTAAAACCTATACTCTTTCTGCTAATATTACTTGTATGTTTAGGCTTGATTCTACTCAATCGGTCAGTTGTTATCTTGCTCAAGATGGTAAGATATATGTTGATTCATTAGCTGGTACAGGAAGCTATACTATGAGTATTGACACTCTAGACCCTTCAATATATCCCCCTTCCCCTTTGAGTATTGCATCTGAAGTAATTCTACCTAATGGAACTCCGTCTTATACCTTTGATGGTTCGTCACCTGCTTATGGTATTAGTAAAGGTGATTATTGGCTTCTTTTTGCAGATGCATCAACTTGTAGTTTTCATAGTATCAATCCTATTTCTGTTGATAGAGATGGTGATCCATTTGTAATTGATACAATTATTAATTTAGTTTCAGATACAGGATTATTGGATGGTAGTTTTGTTTTAAATGTAATTCAAGGTGGCTATGGTGCTCCATATAATTTTATCTGGTATGATTCTTTAGGTAATGTTTTGCAAGATTCTTCCCTTAATAGTTTATCTAATTTAGATACAGGTAGTTATTCAGTTGTAATTTCTGATAATGGTCCTAATAATTGCGAAAGTGAAATGTATTCATTAGTTATGGGATTGAGACAAAGTTGTAATGCTGATAGTTCAATTACTCATAATATATGTCCAGGATCAAATGAAGGGAGTGTTAAGATTAATTATTTGAATGGTTGGACTGATTATCAATTTTATGATTCTGCATGGAATCCATTGGGAACTCCTAATATGGATTCAATAGGGGGATTGTCTGCTGGAACTTATTATTTTCGCTTAGATTCTTTGACTTTATCATCATGTCCTGTCGATACAATTCAATTTGAAATTTTAGAACCAATTATTAATAATATTTATATTGTTGATGCAGTTAATGGGAATAATCTATGTACTGGAGATTCAAGTAGAGTATTGGTTAATATTTATAATCCTGATGCAAGTATAACCTACTATTCTATCGTATCTGGCTTCAATCCAAGTACTACTCAATTCGTTGGTGATACTACAAACAACTACTTAGCTTCTGGTAATTATGAATTAGTATTACAATATGATAATGGGATCGGTTTATCATCTTGTTTAAATAGTCCTGGATACTCATCTACTCCTTTTATCATTAATGAGTATGATTTAAGTATTAATGATGTATTGACTTCAGATGAAATATGTGGTGTTTCTTCAGCTACATTAACCATTGACATAGATTTAATAAATATTTCTAATCTTCCTGTATCTTTCTTTATTAATGGAGCTGCGAATGCAACAGGAATTTTTAATATTCCACACAGTGTAATTTATGATAGTATTTATATTCAAGATAATAAAGGATGTAAAGTCCATTGGAATTCTTCTGTAGCAACTGAACAGATTGTAAATACTTCAATTGTAGAGACAATCATTAAAGAAAGTTGTATTGGAAATGATGGAGAGATTAACCTTTTAGTAGAAAATGGACAAGGGCTTTATAGTTATACTTTATCAAAAGCGATTCCTTTTAGTATTCCATTGGTTATTGAATCGGGTATTACTTCAACTCCAGTTTCAGCTTCAATTTTTATTGACTCTTTAGTTGCTGGCACTTATTTTATTGAAATAATTGATGCTTCAGCCTGTGTGTATTTGGATACTTTTGTTGTTGCTCAAGTTGTACCTTTTACGTTATTACCTTTAACCAAAGTGAAAGAAAATTGTTGTGGATATGATGGTTCAATTCTCGTAAATATTAATAGTGGTGATGGAGTTAATTTAAACTATACATTAGAGTTTGATACAATACAAATTACAATTGATGCCGCAAATAATGTTTATCCTTACACAATTGACAATGCCGTTTGGCCTTCTCAATCTTATATTACAAGTTTTAATAAATCTCAAAGCTCTCCATATTTTGATTCATTAACCAGAGGATATTATTCTGTTTTCGTTGAAGATGAATATGGCTGTGTTGATAGTGTCGACTATAGTGCTTTTATTGCAAATGGTAACTCGGGTCCTAATACCCATTTAGGAATTGATGACAGTTATGTGGCTAATATGTCTTATTCATACACTGATATTGTTTGTTTTGGCGATACAAATGCGACATTAAAGGTTTTATATCCTGAAGTGTGCTACAACTATGAATTATGGCTTTATCATGACACAACTAATATTGAGTTAATTGCGATTGATTCAATATCTATTCAAGATACTTCTGTTTATTATAATGAGTTATATGCGGGTATCTACGGTATCCAAGCAATGTCTAGCTCAAGTTATCCTGGTTGTGTTAGAAGGTCTGATACTTTTAGGATTATTGAGCCTAGTATTATTTCTTATAATTCACCTTTAAGTACTGATGCTTTTTGTTTGAATAATGGGTTTGCAGTAAATGGTGGGGCTTGTAATGGTACTGTTTGGTTACCAAACTCTCCTATTGGAGGGGTGTATGATACTTCAGTAGTTTTAAATGATACTGTTTATCAATATTATATTAATAGAGTCAATTCTACTGTTAATTATTTCCAAGGACCTATTGTTTCTGATAGTATATTTGGAGGCTTATGTCCTGGAGATTATGAAGTACAAGTTTTAGATGGTAATAATTGTATTATTAAAGATACAGTCTCAATTGGGGATAATTCATTATATATTGATTCATTGTTAGTTACAGCAATCTCTTGTTATGATAGTTCTGATGCTACTATTCAAGTATATGCTCATGGAGGTGTTGGTGTTTATGATTATGTTTGGACCGATTCTTCCTCTATTGTTGTGGGTAATACTCAACTTGTTGATAGTTTGTTAGAGGGCATGTATTTTGTCACAGTATCTGATAGTACAGGTTGTTATTCAAAAGATTCTGTATTTGTTTCAAGTGCTCCTGATTTATTAGAGTTAGCAGGAAGAGTGACAGGATTTGAATCTGAAGAAACTTGTTATGGATATTCTTACAACGGACATGTAGGTTATGAGATAATAGGAGGGTCAGGGCCATATGTTTTTAACTGGGTTAATTCTGATAGTTCTAGAGTAGGATCATACACTGCTTATGCTCAATATTGTAGTGGATGTATTTCTTCTGATGGTATCAGTAGTGTTGATTCGGTTTATATTCTGGATAGTTTAACTACTGACATCTATAAAGTAACATTGACTGATGCGAATGGGTGTTATTCAACAAATTGGTTTCCTATTGATTCAATAAGAATAACAGCATTAAATATTAATAATCTCTTAAGTATAGATTCTATTTTGGGCTCTGATACATTGTGTTATGGTGCAAGTAATGGTGATATTATGTTTTATATGAATGACTCTACATTATACCCTTTAATTTTTGAGTTAGATTCAAATTTATCAATTGTTAATGATAGTTTAGTTAATAGTACCGGTAATTTTAGTTCACTTAGTGCTAATACATATAACATTTTAATTACTGATGCGCTTGGATGCTTTATTAAGGACACTTACACAATAATGGAATTAGATGAGATTGTTGTTAATGACAGTATTATTGACTTAAGTTGTTATGAAAGTGATGATGGACAGATAAATATTAGTGTATTGGGAGGAAGTGGTACTTATGAGTATTCTTGGAATAATGGAGCAAGTTCATCTTCATTATCTAATTTAACAATTGGTACTTATGTTTTAAGTATAAATGATGATTATGGTTGCTTAGCTTTTGATACGGTTAATGTCTTTCAGCCAGATCCATTGCAATCATCTATTGTTGTAACTTCTGATGCCTTATGTAATGGTAGCTCAGATGCGTATGGTTCAATTTCAGTTTCTGGTGGTACACCAACTTATCAATACTCATGGTCAGTAGGTTCAAGTTCAGACTCTACTATTTCAAATGTTCCTGCAGGAACTTACACGGTTCTAGTTACAGATGCTAATAATTGTCAGGATGATATTGATGTGATTTTTGAAGAGCCTTCAGTTATTACCTTAAAAGTTGATGATATTTCTAATAATTTATGTTTTGGAGATTCACAAGGTTCTATAACTCTATCTGCTTATGGAGGAACACCGAACTATGTTACCTATTTTATTGAATCATCTTTAGGTGTTATAAGTTCTCAATCATCTAATATATTTACTGATTTGTTATCTGATAATTATAATGTATGGGTTAAGGATGCTAATGGATGTCTGTCTGATAAATTAATTAGTGAAAAAGTAGGAGAGCCAGGAAAGATTCAGCTAACTCCAATTGTAACTCCTTCAAGTTGTTTTGAATCAAATGATGGGAATATTAATCTTATCTTTGAGAATGGTGTTGCACCATACAACTATCAACTAAGCAATATTAATGGAACCTTTGACAATGGCATTGTTTTTCAGCATTCAGATTCTCTAATAGTAGAAAATCTATCAGAGGGGGACTATTATTTTGAGGTAATAGATTATAATAATTGTGAGGATAGTATTTCTGTTAAAATTACTCAGCCTTCCGATATTATTGCTAATTTTTCTATTAATGAGGATCTAATTCTTGAAAGAAATACTGTGACAGTTACTAATTTGTCAACTGGAGCGAATTATTTTTCTTGGAACTTTGGAGATGATTCTAGTAATTCTAATGAGTTTGAACTCACATATAAATATCATAAGCAAGGTAATTTTATAATTGAATTAATTGCTAGTAACAATAATCTTTCAGAAATGTGTAATGATACTGCATGGTTAGATATAGCTGTTGAAGGATATGATATTAATAATGTCTTTAGTCCAAATAATGATGGAGTAAATGATGAGTATCATTTTGGAGATGAGATGTTAGTAGAATTAAGAGTTGCTATTTACAATAGGTGGGGTCAGCAAGTATATGCTTTTAATGATGTAAAAGGTAGTTGGGACGGAATAGGCTTTAATGGGGAATTAATGCCAGAAGGAGTGTATTTTTTCACAATGGAAGCTATTGGTTCATTGGGTGATTCATATATTGAGGAAGGAACTATCACTTTGTTAAGATAGAAATATAAAATTATTGAATACGTAAGATGTTATTCAAATGTATATTGGAAGTCATAAGGAACTATATAATTTAGCAGTATTAAATCGATTTAAATAAATAAAAAATATGAAAAAATTCATTTTACTCTTAGCCGTATTATTAGCATTTTCTAATGCTAACGCGTCTCATTTATTAGGTGGGGAAATTACTTGGCAGTGTCTTAAAGCAGGTCCTAATCAGGGTGAGTATGTATTTACAATGAAATTATACAGAGATTGTGATGGTATATCACTTTCTACTTTTACACAAACTTTAGATGTGTGGGGGGCAGGAGTTCCTTTTGCAACAATTGCTCTTGATTTTGATACTGTAATTGATATTTCTCCTTCATGTGATGTGTCAAATAGTGGTTATCCGGCTTTGGATTGTATTAGTAATCCTGTTGGTGCAGTTGAAGAATATATTTATATTTCACAACCTATCGCAATTGTTGGACTACCCCCTTTAGCGGGTTGGCATTTTACCTGGGATAGTTGTTGTCGACCAAATTCAGTAGTTAATCTAACAGCTCCATCAAGTGCAGGATATACATTACGTGCATCTATGTTTCCGTATTTTGATAATGGTATTCAAGTTCCTGTTGGCCCTTGTTTTGATTCATCTCCTATCTTTAATGAATCTCCAAATACAATTATCTGTACTGGTTATCCTTTTGCGTATTCTCACAATGCTTCTGACTCTGAGTTAGATAGTATTTCTTACCAGTGGGCAGAGCCTTTAGATGATTTTTTTGGTGCTTATAATCCTCCAGTTCTTCCAGCACCTCTTCCTTTTGTAGCTCCTTATACTTTTAATTCTCCTATACCTTCTATATCAGCAGGAGGAGTACAACTAGACCCTATAACTGGTGAGATTTCATACCACTCTAATACTGCAGGAACTTTTGCGACAACTATTAGTGTTAAGGCATTTAAGTGTGGACAATTAGTGTCAGAAATTTTTAGAGATATTCCTGCAGTTTTGATTAATTGTGGTGCTTTAGCTAGTGGTGTTCAAAATAGCCCTCCAATTGTTACGGCCCCGTTAGGTAATCAAAATTGGACTCAAACTATTGGTACATCTGGATTACCATCTTATGCAACAACAATTAATGCAGGTGAACTAGTTACTTTTGATATTGTTGCTAATGATGCTGATTTATATGCGGGTGGCATACCTCAGGATTTGACCATGACTATTTCTGGTGGGCAGGTTACGCCATGTAATAATCCCCCTTGTGCTACATTCACTGATGTGAATGGTAATACAACTATAACTGCTCCTAGCTTAGTTTCAGGTATGTTTAGTTGGCAAACAGACTGTGCCCAAATTCTGTCAGCTTCAGGTTGTGGAAATACAACAAATATATTTACATTTTTAGTAAAAGTTGTTGATGATTTTTGTCCTGCAAATGCAATTCGTATAGCAACTATTAAAATAACTGTTCTTCCAGCTACAACCCAGCCTGCACCACTTTTTCAGTGCGTTACAGAGAACAGTGTAGGAGATGTTTTGGTTACTTGGAATCATTATTTAACAGCAAATAGCTCAACCTTTTATAATATTTATGGATCAGACAATATTAGTGGTCCTTTTAATTTGCTTTCAACAGTAAATTATCCTGTGGATGTTACTTCTATTGCGGGAGCTAATATTCCCTTAGGAACACAGTTTTATTATATGACTTTAGAATCCCTATGCGCAAGTACTTCTGCATCATCTGATACTATTACGCCTATCCAATTAGACATTAGTTCTACAAATGTAAATTGTTGGGATGATTCAGATGGTCGTATTGCAATTAACATGCTTAGTAATGTGATTACGCCTTTCACCTATATTTTAGATGGTATTCCTAATAGTAATCCTTTTCCAGGGGATAGTGTATTTGATGGTTTAGGTACAGGTACTTATTCTGTAACTATTACAGATAGCGCTTCTTGTTATATTCATGAGCAGATTACTATTACGGCACCTAACTCTCCTTTACAGGCTTTAACTACTGGTGATGTTGGTCTTTGTCATTCCGATAGCACTTCTATTTCAGTAGCTTATGCTATTGGAGGAACTGGCCCTTATAATTATTTATGGTATAGTTCTGTGGGAGGTTTGCCTTCTACTATTATAAGCTATACAGATACTGCTTTTGGTTTAAATTCGGGTATCTATTTTGCAGAGGTTACTGATGCTAATGGCTGTGATACGGTTAGTAGTGTTCAGGTTTTATCTGCTAATACTGCATTATTTAGTACAACTCAAGTTGGTCAGGTAATTTGTAAGGGTGATTATAGTGGATATTTAATTGCTGATGCTGGAGGAGGTTTTGCTCCTTATACTTATATTTGGTCCACTTCTTTATCTGGTGTTATTCAAACTTCTTCAAGTGCTTATAATACAGATACATTACATAATCTTTCTTCTGGAGTGTATTTATTGGATATTGTTGATCATTTTGGATGTACTGTTTCTCAGACGAGTTATACTGTTAATGAGCCTATCCAACCTTTAGTTTTAGATACCGTTTATTTAATTGATTCTATTGCTTGTTTTGGAGATAATGATGGTAGAGCTTTAGGGGTTAAGAGTGGAGGTGATCCTTCTTATACTTACTTATGGGATAATGGAGAATCTACTTTACTGGCTAATCATCTTACATCTGGTTATCATACCTTAAGTGTTATGGATGATAGAGGCTGTGAGGTTTTGGATAGTATCTATATTCCTGAGAGTTCTGAGATTCTTTCTTCTTTGGTCATAGAAGAATCTATTTCTTGTTATGGTTCTACTAATGGAGTTGTTTCTGTTAGTACTGTTGGTGGTTATCCTTTGTATTTATATTCTTGGAGTAATAATCAGCCTTTAGATACGGGTATTGTTGATACTGCTTTTTCTTTAAGTTATGGGGTTTATGCTTTAACAACAGAGGATTCTTTGGGTTGTTCAGTAGTTGATAGTGTTTATTTATCTGAGCCAGGTTTATTAACTATGGAGGCTAAGGAATTATCCTGGATTTCTTGTAATGGTATTTCAGATGGTTTAGCCTTTTCAGCTGCATATGGGGGTACTTTGCCTTATACTTTTGTTTGGGATAATAATCAGATAGGAGATAC
>Ga0308012_10000145_pt1 | contig 43991 bp, 39 predicted proteins | sample Neamet179_FD_203133 | JGI IMG/M metagenome (GOLD analysis project Ga0308012, IMG submission 203133) | Marine microbial communities from water near the shore, Antarctic Ocean - #179 | ecosystem: Environmental > Aquatic > Marine > Unclassified | place: Southern Ocean | collected 2014-07-25 | reverse complement strand
TTACTGGTTACTTCGAACCAGATATGCCCGGATTGCGGGTTGATAGTGGTGTGCGTGCGGGTAGCTTTGTTAGCCATTATTACGACTCAATGCTAGCCAAGGTGATCTCTTTCGCGCCTAGTAGGTCGGCGGCTATCCAACTACTGAATTGTGGGCTAGAAAATTTTTGCATTACTGGTCTTGGCACCAATATTATGTTTTTACGGGACCTTCTTAAGATGCCAGGATTTGTTACGGGCACACACAATACAGCTACGCTTGAGATCACCCATTCCAAGGGCTGGAACGCACCAACTACATTACCTCAGCAGCTGGCCGAAGCGGTTCTTGGCCGCTTCCTTACTCAATTAGGTTCACCGGGTCCCAACCCGTGGATGTCACTTGGCGCGTGGCGTGTTACCGAACCATCAGGCCGATACGGTGCCGCAATCTATCGTCTCGGTGAAAACGACGCTCGCATCGAGGGGCGTGCCGGAGCATACACCATTACTCTCGCCAAAGGGGTAATTTTAGAAGTGAACAATGCATTTCTAACTGGGGGCAACCTTTGTTACGAAAGCGACGGGCTATGGCATACCACCAAGGCGCATATCGACGGTAACACTGTCACTTTGCACGGGCAAAGCGGTCAGATTGTTCTTGAGGTTCTCGCTAGCGATGGATTTTTGCAAGAGGCTAACGAAGCTAATGGTATGTTGGGAAGTCAGGTGTTGGCCCCAATGCCCGGCTTAGTTACAGAAATTCTGAGTAATCTTGACGATAGAGTGAATGCCGGTGACCCTGTTGCTGTAATTGAGGCCATGAAGCTTTTGCAGACGCTGACAGCGCCTTGTGATGGCATCATTAGCCAGATCAATGTTGTCGCTGGAGAAAGTGTCAGTTCGGGCGCAGTTCTAGTAGAGATAAAACCCAATGAGTTTGAGGATTAAACATGAAAAAATCGCTATACTTTTCTGAAGAGCTGAACATGCTACGCGACCAAATTCGACGTTTTATCGAAACTGACATTGTACCTAATGGCGACACTTGGGAGGAGGTGGGTAAAGTGCCACGTGATGTATTTGCCAAAATGGGTGCCCTCGGTTTTCTTGGCATGCGTTACCCAGAAAAATATGGTGGCGCTGATCTAGACGTAATGGCCAGCGTGGTGTTGGCGGAGGAACTAGGCCGTTGCACCTTTGGCGGTTTTTCAGCAGACGTCCTCGTGCATACAGATATGGCCAGCCCACATTTAGCCAACGTGGGCACGCCCGAACAACTAGAGCGGTGGATGCCCTCTATCACAAGTGGCGAGAAAATCTGTGCCATTGCTGTGACCGAGGCTGGGTCCGGTTCGGACGTAGCTGGCATGCGTACACGAGCAGTGCGCGACGGTAATGGCTGGGTCATCAATGGGACCAAGATGTTTATCACCAATGGGGTGCATGCAGATCTAATATTTGTAGCGGCTAAAACAGATCTCGAGGCTAAAGGCTCACGTGGAGTGACGATCTTCGCAGTTGAAAAAGATGCGCTCGGTTTCTCAGTAGGTAAAAAACTTAATAAAACCGGGTGGTTGTGTTCTGACACCGCGGAACTGATATTTGAGGACGTTCGCGTTACTGGAGATAATATTTTGGGTGAGGTCAATAAAGGCTTTTACGCTATTATGAAGAACTTTCAGAATGAACGTACCGTGATGGGGGCGATGGCTATGGGCGAAGCCCAAAAAGGGATTGAGCTAACTTTAGAGCATGTTAAAAATCGCCCTGCATTTGATGGAGTTCTATGGGACAAACAAGCGATCCGGCACAAGCTAGCCGAACGCTCGGCACAAGTAGAGGCTGGGCGGCAGCTAACTTATCATGCTGCTTGGATGGATGCACACGGCATGGATTGTGTGAAAGAGGTTTCCATGGTCAAGGCTTATTGCGGTGACCTCGTGAACAAGGTCATGTATGACTGTGTGCAGTTTCATGGCGGTATGGGCTATATGCGCGAAACCCCAGTTGAACGCATGTCGCGTGATGCCCGCATCCAGTCCATCGGTGGTGGTGCAACTGAAGTGATGCTGGAAGAAATTGCCAAAAGGCTGTAAATTACATCTACTCTCCAATGGAGAAGTGTAGCGTTGAGACGGCCTATCAGTTGTGCTTGAGGAGTTATGGGGCGGTGGGGTTAACCCCACCGCCCCATAACTTCATCAAACGTAACAATCCCTGCATCCCCATGTGTTGGTGGATCAGACGGCGTCCCAACAAACCGTGGGACAGGCGCGGGCTGCACCACTCCATCCGTTTCGACAAAAGTTCCACGCGCAATATTGTGCGGATGATTCGGCGCTTCGGTCATCGATAAAACCGGCGCGAAGCAGGCATCAACTTGGGTTAATATAGCTTCCCAACTAGCGCGGTCTTTGCTTGCAAAAAGCTGTTCTAGCGCCGATTGCATTTCGCTCTGGACACTTGGATCATATTGCTTGGCAAAGCGTGGGTCATTCGACAGCCCGATTTGAGCAAGCAGAATTGCGAAAAATTGTGGCTCAATCGGACCCAGCGCGACATACCCACCATCTGCAGTCTCGTAACACCTATAATATGCAGCCCCACCGTTCAGAAAATTACCGCCACGCTTACTATCGTCCCAAGCGCCACCCGCGTTCAGGCCATATTGTAGCGTCATCATCAACGCAGCGCCGTCGGACATGCAAGCGTCTACAACCTGGCCTTTACCTGTCACACGTGCGTTCATGGTAGCTGCCAAAACGCCTGCCAATAGCATCATGCCACCACCCGCTAGATCAGCAACAATATTTTGTGGTGGAGGCGGGGGTGATCCCGCAGGTCCAATGGACCAAAGTGCACCAGATATCGCCATGTAATTCAAGTCATGCCCTGCGCGATCTCGCAAAGGACCGTCTTGCCCCCAACCTGTCATACGCCCGTAGACAAGTTTTGGATTATTAGGCGTCACATCATTCGGGCCAAGTCCAAGGCGCTCCATCACATCTGGACGAAAACCTTCAATCAACACCTCAGCATTGGAAATCAGTTTTTCAGCCTGTGCTAGACCCTTTGGGTCATGCAAATCCAACATCAAAGAGCGGCGTGAACGGTCATAAAGATTATTCTTTTGCTCCAATCCAAATAACGGCTTTTGGTTGGGGCGCGTGATCCTAACCACCTCAGCCCCCATGTCCGCTAACATCATTGCACAGAACGGCGCAGGTCCAAGCCCTGCCATTTCGACCACGCGCAATCCACGCAAAGGGCCTGCGCGATCAAGCATTGTGGGTGGTCCAACTTATTACAATTAAAAACCTGGCATTTGGCATTGCCTGCAAGGCACCCAATGTTGCGTTTGCCTTCCCTTTATAGATACAGAAGGGCTCACCAAACTCGGCAGTCAGCTCCGAAGTAAATTTTAATAACAATGCTTTTAGTACGGGGAGCATGGGGTGAATCTCGTTTTTTAATACCTGTAGCATACCCCGCCTGTGAACTCTGGCAATAGATAATCCATCCTAATGAAACTAAAGATTCGAGACTAAAGGCATGAGGCCCAAGGAACACGGCCTGCGATCCAGGAGCCCCGGTCTGTGGTCCTGCTAGATTGACAACGGCTGGAATGGCGCCTCCACATAATCACGCGCTGGAGTGAAGTTGTCATCAATCAACCTACGCGCATCTGCTGGCCGCATAGAGCGCGTGCCGTGTCACTTCACCCCACGGGACGTCCCATTCCAGCCATTGTTATTTATCTTCAGTGCAAGAACAAGGTGGTGATTTTTGGTACGAGAAGAATTAACATTAGGACAAGTAACTGGATGCCTATAAAAGGACCATGGACTGTGGCCAACAGAAGCCAAAACGTTACCTTTATACTCACCGTAGATTTGGATGGACAAATTAATGACTAGGGACACCTCTACACTGAAGACCGCGATTATCGAAAACTTTGGCACCCCCTGTGCCGTGATCGACTTGAACGTGGTTGAGCGCAATATAAAACGTGCCCAGATCTTATGTGAAAATGCTGGGGTAAAGAACCGGCCACATATAAAAACTCATAAGTCACCTTTACTAGCAAAAATGCAGATTGCGGCTGGCGCTAAGGGTATTACGTGTCAAAAGCTTGGAGAAGCTGAAGTAATGGCGAATAATGGCATTACTGACATAATTATAGCGACCAATTTGCTTGGTGCCGCTCGATCTGGCCGACTGGCATCATTGCAGCGGCGTATGCCGCTGAAGGTTTGCAGCGACAACTTGGTTTCTCTTGCGGCTTATTCGGATGCTGCAAGAGAAGCTGAACGTGTGCTAGATGTGATGATTGAATGTGACACTGGTCAAAAACGTGCAGGCGTTGAGACCCCCCGCGAAGCTGTCGCGCTGGCCCAAGTTATCCGCAATGATCCAATGCTAAATTTTGTGGGGCTGCTATTTTACCCCTCAAAGGATAGCTGGCCCCAAACTCAGGTTTTTCTGGATGAAATGGTAACAGGCCTAGCGTCCGTAGGGTATGAGCCAGGCATCGTTTCTACGGGAGGAACACCTAATTTTGCTAACGTTGGAAAACTTTTAGGTGCTACTGAACATCGTGCAGGAACGAGTATCTTCAATGATCGTATGATGATTAAAGATGGATTTGCAACACAGGAAAATTGCGCATTCAGTGTTTATTCGAGCGTGGTTAGCCGTGGTGGAGAAGAGCGAGGCATTTTGGATGCTGGCTCTAAAACATTAACGTCTGACACAGGAGGCCTGCAGGGCTTTGGTTTGATCCTTGAATATCCCGAAGCGCGTATACATAAATTTGCAGAAGAGCATGGGTTTCTTGATCTTTCGAAATGTACAAATAAACCAGTAGTTGGTGACATCCTGCGTGTGATCCCAAACCATGTATGCGTTGCTGTAAATATGTTTGATCAGTTGGTAGCTGTTAGAGATGGCGAAATTATTGAGGTGATACCAATTGAAGCACGTGGAATGCTTGTTTGAGGATGATTTAAAACATTATGGAGCTAAAATTGCTTTCTTTAGCAAAGAAATTTTTTCAATAGCGTCAGTTGTTTTATTTATCCTTATAAGCAGCTAATTGTGGCATTGGCGATTCTGGCTGAACTATTAGATTGCCTTGATTCATAAGCTGACGCTCATTTCTCATAGCCAAGAAAAAGATGAAAGCCGTAATATGATATTAGCACGCATCAAATACGTATATAAACTCATTAGTTTAAGCGTTGTTATTTTCTTAAACATAACTGGACACGCAATGGCATATGAAGAACCAGATTATAAACTGATCAAAACTACAGATGTTTATGAAATACGGCAGTATGAAGATCGGCTTGCAGTTCAAACGACTCAGGCTGCTGGCCAGAACGGGGCGTTCAGGCGATTATTTAATTATATTTCTGGCTCCAACCAAAGTTCATCAAAAATTGAGATGACTGTTCCGGTTATGCAATCAGATGGCAGTGGCGGTTCAGTCATGCTTTTTTTCTTGCCTACAAGTTTTACAAAACAATCAGCCCCACTTCCAAAAGCAGATAATGTTGAGTTGGTCACCATAAAAGGTGGCTATTATGCGGTTATCAACTATTCGGGGCGGTCAACTAATAAAAACTTCAAAAAGCACGCTACCATATTAAAGGATGCCTTGAATGCTGATAATATTGTGCAAACGGCCGATCCCAGCATGGCGACTTATAACGGTCCATTCACACCGTTTTTTCTGCGTAGAAATGAAGCCATGTATCGTGTGCAATGGAAATAAAGCGATATTACCGATAGAGTTCGAAGGCGCCTTAAATAAGTTCTAATCATTTGAGATTTCCCATTCCTATTTGTAAGGGCTAAAATACTTTTATATAAGTCAGCAAAGTATTCATTAGATAGGTTTGCCTCTCAAGCATGAGAACCTGTACACACTAAACTTTTTACGATCACAAATAATGGTGATGTGTTTAATGTGTGCCTATCTATTTAATTTCTTATTTACGTTTTGTTGCTGTGCAAAAACAATCACAACACCAGAAAAAATAATGAGAACAATACCAAGGATACTAAGATTATTAGGTACAATATCCCAAACTAACCAGCTAAAAAATCCAACAGAAATTAGATATGCATATTCGTAAATTGCGGCATAGCTTGTTTTGGTTAACTGATAGGCTCTGGTCATTAAAGATAAAGCGGCTGATGCTCCCGCTGCAATTACTACCATCCAGAGCCAAAATAAAGCGTCCACACTCTGCCAACCCTGAAAGAGAAATGGAGCCTGTTTGATTAGAGTGGGTCCAACAGGAAACAGCGTGAACAATGTGGTAATTAAGGCACCACATAAACCGATGCTGACAATAAAGCTCATCAGAATGGCCAGAGAACTCTCATCACGTAAATAATGGTATGTGATGATTGAGCCTATCGCATAGCACGCACCAGCCATAACAGGCATTATTTGATAGAAAGAGAAGCCAGAACCACCTGGCTGTAGGACTAGTAACACACCACAGCTACCAATTATCACCGCAATCACTCGTCTTCTGCCAATTCGTTCTTTGAAAAAAATCATTGAAAAAATTAGGACAAAAATTGGTGAAGTAAAGAGACCTGCACCCGCCTCCGCTAAAGGCATCATTGGCATTACACCAAAATAGAGAAGCATCGACGTAACCATGAAGAATGTTCGTATCAGAATTGGTTTCCAGTATTGCGGTATAACAGAAAGTCCAAACAATCTTCCAAGACCAAAAACCAAAACCATTGCGATTATTGACCGGCTGAAGTGAAATTGTCCTACACTCACTTTATCAGAGACAAGCAAAGTTAGGTTATCTGAAAAACCGAAGATAGATATTCCAGACACAAGTAGTATTGCCCCCTGAGTTGCTGGCGAAAATGTTTTTAACACGGAAACTTAGCCCCTCCAATGATACTAAATGCATAATTTAAAATTTAGCTTCTGCACCATAGCAATTAGTATTTATCAAATTTCAAGCGTAGAATAAAATGTCTGGCCAAGTTCTCTGGAAGAGCAGCAACTGGGCTCATGCAGGTTTCAGTTTTGCCTCCCCAAGCCATTGTCGATATTTGACTGCTCGGACATCCCAATATTTGGTTATCACCAAATAAGCTCCTTTAGCCCCCATTGTTGAAACCCATAGATACCAACGGCCACCCAAGGCGTCATTTGCCTGCCGTGGAATCATTTTGACAACTCAGTATCGCGTCTGTTGCAAAACGTCTTAACGCACAGCCTCGGTCCAATTTAGTCAAGAAGCGCACTTAAGTCGGGATACGCAGGCACTTCAAATGTGCGCTCTAAGGCGGCCCTGATGCGAAGTACCAAAGATTATTGACCTGCGCGGGCGACAATTTTTAGGCTGGTGGGCAACCGGTCTGCGGCTGGAAGGGTGGGCATCGATAGGGCGCACATATCTGTCTAACGTCAGCGCCTATGGGTCCAAATATGGTAATTTGATAAGAGAGCTTTTCTGGCTCTTTCGTAATGAAAAGCTATTTTTCTTTGCATTAGCTGACGTGCTGCCGCAGACTAATCTTTATAGCAAGAAAGACATGAAATGAAACTTCCGCTAAAAATGTTCCACAATGGAAACGCTCCTTTAGCCAACGGTCTTAAGCGTGATAATATCTTATCGATGAGTGATAGTGAATTCGAGAACAACCATGGTTTCATTCAGTGGGCTTTCCCTACTAATGTAAAAAACCAGAGTTTATCTTCAGCGCCTGTGTTGGATTCTGCCTCTGCAACAGCTCTTTCTAGTAGACAGGATGTCGTCGAGTTCCTCGAAGAAATGGCTGTTAGGTTTTTAGAATTTCTTGGGCGGAATGATCAGTGGCTTGCGCCATATGATCATAATCATGCACGCATTAGCCGCGCTATAACGAGTTTAAGGTTACTTCATAGCTGGGAGCTGGCCAGTTGGTTTTATCAAGAGGTTATTAGGCTGGCAGGTTCAAAATTTGATGAAATGCATAAGTCTAATAATTATTGGAGCAGCTACGCATCACCGCTTTCAGACCAAATAGCGGGGTGCTTTGTAGGATTAGCTATTGGGGATGCTCTTGGAGCGCCTGTTGAGTTCTGCAGGCGAGGGATGTTTGCTGAGGTTACAGCCTATCGTGAAGGTGGTAAGTTTAACCTACCGCCAGGTGCTTGGACTGACGACACTGCCATGGCTCTATGCCTCGCTGATAGCCTAATTAAGAACCACGGCTTGAACCCCAGCGACTTGCTTGAAGGTTTCTGTGAGTGGGCAAGTGACGGAGTTAATACGAGTACAGGTGTTGCTGTTGGTATTGGCCAAAACACTTTGAGAACTCTTGGATCTTATAAGCGAGATGGATTGCTAGAAGCGAAAGCCTTTGGGTCAAAAAATGATGGCAATGGATCAATCATGAGGTTGGCAGCTGTACCATGTACCTACGCCTACGATATTGAGGTTGGGAATGGTGTCGCGCGCGCGCAATCCAAAACCACACATGCATCAACTTTGGCAGAAGAGTGTAGCCACTATTTGAACGAGTTAATCACTCACTTGTTTCAGGGGAGGTCTTTGGATGACGCTAGAGGCATACTTTCTAAACAGACCTGGTCTGACCCACTAACGTATGCCCTGTTGATAGAGCTAAAAGGCCTGGACGCTGCTGCCATAAAGTCCTCCGGTTATGTAGTCGATACGCTGCAGGCTGCAATCTGGGCTGTACAAACCACCAAATCTTTTGAGGCTGCAGTGTTGAAAGCGGTTAACCTTGGCGATGATGCTGACACCGTGGGAGCTGTTACCGGTCAAATAGCGGGAGCGATGTACGGATATAGTAAGGTTCCAAAAGCTTTGAAGTCGGGGCTAGTTGATGAGCGAAAGCTTTACGTCACTTCTCAGTTGTTATGTACACCACGTGTTAATGCCTGAGCAATCCTAGCCAACACGATGAAACCATCACCTATGCTAACTTGATACTTTCCAAGCAGGCCCGAAAATCTGATTTCAACGCAAGCGGGGCGTTATCATCCGCCGATACTTGTACCTGTGCAAAAAAGCCTTCTGCAAATGCATTATTATCGTTATTACGAAAAAGCCCAACCTCATATCTCCAAGATGAATTTCCTATGTGCCCAACTCTTACGCCGGCATGAATAAGGTCTGGAAAGCCCGCTTCATCATGATACAAACAGCCGCTTTCTACTACCAGGAAACGGACTTTATCACCTGACAAGTCAAAGACTGATTGTTCTAATTGCCAATTGGTTACTGCAGTGTCGATTAAAGAATAATGGATCACGTTGTTCATATGGCCGTATTGGTCATTATCCATCCAACGTGTGGGCAGGTGATAAAATACTGGATAGTCTTTTCGGGTAGCTGGCGGGGTACGGGGCATTTCAGTCTCTTTTTTTGAGGGTTAGAGCTCATCTCAAGTAGACTACCGTAATTACCGTTTCTGTGAAGCCTCAATCTGCATGCATGACCCTACATATCTAGCTAGCATCCCGCTTATTGCAGCAAATAATTCTAACCCAACGATATCTTTAAGGATGCAGTTTTGGTTAGGGTCGCTTAGGTCTAACATCAGATTTGACAGCACGCGTATAGTGACTGAAGATTTCTGTGGCACGACACAATAGACAAAGAGTGTGACTTGCAATCATACTGATATTACGTAAGTTATTGTTGCGGTTTACAGTGGCTTTGTGCCGGTGCTTGAGCCGGATGCATTCGTACAAAATGATAATAATCAGTAGGCAAAGGTATGGAAAATTAAATATGGTTTCCCCCGGCAAGCTTCCGTTAACAAGTGCCCATTGGGGCACTTATCGTGCAAAAGTTAAGAATGGCCGCGTTCAGGAGTTGCTAGACTTTGAACAGGACGCAGATCCTTCTCTGATTGGGCGAGGTATTATTGATGTGCAGGATGGACCAACCCGTATAGACGCTCCAATGGTCCGTAAAAGCTGGTTGGAGGGAGGAGCTGGTTGTCGGCCTGATCTGCGCGGTGTTGACCCTTTTATTGAAGTTAGTTGGGATAAAGCTCACAAATTGGTAGCTGGAGAACTTGAGCGGGTTCGTTTTCAACACGGCAACGAATCTATTTTCGGTGGATCTTACGGCTGGGCTAGTGCCGGGCGCTTCCATCATGCGCAAAGTCAATTACATCGGTTTTTAAATTGCATAGGTGGTTATACCCGCTCAAAATTTACCTATAGCTATGCCGCCGCTGAAGCGATGGTCCCACATATATTAGGCAGTTTCCGGGCCTTTCTGGACACTTGCACTAGTTGGGAATCCATTCGTAAGAATACTCAACTAGTTGTTTGCTTTGGTGGTTTGCCGCTGAAGAACGGACAAATTAGTCAGGGAGGTACTGGCAATCATGTGCAGCGTGATGGCCTGCTTGGAGCAGCTAATGCTGGCATACATTTCGTAAATATTAGCCCGCTGCAGTCAGATTTATTAGAGGAGGTTGGTGGCAACTGGTTGGCCTTGCGACCTAACACTGATGTGGCTCTTATCTTGGGCCTTGCGCACACCTTGGAAGTTGAAGGGCTGAGTGATCAGAGTTTCCTAAATCGGTATACAAATGGTTTTGACCAGTTTCTGCCGTATTTGATGGGGCAAAAAGATGGCGTAGTTAAAAATGCTGACTGGGCTGCTGATATTAGTGAAATTCCTGCTGAAACGATCCGGAGGTTAGCTCGGCGCATGGCGGCAGAGCGTACGATGATTTCTGTAAGTTGGTCGCTCACACGTCAAGACCACGGGGAGCAACCGTTTTGGGCAGCTATCATGTTAGCGTCGATGCTGGGTCAGATTGGACTGCCAGGAGGCGGGTTTGGGTTTGGGTATAGTGCCATGAATTACATAGGCAGTCAGCACACAATCATTCCAGGCGTATCGTTTCCACAAGGGCAGAATGCAGTTGAAAATTTTATTCCTGTTGCCCGTATTTCAGACCTTCTGTTACACGCGGGAGAGTTCTATGATTTTAATGGGGCTAGATATCAATACCCTGACACTAAGTTGGTCTATTGGGCGGGCGGCAACCCGTTTCATCACCACCAAGACCTTAACTTATTAATGGAGGCGTGGCAAAAGCCTGACACGATTATTGCTCATGAATGGTGCTGGAATTCACTGGCTAAGCGTGCTGACATTGTATTGCCCTGTACTACTACATTAGAACGCCAGGATATTGCTATGACACCACGCGATCCCTACGTGGTCGCCATGTCAAAACTGACAGAACCCAATGGACAGGCTCGGGATGATTATGATATTTTTGCAGGTATTGCTGAAGAGATGGGGGTTGGGGATGCTTTTACTGAAGGTCGCAGTCAACTAGACTGGCAGCGTTGGATTTACGAACAGACCCAGGACCGCGCGGGAACCGCGGGGATAATAATGCCAGATTATGCCACATTTCTCCAAGAGGGGTGGTTCAAACTTGATGATCCTGTCAAACCTATTATCATGTTGGAGGACTTCCGAGCAGACCCTGTGGCCAACCGCTTGGACACGCCCAGTGGACGTATTGAGATATTTAGTAAAGCGGTGGCTGATTTTGGTTACGATGATTGTCCTGGCCATCCGGTCTGGCAGGAACCCTACGAATGGTTGGGGCGTGCTGACCCCCGTTGGCCATTGCACTTGATTTCCAACCAGCCCAAAGACAAATTGCACTCACAATTTGATCATGGCCAGGTCAGTAAGGCCAAAAAGGTGAACTTCCGTGAGCCTATTCACATCAACCCAAATGACGCTACTGAACGTGATTTAAAAAACGGTGATGTTGTACAAGTACATAACGCTCGTGGTGCGTGTTTGGCCGGTGTCGTAATAGATCTGGCACTCCGCCAAGGCGTTGTTCAAATGAGCACAGGATCTTGGTACGATCCTGAAGACCCTTCAAAACCTAATTCACTTTGCAAGCATGGAAACCCTAACGTGCTTACCAAGGATAAAGGTACCTCAAAGTTGGGGCAAGGCCCAACTGCGCACACCTGTATGGTCAATGTGGAACTCTACAGACAGGCAGTGCCACGTGTGACTGCTCATGAGCCACCTGAGATTTTGAGAACCCAAAAAAAAGATAGCAAAAATAAAATGTAAGCAAGTTAAATAAGTTTAAGAATCGTAGGATACAGTATTTATAAGCGCTCGCTGACTTGAGAAAATGTTGTACTTTATTACTATGGTCAGTCCAAAGATGGCCCTTAGTATTTATATTAGTCGCCCATAGTTCTTTCAACACGGTCCCTTGAATAGTTGCTTTTGAAAAACAAATGAGCAACGCCGTGATCGTGAGAAGACATGAGTATAAGGCGTTTAGAACTCATCAGAGACGTTTTGAAATATTTTGTAGTGCCCAAATCATACCAAAATTTTGTAGACAGGTCCCGCACCGTCAAAGTTACACCGTGCTGATTTATATTGACACAATGCTACAAACATTAGTGAATAAAGAATAATATTCTGGTAAACAGAAAAACCCCATTAACAGAAGGAGAAAATTAATGAAGCTATCCAACTTTATGAGTACTGTCATGATGACAGCGGCTATTGCGTTTGGAGGGGCTGCCGCCCTTGCGCAAAGTGCTGGTGGATCTTTGGTGTTCCTGGTTCAGCCAGAGCCCCCTACGATGGCGGGTTATGTCTCAACCTCCGGTCCGATTGGGCTTTTGGGACCAAAGATTTATGACGGCCTATTCGACTATGATAACGACGGAAAGATGGTCCCCGTATTGGCTGAGAGTGTTGACGTCAGTGAAGATGGTAAAACCGTGACCTTTAATCTACGCAAAGGCGTAACTTGGCACGACGGAAAACCATTTACCTCTGCAGATGTTCAGTTCACCATTATGGAAGTACTTAAGAAAGTGCACCCTCGTGGTCCGAACTCGTTCAAAGAAGTAAATAGCATAGATACCCCAGACGCGCACACAGCCGTCTTCAACTTGGGTAATCCAGCACCATATATGTTGCGCGCGCTGTCCGCTTATGAATCGCCAATGGTGCCAAAGCATCTCCTCGAGGGACAGGATATCAAAAGCGCCAAGTTGGCGAATAACCCCGTTGGCACTGGACCTTTCAAATTCACCGAATGGAAAAAAGGTCAATATATTCGGCTTGATAAAAATGAAAGCTACTGGAAAGAGGGTCGGCCATATATCGATAGGATCGTAGGGCGATTTATTCCTGATGCATCTACCCGTGCTGCGGCAATGGAAAAAGGCGAAGTACTTTATGCGGCATACAACGCTGTATCTAATGTTGAAGCGGTTCGTCTGAACAAAGAGAAAGATAATATTTCTGTTACTACAGATGGCTATTCAATGATTAATCCAATGGCCTTGATTGAGTTCAATACAAAAGAGGGTCCGTTCACAAATGCAGTGGTACGACGTGCTATTTCTACCGCCATCGACAGACAATACATGATTGATACGATCTTTTTTGGTTATGGAAATCCTGCTACAAGTGCGCTCTCAAGCAATTTTGCAGCGACTGGTCTCCATGCAGAAATGCCTCACTATCCTGCGACTGGAGATATCGCCGCAGCCAATCAGATGCTTGATGATGCCGGATATAAAAAAGATAGTGACGGCGTCAGAATGAAAGCAATGTTTGACTTGATCCCATATGGCGAAGACTGGAAACGAGGTGGTCAATACATCCAGCAAGTTTTGGGTGAGATTGGAATTGACGTTGAGCTTCGCTATGAGGATGTTCCTACGTGGCTCAAGCGTGTTTATCACAACTACGATTTCGATATGAACCTAAACTATTTCTACCAATTGTCTGATCCAGTTTTAGGTGTGCACCGTCATTATGGAACTAATATGATCCGTAAAGGCACGCATTTTGTGAATTCATCTCGCTACAGTAATGCAGGTCTGGACGCCCTGCTTGGTGCGGGTATGAAAGAGCCTAACGCAGAAAATCGGTCGGCAATTTATATGGAAATACAAAAAATTCTGGCCAGAGATATGCCAGTTGTTAATTTGTTTGAGTTGGAGTTCCTGACAGTTTATAACACTAAGCTTAAGGGAGCCTATGGTTCTTCTATGGGTGCGTATTCGTCCTTCGCTGACGCCTACCTAGACTAATTAATAAAAAATGCAGATGAGCTGGAACACCTTCCAGCTCATCTTTTTTGTACTTCTCCGCAGACTACTATTTGCGGCTTCGATAAAATAAAAGATGAAATCAGTATGAATAGATCAAGCAAAATCCTGCGTTATGTTGCCAAACGGCTGATTCAAGGTATCCCTATTATCCTTGCCATTGTTGTTATGAACTTCTTTCTTCTTAACTTGGCTGAAGGCGATGCCGTTGATGTATTGGCGGGTGAAGCGGGTTCAGCAACGCCAGAATATATGGAAGAGATGCGTAAGAAGTTTGGGCTCGATAAGCCGCTTCCTGTTCAATTGGCTGTCTATCTGAAAAATGTTGTTCAGCTAGACCTTGGGAGGTCGCATCGACATGACATGCCAGTGACGGAATTGATCGTCGACAGACTTTGGCCCACACTTCTGTTGATGACGAGTACGATAATGCTTGCAGTGGGTTTTGGGATATTACTTGGCCTATTTGCTGCTATAAATTTAAACACTTGGAAAGATGCTATGATCAGCGTCTTCGCTTTAATAACCTATGCAACACCTTTGTTTTGGGTCGGACTGATGATGATTATTCTATTCTCGATAAAGAATGATTGGTTTCCTACCAGTGGTATGGAAAACAGCGCTGCGTTTTATGAAGGTTTCGACCGTGTAAAGGACATCGCCCATCATTTAGTATTACCAACAATTACACTGTCTCTATTCTATTTAGCTTTATACACTCGGATGATGAGAGCTTCAATGCTTGAACAATACGGCCAAGACTATGTTATTACGGCCCGCGCGAAAGGTTTGACCGAGCGCCGGATCACTTTTGTCCACGTGCTGCGAAATGCTCTTTTGCCTGTTGTAACTATGGCTGGCGTACAGGTTGGGGCTTTGATTGGTGGATCTGTCATTGTGGAATCGGTTTTTGCATGGCCAGGTCTTGGCATGCTCGCATTCGAGTCTCTTTTTGCCCGTGATCTAAACCTTTTACTGGGTATTTTTCTTTTATCCTCAGTGCTGGTCGTTGCAGTAAATTTGGTCGTTGATATAATTTACTGTTTTCTCGACCCCAGAATTGAGGTCAATTAAAATGAATAGTTTTTGGAATAGATTTTCCCGTAATAAATCTGCCGTACTTGGATTGTTCATTCTCGGCCTAGTAGTCTTTATGGCATCAATTGCCGGTTTGATTTATCCAGATGATCCATTCCTTTATTCAAGGTTCCCTCTGTCGGGTCCTGGGGTAAACGGGTTTCTGTTAGGCAGCGATTCCATTGGCCGTGATGTTGCTTCAGGAATTGCGCATGGTGCTAAAACATCTCTACTAATCGGTTTGATTGCGACTCTTGCAGCTGTATTTATAGGTGTTATTTTTGGTGCATTCGCGGGTTATTATGGAGGTTTAGTAGATGACGTTCTGATGCGTATCACCGAAGTTTTTCAAACCATTCCTTCATTTGTTTTTGCGATATTGCTGGTGGCTATCATGAAACCATCTATCGAAAGCGTCGTTATTGCAATAACAGTAGTTTCCTGGCCTGCAGTTGCACGTCTGGTGCGCGGCGAGTTCTTAGCACTTAAAAACCGTGAATTTGTACAGGCATGCCACACGCTTGGCATGGGGGATGTGCGGATTATGATGGCCGAAATTCTACCTAATTGCCTTAGTCCGATCATCGTAATCGGATCGCTCATGGTGGCGACGGCCATTTTGATAGAAAGTGGTTTAGCCTTCTTAGGATTAGGCGACCCAAACGTGATGAGCTGGGGCTTTCAAATTAGTGACGGTCGGTCAATGCTCAGGGTGGCTTGGTGGATTTGTACATTCCCCGGCATTGCCATTCTTATCACTGTTCTTGCCATTAACCTTGTTGGTGAAGGATTGAACGACGCCTTGAATCCCCGCTTGAGAGAACGCAATTGACTAATACCTTACTCACGATATCGAACCTGGACATAAGCCTTCCAGAAGGATCCGAACGGTCTTTGGCGGTGGAAAACCTTTGCGTTGATCTGGCGCCGGGCGAGACGCTCTGCATCGTTGGTGAAAGTGGCTCGGGCAAGTCATTGACGGCCCGAGCGTTGATGGGCCTACTGCCAGCGCCGCATGTGCGTGTCTCAAAGGGAAGTATTAATTTCTGTGGTGAGGATCTGATACAAGCTAGCGAACGCCGCTTGCGAGAAATCCGTGGCAGCGAAATTTCAATGATATTTCAAGAGCCCATGACTGCGCTAAACCCAGTGATGACGATTGGTACCCAGATTGACGAAATTTTCCGTTATCATGTGGCTATGCCTGCAAAGGAGCGACGGCAGCGCGCGATACAATTGTTGGAAGATGTGCAGCTGCCGGATCCTGAGAAAATTGTAAGTGCTTATCCGCATGAACTCTCCGGCGGACAGCGCCAAAGGGCGATGATTGCGATGGCGCTGTCGCTAGAACCTAAGATCATAATAGCGGATGAGCCTACGACTGCGCTCGATGTAACTACACAGGCCCAGATCTTAAAGCTGATCAGTGATATGCAGGCCCTGCACAAGACTGGTGTGCTCTTCATCACTCATGACTTTGGTGTTGTGGCTGATATTGCCGACCGGGTGGCGGTAATGCAAAACGGCCGTGTTGTCGAAACCGGGTCGGTGGACGAGGTGCTTAACCGACCCGAACACGACTATACCAAGAAACTAATATCGTCGGTTCCAAGCCTTATCCCCCGCCCACCAAGAACGCGATCTGCCGATGTAGTACTTGCTGTTCAAAACGTGCAGAAAACATTTGGTGATGGCAAGAGTTTCTTTGGTTTTGGTAAGCCCAATCGTGTGGTGCACGCAGTCAAGAATGTGTCTTTGGAACTGTGCCGGGGCGAAACTCTTGGCGTAGTGGGGGAAAGTGGGTCGGGAAAATCTACTCTTGCACGCTGTATCATCCGTCTTCTGGAAAACGACAGCGGCAAAATTATGCTGGATGGCATCAATCTTTGTGATTTGAACCGTAAAGAAATGCGCCCTTGGCGAGCAAAAATTCAAATGATCTTCCAAGATCCATATGCGTCTTTGAACCCACGCGTGAAGGTTGGGCAGATCATCGCGCAAGGCCCAATGATTCAGGGTGCTAATAAAAAAGAAGCTGAGGCCCGAACTCGCGAATTGCTTGAAATCGTAGGGCTTGATGAGCGCGCATTCAATCGCTATCCGCATGAGTTTTCCGGTGGACAGCGACAACGGATAGGGATTGCTCGCGCACTGGCGCTTGACCCTGAAATTTTGGTTGCTGATGAACCTGTCTCGGCGCTCGACGTCTCGATTCAAGCGCAAATTCTTAAGCTTCTTGACGAAATTCGCGAACGAATGAACCTTTCGATGGTGTTTATTACTCATGACCTGAGAGTGGCAGCGCAAGTCTGCGATCGGCTGGCTGTCATGCGCTACGGCGAGATCGTCGAAACCGGAGTTACAGGACAAATTTTTAACGCACCACAACACAGCTATACCCGCGATCTTCTGGCCGCGGTTCCCGGCCAAAAGTGGGATCGTTAGGCGATATGGGGTCCAAGGCCCGCTAGGAACAAAGCTGAATTAAAGAGTGTAAAAGTGAGATATTACTGAATTTAGTGAGAACTGAACCAAGATCACACTCGATTGGAGAAGATGATAACGCGATGCCTGTGACAATTCCAAATCCAACCGGTTCATACCCAAGCATTAGCGCCTTAGCTGAAGCATTTCAAGATGGTAGCCTCACGCCAAGTGATGTTGTGCAGGCGCATTTACAACGCATTGAAAAACTTGATTCAACCCTCGGCAGCTTTCAGGCCGTCTATGCCGAAGATGCGCTAGCGGCCGCGGGCGCGGCAGATGAGGCAATAGCGTCAGGGCATCGGGTAGGCCCGTTTCATGGAATTCCTTTTGCATTGAAAGATATATTTGAGGTTGAAAGCCGCGTTACCACTTGTGGCTCATGGGCAATGCAAGACCGCATCTCACTCCATAGCGGTCCGATTGTCCACCGTTTGATTGCAGCGGGTGGCATTTTACTTGGCAAAACCAAAACTGTCGAATGTGCGTTGGGCGGATGGGGCACAAACCAGCGCATGGGGACGCCGTTGAACCCTTGGGATTTGAGTCATCCGCGGGTTCCTGGCGGGTCGTCTGCCGGGTCAGGGGTGGCTGTTGCTGCGGGATTGAGTGTCTGCGCCACTGGTACTGATACTGGCGGGTCGGTGCGTCTGCCCGCCGCTTTTTGTGGCCTAACCGGATTAAAAACAAGCAAGGCCTGCCTACCAACGGCTGGCATAATGCCGCTGTCCCACAGCTTGGATACCCCCGGCCCAATGACGCGATCGGTGATGGATACCGCCCTCATGCTGGCCGTGATGCAGGGATGTGAAAGTTGGCGGATCGAATACGATCTTGAACATCATACTGGGCTATTCAACAAGTTTTTAGACGGTGTTTCTGGATTAAAATTTGGGGTTTTGGACGATTATGAGCGAAAAAATTGCAGTGTAGATATCCTTGCCAGTTATGACGACGCCGTTAATCGTTTGTTAGCACTTGGAGCAGAAATAGAGGTGTTTACGACGCCGGAGCGCTATGTTGATCTGGCAGCTGCCAATGGAGCGATAACTATCTATGAAGGCTATGGGTACCACAAAGATTTTTATGATGACCCGCAGGCCCCAATGGATGAAGATGTGCGCAAACGGATGTTGACCGGGCGTGGCCTGACCCCCGCATCTCAGGTCGAACGGCTGGCCGCTCAGCTGCAATGTCAAACCAGGTTTGACATTGCACTTAAGGGTTTTGACGCTTTGCTGACTCCCACCATCACTGATACTGCACCTTTGTTGTCAGAGATTGATCAAGATATATCACCGGGCCATTTTACCCGCCCATTCAACTATCTAGATATGTGCGCCCTATCGATGCCCACCCTTCCAGCCGCAGACCAGTTGCCCACCAGCCTGCAAATTGTTGCCCGCGCAGGTCAAGAATCTTTGGTACTTCGCATCGGAGCCGCCTTAGAGCGCACATTTGAGGTGCCTGCGTACCCCGACTTTAGTGCGCTTCTTGACTAAATTGGACCGAGGCTGTGCGTTAAGACGTTTTGCAATAGACGCGAAACTGAGTTGTCAAAATTATTCCACGGCAGGCTACCGCAAAAGGTAATCGAGCCTACTGAAAACACTCGCCCGCCTCCGGCAGTTTCGAAATATACCATGTCAGCACGCTTAACCGCGTCTTCTGGCCCCCCTGACAAATTTGTCAGATGGGTCAATTGTTCCTCAGGAACTAACATAAATTCATTTGCAGTGTCGTAGGATTGTGCCAGAATTGTGATGTTCTGGTCACTACCTAACATTGGATCAATACGGTCCAGTTCAAAACCGGCGGCGCCATTGCCGCTAAACCCGAAGTCACCAATCACATCACCCTCAATTCCGTCGAACACCCAGTCAAACGCCGGATCGTGGCAGCTTCTGTGGTAGGGCATTCCGGTGAATACGCCCTGTGCGGTAAAGCCGATGCCAACTAGCTGCTGCGGGGCCCGCCCGCTACGCCGCCACAAGCCTCCATAGGTGCCATCAAACGCGTTGTAATATTCGCCGGGTTCCGAGGCCCATGCCCGCAGCCCGTCTTCGGCCCGACGAATTTCTAACAGCCCTGGATCTTCGCTGTGGCGGGCGATCCGCCAATAAAATCCGTTTCCGCCCAAATAGTGGAGTGCACCTCCCTGATCGCGATACGCTGTCAGCGCATTTAACGTTTCACAGGTGTGATACTCGGGGTGGCTTCCGGTAACCAGCGCTGCATAACTGCTGATCGCAGTCACCCCATCGTTGTGCAACTCGGAATCGGTAATCAAATCATAGGGTATACCCTTTGCGTGTAGCCAGGATATCAAATGGCTATCGGCCTGAAAATGACGTAGCCCTGAACAGCTGGATTGCCCAAAGGTCAAATAGCCAGGTCTCAGGTTAAATAGTGGTCGCCTGTGTGAGGCATGGCAAATGCCTGATCCATCGTGGTGATTGTTATAGGTCGATAAACCATAATCATGAAACTCAGCTGGGTTATGCGGATAAGCCTGCCAGTCCTTGATCCGGTCAAGCCAAGATTGTTCATAATCTGGGCGGGCATGGTTGCCGTAAATCGCATAGGTAAAGGTGGAAACAAGAACACAAAGCTTGGCGCGTGGTTTGCCAAGCTCTGGGCAGACAAAAAAAGGTATGGCGTCATACTCTGCGCCGCAACTGATCCGCATCACATAAACCCCAGAGGGCAAATTAGCCGGAATGACAAAACTGAAGTCAGTATCCCAATTGAAGTCATAAATTTCATTTTGATGAAACGCGATAGCAGCGTAATGCGCTGGTTTGTGTCGCCAGTTCATTTCGCTAGCATCCCAAAGAGATCCTGTCACAGCCCGCGTTGGCGCATTCACCAGTTTTAGATCGGGACAGGGCGGGATTCCAAACTGCCCTGGCACTGACATACCGGAGATATTCTGGGAAAAATCCCAAGCGGCAACCCGCGCACCGTCTGCACTGATCTGAGGGGCTTCGATCTTGCCATTAAAACAGTCCGTGGGCCCTGCATCGCTTGGATGTGCTGCAACCATCAAAATATCATGAACACACAGATCCATCACAGTGCCGGCACCAGTGGTTGGTGCGACTGTTGCCCCAGATAAAACACTCAGGCTGATGGACATCTGACCACTAGAAGCAATACTGGCTTTGATCTGGTACCACTGGCGCAAAACGGTTGCCTCAGATGATGCTAGGGTGACATCCCCTGACCGCAGCACCACGGCCCCTTGGGACGCGAGTTCAATCGAAAATCGCCCAAAAGACAGGATTGTCTGAGCTCGTGTTGTTTGCAGCGTTGGATAAATCCGAACCGAAACCTCAAGCGAATTCTTAGCCACAATATCCAGCTTTTCGACTGTAACCGCATGCGATCCAGGGCAAAACCCTTGATGGCGGGACGGAAAACTTTGGTCAGGAAAAAAATCAGCACAGTGCTGTTCAACCAGCCCCGGTCCGGCCGGATTTGGATCAGCGCAAATCGACCGGAATAATTGTGCCTGATAAGGCGTGTCGAGTTGTGAAGAAACTTTGAAATCAATCTGGTCCCCGGGACGCCCTGAAAGTTCGCTGCTATATCCGATCAGTGGCGCTAGTTTCATTTTAAACTCTTCTAAAAAAAGGCTGTGTGTATCCTATTAAGTACACTGTGTCCTATCCAGCTTTACACCGCAAGCGGGGGTCAGCTAAACTCAAGCAGAGGGGATCTTTCACAAGACTTAATAAATCTAAACGACCTAAGCAGGTGTTTACCGCACGCCAAAAATTAGATTTTTTCAAAGGGCGTAGCCCAAGCCTCTGTTTAACTCATCACCTCAAAAGCTGCTTTAGCTCGCCTGAAACCTTAAGCCTGACCCCTGCCACGTAGCACCGTGGGGGACGGCACTAATCGATTAGAAAACTCAAATTGTCAAAATTTGGATTATGCACGTTTACCCGAAAAACCTCACGGTTGTTTCAGAAGCAATTTTTCAAAAAAATGGGTGGGCCTGACCGCTTGCAGCGTCGGTGGGGCGTTGCTAAAATTGATGAAAAGGGTGAGCCAAGCGCCTAATCTACAAAATATTTATCTAAAAAAGCACGTAGTGCCTTTTTAATTCTATAAGTTTAGGGCGAAATAGCCTTTTATCTTATTCGCTCTGTAGTGTTCTCTCAATGTATGCTTCTAAACCATCTAGATCTAGATGGTCGAATTGTCCAAAGCCTTGCATCCATGTCCATGCCTCTTGCATTGCGTCTGGATCAAGTTTGCACCACGTTACTCTGCCACGGCGTTCTTGTTGGATGAGCCTTGCATTCGTCAAAACCCTTAAATGCTTTGAAATTGCTGCCAAGGACATCTCGAAAGGTTCCGCCACATCGGTGACAGCCATATCATCCTCCAACAGCATCGATAAAATCTGTCTCCGTGTGGGATCAGCTAGTGCTGAAAATATCAGATCTAATGATGAGGCCATAGTTTGACTGATACTGATATGTATCCAATCGTCAACCAAATGGTTAAATATCAATTTTGGGCTGATTTTGGGATAGAGACTATTAATACAAGATAGAATATATAAAAAAATAAATAAAAACAGTAATTTATATAGTCTTACTTCTAGCTGACTGGAATTGACTCTGCGCACTGGGACGACTATCCCCTCTGCAACACTCTAAGTAAGGGGTACTAGGTGGCATCGCCAGATCCGGAAAAGCTTAAAGAGCTTGAAAATCGCATTGCGAGGGTTAGAAATGCGAATGCTCCTAAGCCTGCGAAAGAGGAGCACCATACCATGGCCAATATGGCCTGGCGTATGGTGATTGAATTGGTGGCGGGAATAGCCATTGGTTTTGGGATTGGGTTTGGCCTTGATTGGCTGTTTGGTACAGTGCCAATCTTCTTGATCTTGTTTATAGGTTTGGGCTTGGCCGCTGGTATTCGTACTATGATGCGTACTGCGGAAGAAGTTCAAAAAATGCACATGGCGCAAGCTGCAGAAGATAAAGAGGGTTAAGACCTTGGCAACAGAAACACACGGCGAAGCAGAAGTGGGTCTCGTATTTCACCCGATGGATCAATTCCAAGTCACGCCGCTGTTTGGCGCCGACAAGGTGGAATGGTTTACAATAACCAATGTTACGCTCTGGATGGGTCTTACTGTTCTAGTGATTGTATTCCTATTGGTGTTTGGAGCGCGGGGCCGTGCCCTCGTACCAACACGTGGACAGTCAATTGCTGAATTGGCTTATGGGTTTATTTATAAAATGGTGGAAGATGTAACTGGCAAAGACGGTGTAGTTTTCTTTCCATACATCATGACATTATTTATGTTTATAGTTGTAGCGAATTTCCTTGGTCTGCTGCCGATGGCTTTCACAACCACAAGCCACATCGCTGTTACCGCTGTTATGGCTATGGCGGTATTTTTAGCTGTTACGATTCTTGGCTTTGTTAAAAATGGTTTTGGGTTTCTAGGTGTGTTTTGGATTTCATCCGCCCCCCTCATCCTACGCCCTATTTTGGCTTTGATAGAAGTTATCTCTTATTTTGTGCGCCCTGTGAGCCATTCCATTCGTTTGGCGGGCAACATGATGGCAGGCCATGCCGTTATCAAAGTGTTTGCAGCTTTTGCACCTTTGGTCCTTATTTCCACGGGTATCGGGTTAGTGGTAACGCCGCTTTCGATACTCGCGATCACCGCAATATACGCCTTAGAAGTGCTAGTAGCATTTATTCAGGCTTATGTTTTCGCAATTCTCACCTGCGTGTATTTGCGCGACGCTTTGCATCCGCACCACTAAGGTTTGAACCCTAATCTATCTATAATATAACCAAGGAGACTTTGAAATGACTGGCGATATCGTACAAATGGGTGCTTACATCGGTGCTGGCTTGGCATGTACTGGCATGGGCGGCGCAGCCGTTGGTGTGGGTCATGTTGTGGGTAACTTCCTATCCGGAGCATTGCGCAACCCTTCAGCCGCTGGCGGCCAAACTGCAACGATGTTCATCGGTATTGCGTTTGCAGAAGCTTTGGGGATCTTCTCGTTCCTCGTAGCCCTTCTGCTGATGTTTGCAGTTTAGTCCATCCGTTCCTTAGGTTCTGGGGTCCTTAAGGGGCCCCGGTTCGCCCTCAGGTATTGGAGGAATTGATATGGCCACACAGACACAAGACGCAAGCCAAGTGGCAGTAGAAACTGCTAAAGTTGGTATGCCACAACTTGATTTTTCGACATTTTCCAATCAGATATTTTGGTTAGTCGTTACACTTGTTGTGATTTATTTTATTCTGTCGCGCATTGCGCTGCCGCGTATCGGTGGAGCTTTGGCGGACCGTGCTGGTACGATCACAAATGATCTAGTTGAGGCGGAAGAATTAAAGCAGCGGGCACTTGAGGCTGAACAAGCTTATGAGAAAGCCTTAGCTGATGCGCGAGCGGAGGCTCAAAGCATCAACGTCGCAATGCGGGCTGAAATTCAGGCTCAGTTGGATGTGGAATTGGCGAAGGCCGATGCTCAAATCTCGGCTCGAACTGCAGAAGCGGCTTTAGCTTTATCTGAAATTCGCAGCTCGGCGATGGTAAGCGTAAAAGATGTAGCCAAAGCAACTGCGAAAGAAATTGTTGCGGTTATGGGCGGTAAGGCAGATGCTAAAACCGTGACGGCCGCTGTAACCGTTCGGATGAAAGGGTAAGTCATGACGCGTTTATCTGTTATACTGTTTACCTTAATGGCCTCACCGGCTCTTGCGGCCAGTGGTCCATTTTTCTCGCTCTATAATACTAACTTTGTTGTTACGATTGCGTTTGTCTGTTTTGTATCAGTAGTTCTATATCTCGGTGTGCCAAAAATGTTGGCTAAAATGCTGGATGCTCGTGCAGATGGTATTCGGGCTGACCTAGAAGAAGCTAAGTCTCTACGTGAAGAGGCTAAAGCTTTATTGGCGTCTTACGAAAAGAAACAAGCAGAAGTCCAAGCGCAAGCTGATCGGATTTTGGAAGCTGCGCGCTTAGAGGCTGCTGCTGCTGCTGAACAAGCCAAATCAGATATTGTGACCTCTGTGGCGCGGCGTTTAGTTGCTGCGGAAGAGCAAATTGCATCTGCAGAAGCATCTGCAGTCAAAGAAGTGCGCGACCAAGCCATCGTTGTGGCTGTGGGCGCTGCGAGGGATATTATTGCAAGTCAGATGACTGCTGCTGATGGTAATAGCCTTATCGATGATGCAATTACGCAAGCGGGCACAAAACTGCACTAGTTCTAATGACGATTAATTGGAAAAGCTCAATGTCTGTTCATTGGGCTTTTTCGCTTTGGAGTATAGAGCTATCGTTCTTTAGTATGTGCAAAGCGCAATTTGGCAACTTCTTCGTTCCTGTCTGCTCGATCTTGGGCCTTCAAAACTCCAGCGACAAAATCAAGATGCACATGGACTGCTGTTCTGGCTGCCGCTGGATCCCGCGCCTGCAAGGCGTCATTGATTGCCCGGTGTTGATCCAACAGCTGAGATCGACCGCTGCGTTGTCGAAATGTGGCCTGTCTGTTGTAGAAGACACCGGCCTGCAAGAGCTCATACATTGAGCGCATCATATGAAGCATTACCACATTGTGGCCCGCTTCACAGATCGACATATGAAACTGTGCATCAAGTCGAGCTTCTTCTTCTGAAGACCTCTTTGATTGCGCTGCTTCCATCTTCGCATAGATTGCGTTGATAACTTTGAGGTCAGTATTAGAGCCCACCCGTGCGGCACGCTCAGCTGCAAGGCCTTCCAGGTCTTTGCGAAATGCAAGATAATCATAAACTGCTTCATCATGCGTCGCAAATAGCCGCATTAAAGCTGGGGAAAATGCAGATCCCAGCACCTCGGCCACAAATATTCCAGCGCCCGCTCTGGAGGTAAGGAGCCCCGCATCTTGAAGTTCGCTTAGAGCTTCTCGTAGGGAAGGCCGGGAAACCGCAAGCTTTTCCGAAAGTTCTCGTTCAGATGGTAGGCGCTCGCCGGGGCGCAAAATACCACGAAGAATTAGCTGCTCCACCTGGCGGACAACTGATTTTGACAATCTTTCAGAGTCTATTTCTTGAAACGGCATAGCCTCTCCTCGGATTGACCAAGTTATATGACCAACCGCTGAGAAAGCAACTGCCTTTGCAGATTATGAACTTGGTCGTATGATAATTTCTACCCGCCTATTCTGTGCCCGGCCCTCTGCTGTTAGGTTATTTTCAATTGGGTCGTCCTCCCCTCGGCCAAGTGCTTGAAGTCGGACGGGCTGGACGCCGTTGTTTATCAAAATATTGGCTACAGCATCTGCCCGCCGCTGTGAAAGTGTTTCATTGTAGCTCGCGCTGCCAGTATTGTCTGTATGACCTAAGATCTTGATCATAGAATTAGGATAGGCTTGTAGGTTATTTGCCACCACCGCTAAGTCTCGTCTTAAGCTACTGCGCACGGAAGCACTGTCGAGTGCGAAGAGGATATCTTGAGGCATGGTCACAATTAGTTCTGCGCCAGTGTTTGTAATAACCACTTGATCGTTGTTAAGATCTTGACGGAGGTCTGCGGCTTGTCGATCTAGATTTCTGCCAATCATGTTGCCAGCCCCTGCGCCAACTATCGCGCCGATGATTGCGCCTTTATTGCGATCCCCATCGCTTGACAGTTCCATGCCAGCAATGGCTCCGATGAGCCCCCCCATTACAGTGCCTGCGGTTGTATTATCACCGGGTTTGCTGTTGGTGGCACTTTCTGGCGTTACGCAGCCAGATGCCAAAAGCAAAACAGAAACTACCAGAGTGGGTAAGATAAGTAATTTTTTCATTTATAAATCCTTTATTGCCGTCAGCGAGATGAAGAAACTCATTTTAATCAAATAGAGGCTAACACATAATTCAACTCTAGATAAGGTTACGGTGCTCACCCTATTGTGATGTCTCGTCGCGTGCGCTCTCGAAAGCTAGAATTACTCGCTTCACGGGAGTACCCCAATGATAGCCTCCCAGCCCTCCAGATTTTCGCAATACCCGATGACACGGGATAATATAGCCGAGTGGATTACGACCTACGGCAGTGCTCACCGCGCGTACGGCTTTTGGTTTACAGATTGATTGTGCGATGTTGGAGTAAGTGGTGACATATCCAGACGGGATATGCATCAAGGCCTCCCAAACTTTAATTTGCAACGGTGCGCCCATCATATGCAGGGCAATATCCCCTTTGCCTGCAAATGCGGTATTGACCCAGGAAGCTAACCGATTAGGTTGTTGCTCAAATTGGGCCAATGGCCAGCGTTTCACCAAATCATCTCGCGCCGCCTCGCGCCCCATTTCACTAGAAAAGCCCAGCCCACAGAGCCCTAGGTTGGTGCCCATGGCAATAACTTCCCCAAAGGGGCTGGAAAAATAGCCCTCATAGATCGTGAGGCCAGCGCCTTTTGCAGCAAAGGCACCTGGGTTCATCGCCTCCCAGTGGATGGACAGGTCATGCAGGCGCTCACTTCCAGAAAGGCCAATTGAATTAGCTGTTTCTAAGGTTGTGCATTTGTGATGCAACAGCGCCTCGGCGTGCTCTAGAGTTAATTGATGTTGATATTTTTTAGGGGATATTCTGGCCCAAGAGGAAAACACCTCTTGAAATTGCGTGGGGCTCAGGTCAAGTGCATGTGCCAGCTCATTGAGGCTTAAAACATGATCGGCTAAATCTATTGTTGCAATGGCTCGGCGGATAACTGGGTAATGATTTGACTCTTCTAATTGCATTTTGGTCTCCATCTATGACTTACAATAGCCATTTGTATCAATATGGCGATCTGAAAATTACGGTTTAGTCTAGGCCCGAAGTTAGATACAACTGTGACATGGCAAAACAACTTTCATACCCGACTATGCGCGAGATATTTTCCCGATTTTCGCTCAGTGAGCCGGAACCAAAGGGTGAACTGCATCACGTCAACGTTTACACGTTGGTAGTGGCTGTCGCTCTATCCGCTCAGGCTACTGACAAGAGTGTAAACAAGGCGACTGAATCCCTATTCAAAATAGCAAACACGCCACAAAAGATGCTTAAACTTGGGGAAGTATCTTTAATTGAGTATATTAAAACCATTGGCCTTTATAAAACCAAGGCGCGAAATCTGCTAAAGATGGCCCGAATTTTGGTAGAGGATTTTGATGGTGTGGTGCCTAATTCACGGGCTGCGTTACAAAGCCTCCCAGGGGTTGGCCGTAAGACGGCAAATGTTGTATTGAACATGTGGTGGCGCCAGCCGGCCCAGGCCGTGGATACGCATATTTACCGGGTTGGCAATCGCGCTGGAATAGCGCCGGGCAAGACAGTGGATCATGTGGAGCGGGCCATTGAGGATAATGTCCCTGCCGATTTTCAGTTGCATGCGCACCATTGGTTGATATTGCATGGCCGATATATCTGTGTGGCGCGAAAGCCAAAATGCAGAGCTTGTATTATAAGTGATCTATGCCAATTTGAGGAGAAGACACAGTGACGAAATCCTATCAAGTCGTTGGTATCGGTAACGCCGTGTCTGATGTGATTGCAACAACTAGCGATGCGTTTCTTATGGAAAATAGTGTTGAAAAAGGTATAATGCAGCTCATCGATCAACCGCGGGCCGAGGCTTTATTTTCTGCGATGGCAGCGCGTACTGAAACGCCAGGTGGATCCGTAGCTAATACGATTTCTGGGCTTGGGTCTTTGGGTGTCCGGACTGCCTTTATTGGCCGCGTTGCTGATGATGAGTTAGGGCTCTCCTATGCGGCTGCAATGGCTGAGGAAGGGACGGATTTTCCAAACCTACCGGTTGAAAATGCCAGCTTACCAACATCACGTTCAATGATTTTTGTGTCGCCAGATGGTGAACGGTCAATGAATACTTACCTTGGCATCTCATCAGATGTGGGCCCTGTGGATGTATCTGAAGATGTTGTTTCAAAATGCGAAGTCTTATTTCTTGAGGGATATTTATTTGATAAAGATCCTGGTAAGGCTGCGTTTCGCAAGGCTGCGGAGCAAGCGCGCCTCTCTGGAGCCCGTGCTGGAATTTCCCTATCGGACCCCTTCTGTGTCGATCGTCACCGCGTTGACTTCCGCGCTTTAGTTGCAGGTCCATTGGATTTCTTTTTATGCAACGAAGAAGAGTTAAAATCACTCTATCAGACTGAAGGTCTTGCGGAAGCTTTGGCCTTGGGGGCCGCAGATTGTGATTTAGTGGTATGCACGCGGTCTTCTGAAGGTGTCTCGATATGCCAAGGTGATTCGCGTTGGGATGTACCTGTCGTGCCAGTGATACCGGTGGATGCCACTGGGGCTGGTGATCAATTTGCAGCTGGATTTATCTATGGGTTGGTTCAGGGGTTTGAGATGAAGACCTGTGGGGAAATTGGTGGGATAGCTGCGGGAGAAGTCATTGGCCATATTGGCCCGCGTCCGGCAACATCGATCTTAACTATGCTCAAAGCGCAAGGTATTTGTTGATTTCAATAGCCTTGCGATTGTAACTGCAGGTTATCTGTTTTCGGATTAGGGAGCTTATCCATGGGATATGTGTACGACGACCAGAATATTTTTGCCAAAATCCTAAGGGGCGAGATACCAAATACTACTGTTTTGGAAACGGAACATTGCCTCGCTTTCCACGATATTTATGCTCAAGCCCCAGAGCACGTTTTGGTCATCCCTAAAGGCCCCTATGTATGTTTTGACCATTTCTCTAATATGGCCAGCGCTGAGGAGATTGTAGATTTTACGCGCGCGATTGGCCAAGTGGCTTTGGCCCTGAAGGTTGATCCAGGTAATGGTGGCGATGGCTACCGATTGCTGGCCAACACGGGCAAAAATGGCGTGCAAGATGTTCCACATTTGCATGTTCACTTGGTGGCAGGCCGGCCACTTGGGCGTATGCTGCGAAACAATTAAAATTTCTGTATGACTATTTAGTAATTTCGAGAAATACATCCTGCAAGTCAGGTTGTTCTGTCTGGATGTCTAGAATTTTCACGTTTGCGAGGCGTAATGCATCTAGTATCTCTCCAGGAGAGATATTACTTCGGCTATAGGTAAAGGCCATGCCACCATCCGCTCGGGTGGTTTGTATCACTCCTTTTGGTAGTGTAATGAGATCAGCCAAATCTGCTTGCACTACCAATGTTTTAGTATCGAGCTTGGACAGAAGGTTTTCTGTCGTATCCAAGGCCCGCAGTGATCCCTCGTGGATGATGGCGATTTGATCGCACATTTTTTGGGCTTCTTCGAGGTAATGGGTGGTTAGGATCACGGTCATACCATCGGCGTTTAATTGGCGCACATTGTCCCAAAGCATTTGGCGCAATGCAATATCAACGCCGGCAGTTGGTTCATCGAGTACTAAGATTTGCGGGCTGTGCACCAAAGCTTTACCCAAAAGGAGCCGTCGCCGCATGCCGCCGGATAGGCTGCGTGCATAGGAATTAGCCTTGTCTTCTAACCCAATCAACCGCAAGATTTCGTCAGTTTTGCGTTGGTTTTTTGGTACGCCATAAAGTCCCGCTTGCATATCGAGCGAAGCACCGGGTGTGAAAAAGGGATCCAGGTTCAATTCTTGTGGCATCACGCCAATCGCTGCCCGTGATTGGCGTGGGTTTTCATCCTGATCAAAGCCCCAAATATTTACGCTACCAGACGATTTCTTCACCAAACCGGCTAGAATATTGATCAATGTGGATTTTCCGGCACCATTTGGTCCCAGTAGCCCAAAAATTGAACCTCTAGGAATGTCGAGATCAATTCCAGAGAGGGCGATTTTAGCTTCAGTTTTCTTGGTTGCTGCATAGGTTTTTTTTAATCCGCGCAACTCAATTGCATTTTGTGACATATTTGGCCTTTCAAAGCGCTTGTGGGTGGCGCTTGTTTTGGTATCTTAGCGTGTGACACATGCGGAGCAAAGCTCAACAGCAACCAGAAGGCTAAAAAATGACAACCCAAGCACCTGAGACAAAAATTGTAGACGCTTTCCGTGTGGCCTGTGATGGTGGCGAAAGCGCATTGGGCCATCCGCGGGTTTGGTTGCAGATATCACATGAGCATGGCTGGGTTGAATGCCCCTATTGCGATGCCAAAATGGTACACCGTGATTTTGAGGGTAAGGTTTAAGTCGTCCTTAATTTAACAGAATCCATACCTCACTATACGCCGGTTTATTGGTGAGACTACCTTTCCTAGCGCTTAAATTAGTCACTCTAGCTAATGTGCCTGGCCACTTGCCAAATGGCCATTAGAAAAAAGCCTCTTCTATTGCTCAAACCAGCTAGCGAAATTTAGCATTAGCTAGAGCTATGTGTGATATCTGCGCAATTTTCTTTCGGGAACGAGCCATTCAGCTGCTGCAAATTTGTAAATCAGCACCACGAGCACTGGCAGGCGTAAATTTTTCATGTCACAAACATATTTAATTAATGACCAAAGGATAGCATCATCATGGCATTTGGCAAAGGACATCACCTCCATCTGATCGATGGGTCAGCGTTTATATTTCGTGCCTATCATGCTTTGCCACCGCTTACGCGTAAGTCTGATGGCTTGCCGGTTGGAGCAGTAGCGGGTTTTTGTAACATGTTGCAACGCTATGTTGAAAGTAACATTGGGCCAGACGCCCCTACTCATGTTGCAGTGATTTTCGATCATTCTGGCAAGACTTTTCGTAATGATATGTATGATAAATACAAAGCAAACCGCGCTCCCACACCTGAGGATTTAATTCCGCAATTCCCACTAACCCGTGAGGCCACTCGAGCCTTCAATGTGGCGTGTAAGGAAGTTGCGGGTTTCGAGGCGGATGACATAATCGCCACGTTGGCTTGCCGCGCACGCGATGCGGGGGGGAGCTGTACTATCATCAGCTCAGATAAGGATCTGATGCAGTTGATCGGGGGCGGTGTGGTCATGTTAGACGCGATGAAAAACAAAGTTATTGAACGCGACGGCGTCGTTGAGAAATTCGGTGTTTTTCCAGAGCGGGTCGTGGATGTGCAGGCTTTGGCCGGCGATAGTGTGGATAACGTGCCGGGTGCGCCGGGCATTGGGATTAAAACTGCGGCTTTGCTAATCAATGAATATGGCTCTTTGGAAGAGTTGTTGGATCGGGCGGGTGAGATTAAACAACCCAAACGCCGCGAAAGCTTGCAGGACAACCGCGCGCAGATTGAGATGTCCAAACGTTTGGTGCAATTGGACTGTGATATGGTGCTTGATTTCACCATTGATGACCTCGAAGTCCAAGACCCTGATCCGCAAGCACTGCTGGATTTTGTGGTCAAAATGGAATTTCGCACACTCAGCAAACGTCTGGCGGAAAAGCTTAAGGTTGAGGCGCCCGTTATTGCTGAGCCTACCGTGGCGGTGGTCGTAAGTGACGCCCCCCAGGCCGCAGCGATTGATCCTAGCAAATATGAAACCATCCGGGATGCTGCGGGTTTGCAGGTTTGGATCGACCGTATTTACGCGCGCGGCTATGTGGCGGTGGATACTGAAACCACAGGCTTGAACGAAATGCGCGCCGATTTAGTAGGTGTATCGCTTTGTGTTGAGGCCGGTGAGGCCGCCTATTTACCACTCAGCCATCGGGCCGGGGAGGCGAATGACTTGTTTGGCACTGATGCATTGGCAGAGGGACAGATGGATCAAGCTGCGGCTTTGTTCATGCTCAAACCGATGTTGGAAGATTCCACCATTCTGAAGATTGGTCAGAATATGAAATATGACGCCAAGATTTTGGCGCGTGTCGGTATTCAGATTGCACCCATCGATGACACGATGTTGATGAGCTATGCTCAAAATGGCGGACTTCATAACCATGGAATGGATTTCCTAAGTGAACGCTATCTGGATCATGCGCCGATCTCTATCAAAACCCTGTTGGGCAGTGGGAAATCAGCGATTACATTTGACCGAGTGCCGATAGATGAGGCCAGCCGATATGCGGCGGAGGATGCCGATATCACCCTGCGGCTTTGGCAATACCTCAAGCCGGGTTTGCAGCGCAATAAGGTGACGGTGGTCTACGAAACGCTGGAGCGGCCTTTGGTTCCAGTTTTGGCTGAAATGGAAATGTATGGTATCAAAGTCGATCGTGACACTTTAAGCCGAATGTCCAACGGTTTCGCGCAAAAGATGGCGGCGCTTGAGGCCGAAATTCACCAAATGGCTGGGCGGAGCTTTAACGTCGGATCACCTAAGCAGCTGGGGGAAATCTTGTTTGACGAGATGGGACTACCCGGAGGTAAAAAAGGCAAAACTGGCGCTTATGCCACCGGTGTTGATATATTGGAAGATCTGGCCACGGAACATGAATTGCCTGGCCGGGTGCTGGATTGGCGGCAACTGAGCAAGCTTAAATCAACCTATACAGATGCTTTGCAAGATCACATCCACCCTGACACCGGGCGGGTGCATACGTCTTACTCTATTGCCGGTGCCATCACGGGGCGCTTGGCCTCTACGGATCCCAACCTGCAAAATATTCCTATCCGCTCAGAAGAAGGTCGCAAAATTCGCGAAGCTTTTGTGGCGGATTCCGGGAAAACACTGGTGGCTTTGGATTACTCTCAGATCGAGCTGCGAATTCTGGCTCATATCGCGGATATTCCAAGCCTAAAGCAGGCGTTTGCGGATGGCATTGATATTCATGCTCTCACCGCAAGCCAGATGTTTGATGTGCCATTGGATCAGATGACAGCCGAGGTGCGGCGCAAGGCCAAGGCGATCAACTTTGGCGTGATATACGGCATCTCTGGCTTTGGCTTGGCTCGTAATCTGCGAATCCCACGGGCTGAAGCACAGGCTTTCATCGACACTTACTTCGAGCGTTTTCCGGGCATTCGAACTTATATGGACGATACGGTGGCTTTCGCCAAAGAGCATGGCTACGTGCAAACTCTATTTGGCCGGCGCATTCATACACCTGAGATCAGCGCTAAAGGTCCGCATGCAGGATTTGCAAAACGTGCGGCAATCAATGCACCTATTCAGGGTACAGCGGCTGATGTGATCCGCCGCGCTATGGTGCGAATGCCCGCCGCAATTGCGCATTTACCTGCAAAAATGTTGCTTCAGGTGCACGATGAACTCCTGTTCGAAGTCGAAGACTTCGCTGTGGAAGAGCTGACCAAAATTGCCAAGCAGGTGATGGAGGGCGCTAGTCTTCCGGTGGTGAAGCTTGATGTGCCCTTGATCGTGGAATCTGGATTAGGGCCAAACTGGGCGCAGGCGCATTAAGGCTAAGTGCTTTAAACTGAAGGGGTGAACCTATGGCGAAACAAGTTCTTTCAGCGGCAACAATAGCTGCGCAGGCAGGCGGCTATATTGATGCGGCCAGTGGTGGTGTTGTGCCTCCTATTCAACCCAGCACCACATTTGCGCGGGATCGCAACTATGCTTTGCATGTCTCTGGTAATATCTACGCTCGCGATGACAATGACGTGGGGCGCGTCGCAGAAGGGTTACTGGCGCGGCTGGACAATGCGCAGGCGGCGCTGTTGTTTCCAAATGGTATGGCATCGATAGCGGCGGTGTTTCGCGCATTGCCAAAGGGTGCCCGCGTGCTTGTGCAAACGCAAATCTATTGGGGCACCACAAAATGGCTTCGCGACTTCTGCACGCGCCGGAGTTTGGATTTACACGAGGCTGAGCTGAGTGATCCCGCGCAAATGCAACAGCTTTGCGCAGATTATCAGCCTGATTTGGTCTTTATTGAGACGCCTTCAAACCCATGGTTGCGGTCAACGGATATAGCATATGCTGCAAGCTGCGTGCATGCCCATGGAGGCCGATTGGTGGTGGACGCTACGGCGGCCACACCAATTCTGACGCGGGCTTTAGATTTTGGTGCAGATATCGTCATGCATTCCGCTACCAAAGGCATAAATGGTCATTCGGATGTTTTGGCTGGTGTTTTAGCCACCAAAGACCCTGAAGCGCCGCATTGGCAGGCCATTGCTACAGATCGCCATGATGCGGGTGCGGTTATCAGCACCTTTGACGCTTGGTTGCTGATCCGCTCAATTCGCACCTTGCCCCTGCGGGTGGAACGCATGTCGCAAAATGCGCAGGCCGTGGCGGAATACTTGGACAATCATCTTTCGGTTGAATCGGTGTTTTACCCCGGTTTGCCAAGTTTTACAGGACATGACGTGGCACGGCGCCAAATGCTGGGTGGGTTTGGTTCTTTACTGTCCTTCTGCGTGAAGGGAGATAGGTCTGATGCCCTGCGGGTTGCTGGCAAGTTGGACTTATTTCATCGCGCCACATCTTTGGGTGGCGTTGAGAGTTTGGTCGAGCATCGTCACACGATTGAGCCCCACACGGGCATTCCGGAGACACTGTTGCGACTGTCGATTGGGATCGAGGGCGTTGAGGATTTGATCACAGATTTAGCACAGGCCTTAGCGTGTTAATTCTATTCAACAAACCGTTCAACGTACTTTCACAATTTACCGACCAGAGCCTTGAGGGGCGTGAACGTGAGACGCTCTCGCCCTACATTCCTGTGCCGCATGTCTATCCGGCGGGGCGGTTGGATCGTGACAGTGAGGGGCTATTGCTGCTTACGGATGATGGCAAGCTGCAAGCGCGCATCGCGCAGCCAAAACATAAAATTCCAAAAACCTATTGGGTTCAAGTTGAGGGCACCCCCGATGAGGTTGCCCTTTCTCAACTGCGCCAAGGAGTTGTTCTCAAAGACGGCCTGACTCGCCCAGCTTTGGTGCGTGTGATTGTGGAGCCAGAGGGGCTTTGGCTCCGGGACCCGCCAATTCGCATTCGAAAATCTGTGCCAGATAGCTGGCTTGAAATGATTATTTTCGAGGGCAAAAACCGCCAAGTGCGCCGTATGACAGCCGCCGTGGGACATCCAACTCTGCGTTTGATCCGGGCGCACATCGGCGATTGGAGCTTGGGTGATTTGCAACCCGGAAGCTATCGCACCGCGAGGTAAGGGCTTTGCAAATCAAAGTTGCTGGGTAACATGGGCCCATGCAACATTTAGAAATCAAAATCGATAGTGGTCTCGCCACTGTTACTCTAAACCGCCCGGCCAAGAAAAATGCTTTGTCTGAGAAATTGTTTGATGAGCTCTACGAAGCCGGCCTGCGATTGCAAAAAACTCCAAACCTACGGGCTGTGATATTGACTGGTGCCGGATCTAATTTCTGCGCTGGAATTGATTTGCAGTTTTTACAATCCTTGCTGCCACGCTTGGAAGAGGTACGCGGAAAAATGCGGAACCCACCTGTGGGTGAAACTGCAAATTGGTTTCAACGCCCATGCTTTATCTGGCGGCAACTTACGGTGCCGGTTATTGCTGCGATTGACGGAATTTGCATTGGGGCGGGTCTGCAACTGGCGCTTTGTGCTGATATTCGCTTGGCGGGCCCTGCCACACGTATGAGCCTCATGGAGGCGAAGTGGGGTTTGATTCCTGATATGGGCATCACCCAAGTCTTGCCGCAGCTGATGCGTGGTGATCAAGCCAAGGAGCTTATGATGACTGCGCGGATGTTGGGTGCTGAAACGGCGCAAGCGGTCGGGTTGATCACACGGATTGTCGATAGCCCGCTGGAAGCAGCGCAGGCATTGGCGGATGAAATGATGGCGCGCAGCCCAGAGGCGGTGAATGGCAGCAAGGCACTGATTGACCAAACCTGGAACCTGCCGCCGGGGGAGGGGTTGGCGATAGAGGCTAAGATGCAGGCCAATATCATGGGCAGCCCGAATCAAATTGAGGCCGTCATGGCCGGATTGGCCAAACGCCCCCCCAAATTTCTGTGATAACCTGCTTTATAGTTCCAAGTCTGCCGATGGGATGATTGGAAAGAAAGTTGATTGAGATTGCAGGCCGAACCAGCTGCTCTGCTCCCATATTTCATGTACTCCGATGTCTACGAGTCGGTAAAAGCTTTTGCGGTCAATAAGAGCCTCAAGGTTTTTACGCACCAGCACATAGGGTGAAGGCTCACCGGTTTGCGCACAACGCTCAACCCGGATCGGATGCTCTGGCCCAGCAATCATTTGATCGCCGACCTGTGTTGTGAAGTGCAAATTATCGTCAATTTGGTCAAAATCAACTGCAACAAAGGGCGCATCATCGACTATGATTCCAACTTTTTCCACTGGGGTAACAAGGAAGTATTTGTTCTCTTCAAGCTTGAGGATTGAGGAGAAGAGTTTAACCAAAGCGGGTCTGCCAATGGGGGTGCCCATGTAAAACCAAGTACCATCACGCGCAATGCGGATGTCAAGGTCGCCGCAAAATGGTGGGTTCCACAAATGGATTGGTGGCAAGCCCTTGCCCTTTGTGGCCGCCGATACGCTGGCGGCTAGGTTCTCTGCTGATGGGGTCACAATAATTTGTCCACTCATGCTATTTGTCATCTCTTTTTCTTAAGCTAACCTATATATAGAACATATATAAATAAACACGAGGCATTGTCATGACCCAAGCCGATACGCTTGTTACGCAGATCGAAAATCTGAGCACAAAGCTGGATCAAGCCCGTAGTATGATCCGCCAAGTTTTCATCGGTCAAGATCGTGTGGTAGATTTGGTCCTCATTACGCTTTTATGTGGCGGGCATGGGGTTTTGGTGGGTTTGCCGGGGCTAGGCAAAACTAAGTTGGTTGAGGCCTTGTCAACTGTGATGGGTTTGCATGGCAACCGTGTTCAGTTCACGCCAGATCTTATGCCTGCGGATATCTTAGGCTCGGAAGTGTTGGAAACGGCGGCAGATGGCAGCCGGTCCTTTAGATTCGTGCAGGGCCCAGTCTTCTGCCAGCTGCTTATGGCTGATGAAATCAACCGCGCTAGCCCGCGTACGCAATCGGCGCTACTGCAAGCAATGCAAGAAAAATCTGTGACTGTAGCTGGGCAAAACTGGCCGCTTGGTACCCCGTTTCACGTACTGGCCACCCAAAATCCGATTGAGCAAGAAGGCACATATCCTTTGCCAGAAGCGCAGCTTGATCGGTTTTTGCTCGAAATTCAGGTGCCCTACCCGGACCGAGCCACTGAGCGTGATATTCTTTTGGCCACTACTGGCACTGAAGAGGCGGCCCTAAGTTCTGTCTTTGATTCTGGCCAATTGATAGCTGCACAGACGTTAATCCGCCGCATGCCCGTGGGTGACGCTGTGATGGAGTCGATATTGGATTTGGTGCGCGCGTTTAGGCCCGATGATTTCTCTGCCCCGGCTGTGGTTGCTGAAAGTATTCGTTGGGGCCCTGGACCGCGTGCAGCGCAGGCTCTCATGTTGGCCGTCAGGGCGCAGGCTTTGCTGCGTGGGGCCTTTTCGCCTTCGGCTGCTGATGTTGCAGAGTTGGCTCCCGCGGTGTTGAACCATCGTATGGCGCTGGGCTTCGGAGCGCACGCGCGTGGAATGACGCAATTGGAGCTGATTGCTGACGTCACTGAGACTATTTTACAACATAAAGCGGTACCTTGATCCCTTATCCACCTTTGAATGAAGCCCTTGAGCTGGCGTCAGATTGGCCGCAGCTTTTGGCCCAAGCTCAGCGGTTGGCCAATAGTTTTTCCCTCGGCGGCCATGGGCGCCGTAGGGCTGGAACTGGTGATGTTTTTTGGCAATTTCGCCAAGCGCAAGTAGGAGATAGTTTGCGCGCAATCGATTGGCGCAGATCGGCGCGAGCCGATGATCAATTCGTGCGTGAAAACGAATGGCAGGTTGCGCAATCAGTACAGTTTTGGGTCGATTGCTCCGCAAGCATGCTTTTTGCCAGCAAGGGCAGCAGTAAGCATCTCCGAGCTGCAACGCTGGCCTTGGCTGTCGCGGTGTTGCTTAGTGACGCGGGTGAAAAGGTAGGCTCCAGTGATGGACTTTTGCCTGCAAAAGTTGGTCGGGCACAAATCCCCGCATTGGCGCAGGTGTTCAGCCGCATCTCGGATAATGATTTTGGCACGCCCCAATCTGATGACCTGAAACCGCATAGTCTTGCCGTGTTTGTATCTGATTTTTTCGGTGATTTTGCTAAGTTGGAGCGGGCTGTAACCTCAGCTGCTGATCAACAGATCACCGGAGCGCTTCTGATGGTGTTGGACCCGCAAGAGGTCAATTTCCCATTTGCTGGTCGAACCCTATTTGAAAGCATGTCCGGTCGGCTGCGTTATGAAAGCCAAAAGGCCGATGGCTTGCGCGCAAAATATCGTTCTGCTTTGCAAGATCGGCAAGCGGCGCTCGCATCGCTCGCACAATCGGTCGGTTGGCAGTTTCAGTGTCATACTACGGATCAACCAGCTTCTGCTGGGTTGATGTGGCTGTATCAAGCGCTGGAATATCGTCGATGAGTATTTTTGGCGCTTTAGGGTTCAGCACGCCTTGGTTGCTTTTGGGCTTGGTTGCGTTGCCAATTCTATGGGTCTTGTTGCGCGCTGTACCGCCCGCGCCGACGCGTCGCCGATTTCCCGGAGTGGCGCTGCTTTTGCGCCTTAAGGAGGACGATCTCCAGACCGATAAAACGCCTTGGTGGCTTTTGCTGTTACGCGCTTTGGTTGTGGCCAGTTTGATCATTGGACTAGCAGGCCCGGTATTGAACCCTGCACCTATGGGCGAGAACGGGTCTGACCTGCTGGTGGTGATGGAAGGCAGCTGGGCTGATGCGCCCGATTGGGCCGCGCAAAAGCAGGAGGCTTTGCGTGTGGCCGGACAAGCAGGAATCTCGGGACGCAAGGTTGCATTTTTGCAGCTCACCGCACCCGGAAGCGCTGTCGTCTTCTCAGCCGCTTCACTTGCGCAACGGCAAATCCAAACTGCGGAGCCTAAAGCTTGGCTGCCAGAGGGGGATGTGATTGGTTTGATCGCGGAGCTTGGAAGTTTTGATAGTTATTGGATGGCGTCACCTTTGGATTGGCCCGGGCGTGCCAAGCTTGTTTCCGAGCTGTTGGCGCATGGTGAGCTAAGAGTGTCACTCTCCCAAACCCCCACCATGGGGCTGTTGCCCATAACGGTCACCGCTCAAGGGGTTGAGGTACATGTATCCCGTTTAAGTGCTGGACAAGCCACGCAGGTTCGGGTTGATTTGGTCGGTCTGGATCCCTCAGGTGTTGAACGCAGGCTTCAAAGTGTCCCATTGACCTTTGAAGCTCATGCGTTGGTGGCCTCTCAGGCTAGTGAGGTGCCGCAGGAGATGCGCAATCGTATTTCGCGGGTGGTTCTGGCAGGCTATCGTTCGGCTGCAGCGGTGCGCTTGGTGGATGATCGGATTAAGCGCCCGGAGATTGCCATTCTTTCTGGTGAAATTGCGGGCCGCGAGGGGCTGACACTGTTGTCTCCGGACCATTACCTAACGCAGGCGCTGGCGCCGGTAGCCGATTTGATTAATGGCACATTGGAAGATGTCCTCTTGGCTGATCCTGATACGATTGTTCTGGCTGATGTTGCCAAAATTGGAGCCAAAACTGCGATGGTGGACTGGGTGAGCCAAGGCGGCACGTTGGTACGTTTTGCAGGTCCACGCTTGGCGGCACAAAGCTTTAATTCCAAAGAGGATGATCCACTTTTGCCCGTCAGGCTGCGCGCCGGTGGGCGCACTGTGGGCGGGGCAATGTCTTGGGGAGCTCCCAAAACGCTTCAGGCCTTTGAGGTTGACACACCGTTTTTTGGTCTGCCAACGCCAGATGAGGTGATCGTCACAGCGCAGGTTTTGGCGGAGCCTGGCCCGGATTTGGCCGCACATGTGATTGCAAGATTGAGCGATGGTACGCCATTGGTGACCCGCAAAACTCTGGGCCAAGGACAGGTCGTCTTGTTTCACATCACCGCAAATGCGGATTGGTCAAATCTGCCTATCTCTGGTCTGTTTGTGTCAATGTTAGAGCGTCTGTCGGTGATTGGATCTTACGGGGATTTTAAGCAACAGGCCCTGGCGGGAACCACTTGGCAGCTCGTGCGAGATCTTGATGGATTTGGCACCCTTAAAACCGTTGGGGACCGCGCGGGCGTGGATGGCCAAGTCTTGGCCGCCTCAAGGATTACCGCTGAAACGCCAGCGGGAGTCTATCAAGGCGGCGAGCGCCGATGGGCGCGCAACATTCTTGCACAGGACAGTGTTTTCACCTCCGCTACTTGGCTCGGTGCCGTGCAGCTAGTAGGGCAGGCGATGGCGCGGCCTAAAATGCTTGGAGCGGGTTTTTTAAGTGCAGTGTTGGTCCTGCTGGTAGTGGATATACTAGCGACCCTGTGGATCGTTGGCAAACTGCGGGGCAGGGTTGTAGGTGCTTTGGCCTGTTTCTTGATGGCAGGCCTGACTACTGAGGATGTGGTGGCGCAAACCGCAGAAGCGCGTGCAATACAAGCAACCCGTAATGTAGTTTTGGCTTATGTCAAAACTGGAGATTTAGGCCAAGACGAGATATCGCATGCAGGATTGACTGGGCTGTCACTGGCGCTCAATCAGAGGACATCCATTGAGCCTGTAAGCCCGATGGGCCTAGCGCTTGGCACCGATGAATTGGCGTTTTATCCGTTTATATACTGGCCGATTACGCTGGGGCAAAGCCGCCCCAATGCGGATGAATTGCGTAAGTTGAATCGCTATATCAAAGGTGGTGGCATGATCTTGTTTGACACCAGAGACAGCGAGATTGCGCAATATGGAGAAAGCACTAAAGAGGGCCGCCTGTTGCAGGAAATTGCCGCTGGCCTAAATGTACCGCCCATCGCTCCAATTTCACAAGATCACGTTCTGACAAGAAGCTTTTATCTTTTGCAAGAATTCCCAGGGCGGTCATCGCGTGGCACGGTCTGGGTTGAGGCGCCCCAAAGCCTGGGCGAGGAGATTGAAGGCATGCCCTTTCGCAACCTCAACGATGGGGTGACGCCGGTGGTGATTGGTGGCAATGATTGGGCGGCGGCTTGGGCAGTGGACCTGGCGGGCCAACCCCTCTTACCTGTCGGTCGTGGTTTGTCTGGTAAACGGCAACGTGAGATTGCGCTGCGGTTTGGCATAAATTTGATCATGCATGTGCTGACTGGCAATTATAAATCTGATCAGGTCCATGTGCCGGAGCTATTAAAGAGGTTAGGCGAATGATGGGCGGTACTCTTCTGTTTGATCCTTTGGTTCCGCTGTTTGTCCTACTGAGCCTGGCTTTGGTTTTTTTTGCTCTGTTGGTTTTTGCAATGATGCGACGTCTGTCGGGCTGTCCTTGGCGCGGATTTGCGGCAATTTGTGTGATATTAGCCTTGTTAAATCCGTCTGTGAAGACCGAAGACCGCCATCCTGATACCGACATTGTGATTGTGGTGGTGGACCGTTCATCCAGCCAGAATCTGGCCAAGCGCCCTGACCAGAATGCTGCGGCTTTGGCGCATCTGACTAGGGCTCTTGAGATGCGACCCAATACGCAAATGCATCTTGTAGAAGTGTCCGACGCGCAGGGTGTTGGTGGCTCATTGGTCGTGTCAGTCTTAGCGCAGGCACTGGCGGAAGAGCCGCAAGATCGAGTCGCTGGAGTTATTATCATCTCTGATGGTCAGATTCATGATGTGGAGTTGGTACTAAATTTGGACGTGCCTTTGCATCTCTTGTTGACTGGTGATCCGGAGGATTGGGACCGCCGATTGATGGTGAAAAATGCACCAGGTTTTGCTATTTTGGGTGAACCCGTGCTGCTATCATTAATGGTGCAAGATCAAGGGGCAGCACCTAACGCCGGGTTTGCGGATCTCATGCTCTCCGTGGATGGTGGTCTAGAGCAGCGATACCAAATCCCCATGAACCAAGAGGTTGAGGTGGAAGTGGCTTTGACCCATGGTGGCATGAATATTCTACAGTTCTCGACACCCCAACTGACTGGTGAGCTCACGGATCGTAACAATGCTGCAGTGGTACAAATCAATGCACTTCGCGACCGCCTGCGGGTGTTGCTTGTATCGGGTGTGCCCCACCCCGGTGAGAGAACTTGGCGTAATTTGTTGAAATCTGACAGCAGCGTGGATCTGGTCCATTTCACCATTCTCCGCCCGCCTGAGAAACAAGATGGCGTGCCAGTGACGGAATTATCGTTGATTGCCTTCCCAACGCGCGAGTTATTTTTGGATAAAATCAATGAGTTTGATTTGATTATTCTTGATCGCTACAAGCGCCGTGGCCTTTTGCCGGCTGAATACTTTGAAAGTATCGCTAATTACGTTCGAAACGGAGGGGCGATTTTAGTAGCTGCGGGGCCTGATTATGCCGGGGTAAACAGCCTTTATCGTTCTCCTTTGGGTGCCATCTTGCCGGGCCGCCCAACCTCGCGGGTTTTTGAAGAACCAATCTTGCCTACCGTGACGGACATCGGGCGCAAACATCCAGTGAGTGAGGGCCTTGAGGTCTTTGCGCCAAACCAAGGCTGGGGCCGATGGATGCGACAGGTAGAGCTGGAGGCGACATCGGGCGACATATTGATGACGGGTCTGGAAGAGCGGCCGTTGCTTTTGGTGGACCGGGTGGGGGCTGGGCGCGTGGTGCTTTTGGCCTCTGATCACGCATGGCTTTGGGACCGCGGCTTTGAGGGCGGTGGGCCGCAGGCAGAGATGCTGAGACGCTTGGTGCATTGGTCGATGAAAGAACCTGATTTAGAGGAAGAGGCGCTTTTAGGGGCTGCCACTCAAACTGGCTTGCTTGCAAAACGTCGTAGCCTGACGGAAGAGGCTGTCTCTCCGCTTGAGGTGACCACGCCAAGCGGTGAGATCATCACAGTACCCTGGCAGGTGGTCGCTCCGGGGCGGTATGAGGCGACGGTTTCAAAAAATGAATTAGGGTTATATCGCCTCCGATCTGATGATTTGAAAGTGGTGACTGCTTTAGGTCCGGCGGCTCCCAGGGAATTTGTGCAAACTATTGCATCTGGTGCGGCTTTGTTTCCGCTGCTAGCGCAGACTGGCGGTGGTGTTATGTCGGTATCGCAAGGGTTGCCAAAACTGCGTGATGTTAGAAGTGGCCGGCCTGCTCATGGGCGCGGCTGGCTTGGTTTGGTTGCGCGCGATGCGTATACGGTTCAAAACATTGATATTAAACCATTTTTATCTGAATGGGTTTACCTTCTTCTAGCTGCTGTAGGTTTGGTTGCTGGGTGGTTACGCGAAGGGCGTCGTGTATCCTAGTTAGCCATTATCGCTTCCGCCAGTTTTTAGAAGCGCACTGGCCTGAGATGAAAACTCACGATTCCATAGCATCCAAAGCGTGACCAGAAATGCAGCGAGCAAAATTGGGGTACCTGTCAGCCATGCTAGCGAGGCCAAGGCAAAATAAATGGCCCTGAGCTCA
>Ga0308012_10000143_pt1 | contig 44804 bp, 37 predicted proteins | sample Neamet179_FD_203133 | JGI IMG/M metagenome (GOLD analysis project Ga0308012, IMG submission 203133) | Marine microbial communities from water near the shore, Antarctic Ocean - #179 | ecosystem: Environmental > Aquatic > Marine > Unclassified | place: Southern Ocean | collected 2014-07-25 | reverse complement strand
GCGTTCAAAGCTCTCAAGTCCACGTGTGGGTGGGGATGTGATGTGTGCGACTATATCTTCAGCATTGTGGACCGCAAAACAAGCATTTGCTTGTCGGAGAAGTTCAAAGTCAGTTGCAAAATTTCCCACTCGTGGTCCGTGCATAACTCCGCAGCCAAGCTGCAAAGCTTCCCAAGGATTGTGGCCCTCAACCGCGCTGAAAGTGCCGCCGATGAGGGCTTGCTCTGAACTTGCATACCAAAGGCCCATTTCAGCGAAAGAGTCCGCAAGGTAAATTTGTGTTTCAGCTGTTGGTAATTCGCCGCGGCTATGTACTCTAACGCTTAATCCGTTAAGCTTTTTAAGTATATCATCAGTTCGGCTAGGATAACGTGGTGCCAAGATTAGCAGAGGATTAGCGCCTTTGGCCAACAGTAAGTGTTGGGCTTTAAGGGCCAGATCTTCATCTTCTGGATGACAGGAGGCTGCAAGCCAAATGGATCTTCCAATGGTGGAAGTAGAAAATTCTGCCTGCCTTTTGGGATCGACAAACAATGGTGGACAATGGGGCTTTAGAGCGCCATCAATCTGAATGTCTTCGCGCATCGCAAGTGTTTTGAGTGCAATTGCTGTCTGCGACTCCTGCGCTGAAATCAAGGAGAAATTTTTATATGTGGCGCGAAACAATGCCTGCACAAAGGTTTTATTGCGAAACGATGTCCTGCTAATACGCACATTAACCAGTGCTTGTGGGATATTCCTGTGTGATGTTTGGAACACTAACCCGGGCCAAATATCTTGTTCTGACCAAAGTGCAAGGTTGGGCTTCCAATGGTCTAAAAAACGCCGTGTGTAAGCTGGGCTGTCGAGTGGTAGGAATTGGTGTAGGGTATTTGGCGGCAAGTTTTTGGCAAAGGTCTCGGCGGATACTAATGTCGAGGAGGTTACTAGAAACTTAAGCTCTGGATCGCGATTATGTAGAGCTATTATAAGGCCGCGCAGTGCCATAACTTCCCCTAGGCCCACGGCATTGAGCCAGATGAGCTTGCCGTTTGGCCGCGCTGTGACAGAAAATCCTTGTTTTTCGCGCCACCGGCTGGGGTGTTCTTTGCCGCGTTGTAGCCGTTTTTTTAGATGCTGGCCCAGAAATGGTTCAATTAGAGTGGTGATCGCTCTGTATAGGCCAAGACTCGCAGTTTCCGCAAGATTACGATGAAACGTCATGGAATTTCTTTTGCATTGAACGCTGCCAAAACGTGTCGGACTTTAGTAGGTCAATAAACTTTTGCGTGGCATTCCCATCACCAAATTCCGTCTGACGCTCATAGTATTTGTCCCAGTTGGTGGCTATAAAATCTAGGATGCCGTTGGTATCTTCTGCTGCCAGCTTAGATATGGAGACGCTGAAGGCTCGGTCGGTTTGCCGTGACCCCACATCCAACGAAGGAATACCAAGAAAGGGGGCCTCGCGCACACCTGAGGAGGAATTACCTAAAATGCAGGCTGCGTTGCGCAGTAACTCTGAGAAGCGCCCGAAGCGCATGGATGGAATGACTTTGAACTGTGTCTCAGGAAGTGTGTTGATCACTGACAAAATGCCTTCGGAACCTGGGTCATTATTGGGCTTGATGACGACGAAGTATTTGCCACTTCGCTGCAAAGCGTGAAATAGATCTTTGGCTTGTCGGCCCATGTCATCGGCTTCTGAAGTGACTGGGTGCAGGATGCAAATACCGTAGTCAGATTTTGAAATTTCATAGTGATCCAACACATCTTGTAGCAAAAATCCTGATGGCTGTGCGTGGATATCAAGCTCTGGCGAACCTATGATGTGGATCGAATCTGCGGCTTCCCCCAGTGTTTGAACCCGTCTGCCTGCTGTTTTCGAGCTTACAAAATGACAATAGGCTAGCTTTGAATTGCAATGGCGCAGGATTTCATCAATAGTTCCAGAGACCTCCCCACCCTCAATATGAGCGCACCTGACGTAGTTTGTAGCGCAGACAAGGGCGCAGGCCAGCGCTTCAACCCGGTCGCCATGTATCAAGACCAAATCGGGTTTGTCTTCCACAATAAAGTCAGAAAACCCTAGTATGGTCTTAGCCAAAATAATGTCTTGTGGATCACCCGGCCGTTGGTTGACAAATTCATGTACTGTGGCGCCTGGTAGGCGTTTGACCTCAATTTTGGTCAACCCGTAGGTCTCCATCATATGCATACCAGTGACAAAAAATGATACATCAAACCCGTTTTGAATCGCCGTGCGGGCCAAGGGTTCGATCTTTCCGAAATCTGCCCGCGTTCCGGTAACAAAGAGAAGGCGTAGTTTGTGTGTCATAGGGACCCTTTACTCTAAATTGGGCACAAGCAAAACGATAACTGCGATGCGCACGGCTTTAGTCAGTCAAATCGCTCCATTTGAGCTGATCATTGCGGCCCACTGCGCGGGTCAGGCGCTTGCCCAATATCTCATCAAATTTGAACCCGGGGATTTCTCCATTACCTGGGCGGCGCGCCCATATATCTTGTTCGGTGATCCTATGGCCGTCGGGTAGGTTTTTGTCAGCCACAATACTGGCTCTGGCAAAGCGGTAGACATCCTCCTCGGGTCCGGTGCGCATCTTCTCATTATGCAGTGCTATATGGATTTCTTTTGATCGATCGATCAAATGCCGCAGTTCGGCAGGGTCCATTGAACAGGCAATATCTGGGCCCTTGCGGTAGCGGCTGTCGGTATAATGCCGCTCCAGAATGCAAGCGCCCAAAGCGACTGAAGCCAGAGCCATTTCTGGACCGATGGAATGGTCAGAAAACCCAATAATAGCCCCTGGAAAGGCGGATTTGAGGTCTGTTACGCCTTTAAGTGAGACAATTTCTGGTGGTGAGGGGTACAGGTTGGTACATTCCAGCAAGGCATAATCCACGCCCGAGTCTTCAAGTATTTGAACACTTTGTCGGATACTCTCAATTGTTTGCATGCCTGTCGACATGATCACAGGTTTTCCCTTTTTAGCAATGTGGCGGATCAATGGTAGATTGTCTGCTTCACCGGATCCAATTTTGAACCCTGGCACGCCAATCTCTTCCAAAAAATCTGAAGCTAAGCGTGAGAAGGGGGTCGAGAGGTAAATTAGTCCTAGGTCTTCAGTGAAGTTTTTCAGAATGATTTCATCATCTTTGGACAACGCGCAAGCGGACATAACATCCCATATTGATATTTCTGCATTTGGCGGAAAGATTTGTTTTGCAGCTTCGGTCATTTCGTCTTCGACAAAATGTGTTTGGTGCTTAATGCACTCACAGCCGGATTTTGCTGCCAATTGCACCATATACTTTGCAACCTCAACGTCGCCCCCATGGTTAATGCCAAGCTCGGCGATCACCAAAGGTTTTTCGTTTGGTCCAATTTTGCGATTTGCGATTTGCATGTTCTGCTCCAACAACACTTCTTTCAATATAGGCTGATCACTACGCAAGGTGAACCCAATACCTGACATTGGGCCAGCGTTGCGCGCCATCGCAAGCTTAATCTGGCAACAGTGGGCTCACGCTTTTTTAATGTCGTCTTGGCCATAGTATTGGATCAATTTCTTTCTGAGACCGCCCAATACAAAATCATTCCAAACCAAAACCCGGCCCTTGCTGTCTGATATATGGGTGTTTGGCGTCAAGCAAACTAATTTTTCTGGCTTTAACTCGAGGCTACAGAGGGTCACTACAGACAGTTTTTCTCGGCGGTGGCGCACCCATGGAAGGCATGCTTTTGCATAGCTTAAAATCGCATGATGCTGCATATATTCTGTTGGAAACTTTACTGCAAAACTGTTTGGTAAGGCTATCATATGATCATGTGCTACCCAGCTGATGTAGCGTTCATCGGAAATAGTGGGGCGAAATTTGCGAAACTCTCCTGCATCATAAATGGCGAGAAACTTATCTGCAATCTCGCTCCAATGCTTTGGGTGGAACACTACAAATGAGGAGTTTCCTCGCGCGTATCTCTTACCGTTGGTGAGGCGAAAAATCATGCGTGCGAAGGCAGAAAATGGCAAAATAGCACTTTGGAACATTACTATAGATTTTTCATCTTTCTGGAAATCAAAGGCTTGTTCTATGGGACCAAAAATAGCGGTATCAAGATCGATATAAATCGCAGGCATATCTGTTTTAAGCACACCTTTTTGAAACATTGACAGTTTTGCGTGGCATTGTCCGCCAGTTGTAAACTCGGGTTTAATGAATGGCTCTGGTAGCGCGATAGGTTCGGCGCGTGGGTCCAGGCCTTTGTGAGCCCGATCTGAAATAATAACAAACCGAGCAACGTGTTCGTTATTTTCTGCAATCTTGGTGATAAGTTTGTTGATATCACCTGCACCATATTTCGTGCCCCAGCAGGTCAGGACGCATTGCCACTGTTGGGGTGTATCAGTTGGTTTCAAAACCTATTCCTTTATTTTACAGATTCTAAAAACTTAGAACAGTTCGTGACGTATTAGCGAGTGGTTGTGCCATTTTCTACAAAGAATTGCCGTAGGCACATTTATAAGAGGCTGGCCGGATGAATCAAGGTGTGCCATTGGGGCTTGGTCATTTCTAAGAGAGCGATAAGGTAAAAGTATTTTTTTACGAACTATGATTTTGGGGCTGGCATAGGGCTGGTATTGGGCCTGATATTTTGTAATTATGATTTTGAAATTTAGGAGTTTAGTTGATGCGTGTAATTTTTATGGCTGTTGCATTTTTGGGCTTTGCCCAAATGGTCCTGGCGCAACAGATGACTGACAACCAGATCAAGAAATTAGCCTTAGAGGCAATTTTAGAGAATCCTGAGATCATAATGCAGGCCGTGGCGATCCTTGAAAAACGTGAGCGGGAGCAAGCTGCTTCTGGGGCTAACACAGTGCGATTGCAAGTTGAACAAGACCCAAATTCACCCAACCTTGGAAATCCTGCAGGCGATGTCACAGTTATTGAGTTTTTTGATTATAATTGTCCCTACTGCCGTCAGGCCGGCAAAACTGTGCAGGCTTTGCTGGCTGCAGACGCCAATGTACGCGTGATTTATCGTGAATGGCCGATCTTGGGAGAGGCGAGTGTTTATGCTGCGCGTGCCGTATTGGCGGCACGGGCCCAGGGGAAATATGAAGAGTTCCATTGGGCACTGATGAATGGTGAAGGCCGTGCTAGCGAAGCTAGCATCCTTAAAACCGCTCGGGATTTGGACTTAGACATCACAAAACTTAAGGCGGATATGATCAGCCCTGCAGTCGAAGCGCATATCGCGCAAAGCAACGTTTTGGCTCGTAAGCTTGGGTTCACTGGCACCCCAGCTTTTATTGTTGGCAACCGCACGGCGCCGGGCATGTTGAGCGTAGATGAAATCACCGCCTTGGTGGCAGAGGCGCGTGCTTCAAAGTGAAATATACCATTTTATATAGCCTATTCCAGTCCATATAGTTTCCGGCAGAGAGGTGTAACTTTAATTACATGTGTTTTAAAAATAGAAAACCCCTGAGCATTATTCAGGGGTTTTCTTTTGGGTAGGTCTCACAGTGTTTAGTCGTCGTGCGGCAAAGCCAAGTTCAGTACAACTGCTAGAAAAGCTGTTGGAGCTACGGCTGAGGTCGCCAGCGTTTTCCAGATCCCTGGCAAATGCTGAACAGCGCTTGGCACCAAGTTGAGACCGAGGCCAATGGCCAAGGAAACGGAGATGATGATCATGTTGCGGCGTGACATCTTCACTTCGGTCAACATGTTCATACCAGCTGCGGCTACCATACCAAACATAACAATCACACCACCGCCCAGTACGGGTAAAGGCATGGAGGATATTACTGCGCCAATTTTTGGGATTAACCCGCAAACTATCAAAATTATACCGGCAATAGTCACAACGTGTCGCGACATGATACCTGTCATTCCCACAATGCCTACGTTCTGGCTAAAGGAGGTGTTTGGCAGGCCGCCGAAGAGAGCTGCAACTGCGGTGCCCAAGCCATCGGCGTAGGTTGCGCCGGCAACTTCTTCGTCTGTAGCATCCCGGCCAGCACCAGCCTTTGTTGTGGCTGTCGTATCGCCTACAGTTTCAATTGCAGAGACAATGGATACCAGTGTCACACCAATAACAGCGCCCAGGCTAAACTCAAAACCAAAAGGCATGACGTTTGGAACTTGGAACCATGCGGCTTTTCCAACACCAATTAAGTCGACCATGCCCATTAAGGATGCAACGATGTAACCAGCAAGTAAGCCGATTAGGATTCCTGCATTTGAAACTAGACCTTTAGTAAGGAATTTGCAGGCTAGAGATACAACAACAACGGTTAAGGCTACGAACCAATGCATGAGCGAGCCAAAGCTTTCAGCAGCCATTTGGAAATCAGCGGCACCACCTGCTGCGTACTTGATTGCGACAGGAATAAGGTACAAACCAATTGCCAAAATTACCAGTCCTGTGACCAGTGGTGGAAACATGAAGCGCAGTTTTTGAATCACGCTACCAAGTGCAAAGTGAATAATGCCGGCAATTAAACAGGCGGTAAGTGCGACGCTCAGACCCTGTGTGGCGGCAACTCCGGCCAGAACTCCAACAAATGCAAAACTTGTACCCTGCATAATCGGCAAGCGCGCTCCAATTGGACCCATACCAACTGTTTGAATCAGGGTTGCTATACCTGCAAACAGCATCGCCATTTGAATGAGATACACCTGCTCTGCTCCGCCAAAGGCAAGACCTGCGGCACCGGCGACAATAATTGCTGGAGTTACGTTTGACGCAAACATTGCTAAAACATGTTGTAATCCCAATGGAATTGCTTGCGCCATTGGGGGGGTGGCATTCGGATTTCCATAATCAGTATCAGACATTTTTTTCCTTTCGGTTGCACAACATCAGAAAATACTGATGCACCGCCCTTAATTTCCATACTTTTAAACAGGTGAAGTGGTTGCGGGCCTACAAATCACTTTATAAGCTTGTCTATACCGCTAAATTACGTTGCGTCAAAGAAAGAGTAACCTATTCATGCTGGGTGTTAGTGCGGCTCGGATTGAATTTGATGGCTCAGGATTTCTAGTAGGTTAAAATTTAGATGTTGAGTTTCTATATTTTCCCAAGAAATATTAATCAATTATTAGAAAATTATAGAATGTAAATATTAGATAAAATTTTGTATTAATACTAGTAGTTTACGAGATTTTCTATCTCTCAAGTTTTTGCAGGTAGGATAACTGCAGCGGTGGAACTGGTACTATAGGCAGCGTGCCGTGGGCACAACCGTGGCGCAAATTATTATGCTGTTGTCGCACAAGTACTTGCCAATTTTGAATAGGGATTTATGTTCTAAATATGTTAATAGATGCGCTTCAGTATGTACGCCCTAGTCGAGAAATTTTCCAGCAGATGCGCCTAGGAAAAATGTCGGCTGTTCACATCACTGTTGGCTATCATGAAGATTTTTTTGGTGTAGTGGAAAACTTACAAAAGTGGAACCGGTGGTTCGAAGATTGTGGTGATTTGATCGTGCGGGCGACCACCTGTTCAGATATTTTTGCGGCTAAGGCTGCAGGTAAAACTGCCATCTTATTTGGACTGCAAAATCCTTTAGCTATTGGTACAGATCTTAGGCGAGTTGAGGTCTTGGCCCAGCTTGGCATTCGATTTTGTCAGGTCACTTATAATCAACAATCCATGCTCGGTGCTGGATGTTTCGAGCCCCATGACAGTGGTCTGACTGTCTTTGGTCGTGAGGTCGTAGACGAAATGAATCGACTGGGTATGGTAATTGATCTCTCACACTCAGGACATAAAACAGCTATGGATGTGGTAGCCTATTCAAAACGCCCTGTGACTGTGACCCACGCCAACCCAAGTGCCTGGCATCAGGCGCCGCGCAACCTGCATCATGATTTGTTGCAAGCTCTGGCAGACACTGGTGGCATGGTTGGATTTTCGCTCTATCCACACCATCTCAAAGGCGGGAGTGGTTGTAGCTTGTCTGATTTTTCACAAATGGTGGCTGATACTGTGCAAACCTATGGTTCAAGTATGTTTGGAATTGGCTCTGATTTGTGCCAAGATCAACCTGACAGCGTGGTTAATTGGATGCGCAATGGTCATTGGCGGAAAACGCCTGCGTCGCTGGTAGAGTTTCCAAACTCTACGGTTTGGTTCCGTGACAACCGTAATTTCATGGGGCTGGCCGCTGGACTGGGTGCCGTAGGATTGCCAGCGGAGCCTGTTTCGGGAATTCTTGGAGCGAATTGGATGGAGTTTTGGGATAAGGCATTTAAACCGTCATGAAAGATTTTGTATTTTCTCAGGCCAAGTTGCGCCATCCGGATAAAATTATGCGCTTGTCGCGGTTGGGCGCAATGTTTCCATCACGGTTGTCATTTCTACGCAGCCTTACCCGACAATTGATCTCAGATCGTAGTACGGTGTCTCGGCCGCATTGGAATATAGACGAGGATGGCTTTGGCACAGCGGTTTATTCTGTAACGGTTGGTGGGCATACCTACTCGTTATTTTCCATTACAAAATCGCTTGAGCCTGAGATGCGAACAGATCGAGTGATTGCGGAGGCTTGGGACGCGGCCTTTGTGCTTTATGATGGCGTACCTGATGCCTCAGAGATTGAACGCTTGTCCCAAAATGCGCCGTTACAAGAGGCGGGACGGTTCACACAGAAAGACCTCTGTCTGTCGCGTGCCAACAAGTCTGTGCGCCTGTTTGATCAAATTGTTGCATCTTTGCGGTCTGGGACTGGTTTGCCCATGGGAATGATCCAAAGTATTGGTTATTTGATGCGCACAACTGCTGTTTATGGCAATGGCAAGTTTGGGATTGCAGACCGGCGCGAAATTGAGGCGCGGCCTGGGCTGCAAGGTCCTTTTATGGCAGAAATGCTGACAGTTTGGCTGATCCGGACATTCACTCATGATTTGGTGGAACATGTTGGAGGCAGCCAATTGCCCGATATTGTAAAGCGCCAACTTGGTATTGGTAATTCAACAGGGCTGGGGATGGCTCCGTTTTTGGTGTCGCACCCGCTGTTGTTACATTCTTGGATGGTTTGTCGTGAAACTGCTTTGGCGCGGGTGCGGGTTGCTGAGATTGATTTGGAGAAAGCAGCGCAGTTGGTAACGCTCAGCCGCCGTGTGGCGCAACACTTGTTGGAGTGGAATATACCAGATCCGACGCATCAAAGTCGGATTGTGAAGCTTCGAAACGAATGGGCAAACTTAACTGTTGGCTTGAGCGCTGAAGTATTAAATAAAAACAGTGCTTTAGATTGTTTAATCTATAAATCTGAGCTGGGAAGTCAAGACCTGCAAGAATTAACCGTTAGTTGGATGCTGGAACCCTTTGGAGATTTGGTGGACGGACTGGCTGAATGTATGGCCAACCCCCATGCTTTAGCTCTTGATCCGGCGATGAGCTGTGATGATTTGCGCAAAATTTTAGTGGAGCACTGTGGCTATGCCACGGAGGTAGATTTTACCTCTCCGCATGCCAGTGAACAATTCTGGTATGTATCGGAGGCTAAGCTTGAGCCTCGGATTGGCAAACGCCACACAGAGCTTGGCGCAGATCGTGAAAGCCCATTGGATATCAGTCGTCAGATACATGCACTAGCGCAGGATTTACAGGGGCAAAGTGGCCCAATTTGGCAGTTTTTGGCACAAGTTCCGCGACATCGGTTGGCGGTGCAGCGTGTGCAAGCTTTGGTGCACAATCCCTATTCGGAGATTCGTGATAACCTTGTGGATGGAGAAATGGCCCCGATTGATATGTTGCGGTGTAAACTGTCATTCTTTGGTGCAAGCAAGTTCGACCCGAAATCCCAACTTTGGACCCGGATTACTTTGGCGCAGGGCGCTCCTTTGGCTTCAGACCTTGCTGCAGGTACGGCGCGAGATGATTGGTGGTTGCCGGTTTCAGCACCATGAATATTTCAGAGAATGAGTTAAAGATGATGGTCTTGAAAGCTTGTCGGGGTATTGGTCTGCCCGTGGCGCAAGCCCAGGAGGTAGCCGCTGCGATGGCAGCTAGCCCGTGGGCCTTAAAACAGCTTTTGACACAATTGGCCAAGCCGATACTCACGGCTAGCTTTGATTTTTCTATAGGTTTGGACATAAAAAATGCTCATATACTTAGGGATTTCTGGGCTTGTGCAGATGCAGCGTACCTGGCGTCACCTCGAGTGTGCATTCGTGGAGTGTCCTCGTGTGATGTCACGGAGGCACTGGCTCGTTATCGTGGAGTATCAGTAGTGGCGCAGGGTGAAGATTTGTTAGTTATGGTGGATGAGCGACCTATGCTAAAACCTGCGAGGTGTGAAGTTGCTCCTGATGAATGGCAGCAACTGGAGACATATGCAGCGTTAACCTATGTACCAGAAACTGACGCGTCGAGGCTTGTTGGGGCAGGTGCTGGTCTCACTGATAACGATTAATCGGCCTTATGTTTCGTAAATACATCTGATGAATACCTTACATTCTCAAGATATAGCCCATCAGGTGGGCAAACTGGTCCGCAGGCTGAACGGTCTTTTGCGGCTAGGGCCTCTGCCATACGTTCAGGCGCCCAAGTGCCTGCCCCCACTCGTTCTAAAGACCCCACGAGGCTTCTCACTTGGTTGTGCAAAAAGCTTCGTGCTTTGACGTGAAAGCGTATTTCGTTGCCGGCGTGATAGTCATGCGCTGACAGGTCCAAAACATCCAGTGTTTTAACTGGACTTTTGGCTTGGCACATGGTGGATCGAAATGTCGTAAAATCGTGGGTGCCAAGCATATAAGCCGCACCCGCTCGCATAGAATCAATGTCTAAAGAAGGATGCCGCGACTGCCACACAAGGCCTGCATCATGGGTCACTGGAGCACGGCGACAGACTAATCGAAAAACATAATCTCGCCCAACTGCTGAAAACCGTGCGTGCCAATTGGGGTCAACTAGCGCACAGTCAAGGACCGCAATCTTATTTGGCTTCAGATGGAAGTTCAGAGCGCCTTTGAGCTTTTCTGTGCTCCAGGTTTTTTGCATGTCACAATGTGCTACTTGCCCAAGCCCATGTACCCCGGTATCTGTTCGTCCGGCTGCCGCAATATTTGGCAGGTCTGCCTCTAACTTCCCTAGGGCCTGTTCCAGTGCTCTCTGCACTGTTGGTAAATCATTTTGGCGTTGCCAGCCATAAAAGGCTTGGCCATGATATTCAATTTTGAGTGCATATCTGGGCATATTTTGGCATTAAACTGTGCTAAGAGGTTTGGCAATTGCTACGTGCTAGGCAAAAGGTATTGTGGGCTCTATTTTTGGAGTATCACGTAAGGGAACAGAATGATTTTGTCAGTGATATTAGAATCGGTTAGAACTGGGCTGGCCATAAGGATGTACTGCGCGACGCAATTTTTTTATTAGAGGTTCGCTATGAAACTAGAGCTTATAGCTGGTTCGTGCTCGGATGCGATGGAAATTAGTCAAATTTTGGAAGATTGGAGACTGGCTACAAACTGGGTCCCGCAGGTACATACAGACGCCGAACGTGCTGATTATGGCCGTTGGCTGTTGGAGCATACTACAGTGACCATATTGCACTACGATGGGCAATCTGTTGGTTTTCTAGCTCTTGAAGATAACATTATTCAGTCACTCTATATCAAGGCTGGGTTCCAAAGGCTTGGGTTTGGGCAAGCAACTATTCGCTATGCTCAGGAGCAATTCAACGAGTTAAGGCTTTGGGTATTTCAAGCTGACAATGGTGCACAACAGTTTTACCAGAATTTGGGGTTTGAGGCTTTGGAAACTAGTGAAGGGCAGGATAATGACTATGGCCTCCCAGACATATTTTACCGCTGGAGGTTGTTCCCTGATTGAGACACTTAGTTCTTATTTAACTGTTGAAATTGGAGCTGATTATGAAGGCATCACCCTGACACAATTTGGTAAAATAATGTGTTGGTTACTTTAAATAAACAAAGTGTACCAGGCTTTACTTGCCTCCTAATCCAAGAGGAAAAGCTCTCTGTGTGATGTTAGTTGTACAGTGGCGCCTAGCGGCCTATAACGTTTCCAATATGGTAAGGATATTGATCATTTTACGAATTATATCCCCGGCGCTGTGATAATGCAGCCGCCGGGCCAATGGTGCTGGAGCCTACAGCGCTACCCCTTTTCAGTTCTTCAAAAAGAGACACGATATGTCCGACGACACAGTTGATTACAAAGATACCCTCAATCTGCCTAAGACGGATTTTCCGATGCGTGCAGGATTGCCCAAACGTGAGCCCGAATGGCTGGAGCGCTGGGCTGACATTGGCGTTTATGATCGTTTACGTCAGAAAAAAGACCGTGAAAGCTTTACATTGCACGATGGTCCTCCCTATGCCAACGGCAATCTACACATCGGTCATGCGCTGAATAAAATCCTCAAAGATATGGTGGTGCGTTCGCAGCAGATGATGGGTAAGGACGCCCGCTACATTCCGGGCTGGGATTGCCATGGTCTCCCTATCGAATGGAAAATAGAAGAGAAATACCGTAAAAAAGGCCGTGATAAAGATGCTGTTCCCGTTGTGGAATTTCGCCAAGAATGCCGTGAGTTTGCAGCCGGCTGGGTGGATGTCCAACGTGATGAGTTTAAGCGGCTAGGCATCACTGGAAAATGGGAAAACCCATATTTGACAATGGATTTTCACTCTGAACGGGTGATTGCAGCGGAATTTCAGAAGTTTTTGATGAATGGCACCTTATATCAAGGCTCAAAACCTGTGATGTGGTCACCGATTGAGAAAACCGCTCTGGCTGAGGCTGAGGTGGAGTATCACGATAAGGAAAGCTTCACCGTTTGGGTGAAGTTCAAAGTGGTGGGTACGGGCGATGCGGTCCTAGACAGTGCTAAAGTTGTGATTTGGACCACAACGCCTTGGACGATGCCGTCCAATAAGGCAGTCGTGTATGGTGCTGGTATTTCCTATGGGCTTTATGAGGTCATTGGCCGCCCTGAAGAATGCTGGGTGAGTATCGGGGAGCACTTTATTCTGTCTGATAACTTGGCTGAAGACGTATTTGGTCGGGCTCGCCTTGATACCACAATGTTCCGGCGCATTTGTGATGTCACGCAGGATGATTTGTCTAAGATTCAGCTGTTGCACCCGTTGAACGGCGTCGAAGGTGGCGAAGGCGAATGGGATGATATCCGTGATTTCCGCGCTGCTGACTTTGTAACTGACACCGAAGGCACCGGCTTTGTGCATTGTGCTCCATCCCATGGGATGGAGGAGTTTGAGCTTTACCGTGATCTTGGTATGCTCGAGCAAGTTATTACCTATAACGTCATGGAAGATGGCCGTTTTCGTGCGGATCTCCCGTTCTTTGGTGGCAAGGCAATCTTGAAGCCGAATGGCAAAGAGGGCAACGCCAACAGTGCGATCATCGAAAAGCTGGCCGAAGTGGGCGGATTACTAGCACGTGGCAAGATTAAACATAGTTATCCACACAGCTGGCGCTCAAAAGCTCCTGTGATCTATCGCAATACCCCGCAGTGGTTTGCAGCTGTCGATAAGCCAGTGAATGATGGTTTGGATGCCTATGGTAAAACTATCCGCGAGCGGGCGCTGACATCAATCGATGAGCTAGTCACTTGGACCCCACCCACTGGTCGGAATCGTTTGCATTCTATGATTGAAGCAAGGCCTGATTGGGTCTTGTCAAGGCAACGGGCTTGGGGCGTGCCCCTGACTTGTTTCACCAAAAATGGGAGCCTTCCTACTGATGACGATTACCTCTTGCGAAATTCAGTTGTGAATGCCCGCGTACTGGAGGCTTTTGAAGTTGAAGGTGCTGATGCGTGGTACATGGACGGTGCAAAAGAGCGGTTCTTGTCGGGCATTGTGGAGCCTGAGGGTTATACGCAGGTCTTTGATATTTTGGATGTTTGGTTCGACAGTGGTTCAACCCATGCCTTTGTGTTGCGAGACAGGGACGATGGGTCTGATGATGGCATGGCGGACCTTTATTTGGAAGGTACTGATCAACACCGCGGTTGGTTCCACTCATCCATGTTACAATCCTGTGGCACGCAAGGACGCGCACCTTATCGTGGGGTTTTAACCCACGGTTTCACGTTAGATGAAAAGGGCATGAAAATGTCCAAATCTATTGGCAATACCGTATCTCCAGATGATGTCACCAAACAATATGGGGCAGACATTTTGCGGCTTTGGGTGGCCCAGTCAGATTACACCAGCGACCTACGGATTGGCCCTGAAATTTTGAAAGGCGTTGCAGATAGCTATCGCCGCCTACGCAACACCATGCGCTTTATGCTGGGCTCTCTTGCCGACTTTAGCGATGGGGATCGGGTTGAATTGGATGCTATGCCAGAGTTGGAGCTATGGGTTTTGCACCGGTTAGCAGAGCTGGATGAGACCGTGCGCAAAGGCTATATGGCCTATGATTTCCAAGGTGTTTTCCAAGCGTTATTTCAGTTTGCAACGGTTGATCTGTCGTCATTCTACTTCGATATCCGTAAGGATGTGCTCTATTGTGACGGTGATACGGCTGAGCGTCGAGCCGCACGCACAGTGTTGGATTTATTGTACCACCGGCTAACCACCTGGTTGGCCCCTGTTCTGACCTTCACGATGGAAGAGGTTTGGCTGGAACGCAATCCAGGCGCTGAAAGCTCAGTGCATCTTGTGGATATGCCAACCACACCTACCACATGGTTTAACCCTGATTTAGCTATCAAATGGGCTATAATTCGCAAAGTGCGCCGTGTAGTTACTGGTGCCTTGGAAGTTGAGCGCCGCGAAAAGAATATCGGTTCTAGCCTAGAGGCCGCCCCCGTGGTCTATGTAGATAACGCTATGGCGGGTGTGTTGAAATCTGTCTCTTTTGCAGATTTATGCATCACATCTGGGATTGAAATATCCACCCAAGCTGCACCTGATAATGCGTTTGTCCTGGAGGATACTGTCGGAATTTCCGTCACTTTCATGAAAGCTGATGGCGCTAAATGCGAACGCTGTTGGAAAATCCTGCCTGATGTGGGTCAGTATGGTCGTAAGGGCGTCTGTGGCAGATGTGATTCAGCCCTCGGCTAAGGCGGTTGATATTACTGTTCTGGGGGGCACTAATTGCCTCCCAGTGTTTCCTGTTTAAGAATGCTTTATGAATATTTTAGTTTTCTGTGCTGTTCTGATTTCTGCCATGCTGCATGCGGGTTGGAACGCTTTGGTCAAAACTGGAGACAATAAGCAAACTGGTATGCTGATTTTGACCCTTGCGCATGCGTTTATTGGTCTTTCGCTAATTCCTTTTTTACCATTTCCTCAGGGGGAAGTTTGGCTTTGGCTGCTCGCCTCAGGCATCATACACATGTTTTATCAGCTATTTTTAGGCTTTGCCTATGAACGTGGAGATCTCAGCCGAGTTTACCCTATTGCGCGTGGAGGCGCACCCATGATTGTTTTGGTGATCAGCTTACTGTTTGGAATTGATACGCTGACTGGCTTCGACTTGTGGGGTATTTTTGTTTTAGGACTTGGCATAGTCATGATGGCGCAGGGTGTGTTCCTATCGGGTGAAGACCGTAAATTAATTCCTATGGCCATTGGGTCGGCCTGTGCCACGGCGGGTTATTCATTGGTGGATGGACTTGGTGCACGGGCCATGGGTGATGCGTTGGCCTATGTATCTTGGCTACTAATTTTCTCGGCTCTTTTTTATACGCCGGCCATCTTTGCCTTGCGGGGGCATTCTGTCTGGCCGCGTAATGTACGACAAATCTCGGTCGGACTGTTGGCGGGGCTCGCCTCTTTTACAGCTTATGCCATTGTGGTTTGGGCCATGACTGAGGCGCCCATTGCGTTAGTGGCGGCATTACGCGAAAGCAGCATTTTATTCGCCATGATCTTAGGTTGGGTCTTCTTTCGTGATCAGATGGGACCAGTCAAAATTCTGGCTGGGATCGTGATAGGCCTCGGAATTATTTTAACTCGTTTCTAGGCTTTATGAGGTGTCAGTTCTTGAGCGATCCCCGCGAACAACAAATATGTAGAAGTGATCAAGAGGCCTATATTTGCAGCAGGAACCTCTGTGAAATTTCCCCAAGCTGCCCAAGCTGCAAAGCCAACCCAAGCCAATGCTGTGGGCAGGGTGACGGGCCGCCACCGTTCGGTGCGCACTGGATGCACAAATTTGAGTGGCAGGAACATGGTGATAGCCAATATTGTAACGAACCCTAAAATTACCCAGTGATTTGGCGTGGTGGCAAAAATTACAATGACTGCCATGTTCCAAGCGCCAGGAAAACCTTGAAAGGAATTATCCTTTGTTTTCATTCGAGTATCTGCGAAATACATAGCACTGGCAAAGGTGATAACAATTATAGCAACCCAGCCAGACCAGCCTGCTAATAACCCACTAGCAAATAAGGCATAGGCAGGGATAAAGACATATGTGAGGTAATCAATAATGAGATCCAACAGCACACCGTCAAAAGTTGGCGCGTTGGTTTTTACATTGTAGCGACGCGCTAACGGCCCATCGATTCCATCGACAAAAAAGGCCACAACCAACCAGACAAACATCATGTCCCACTTTTCATTCACCGCTTCCAGCAATGCCAGTATGGCAAAGACAGCTCCGGTTGCGGTGAGAAAATGCACCGCTAAGGCTTTTGCGCGTATATCCATTTCACTCTATAAGCGGAAAAGCTTGACAGTGGCAATCAGGCTTTCGGATGTGAGGCGTTGTAAACATTCATTAGCCGCTCTGTATCCACAGCCGTATAGGCCTGTGTGCTTGATAATGACGCATGGCCCAGTAACTCTTGGATAGTCCGCAAGTCTCCACCAGCGTTCATTAAATGCGTGGCAAATGAATGTCGCATTGCATGTGGGGTCGCGGTGGCGGGTAGGCCTAATTTCATCCGCGCTGAGCGCATGGCTTTTTGTACTAATCCCGCATTTAACCTACCACCACGCACCCCGCAAAATAGGGGTGAACTCTGTTCTATGGGGAAAGGGCACAGCTTAGTATATCGTGCCACGGCAGCTTTGGCTACGGGCAGGACTGGGACAATTCGTTCCTTACCCCCCTTGCCAATTATACGCAGAACGTCGGGTAGGGGCTCATCCGCCCCAGAGAGGCCTAGAGCCTCCGATATGCGTAGACCGCAGCCATAAAGTAGAGTTAAGACCGCAGCATCGCGTGCTGCGACCCAATCCTCTTGGGCTTGAGTGTCCACGGTATCAATCATCTCATGAGCAGCACCCACCGCCAGTGGGCGTGGCAGTTTTTTCTCAAACTTTGGCATACGGGTCAGCAATACGGCCGTTGGTTCAAGTTCATGGTGCTCGGCCAACCAGCGAAAGAAGTTTTTTACAGCAGACAATGTGCGTGCCAAGCTGCGGCTTCCCACGCCACGTCCGCGCTCATGGGCCATCCAAGCGCGCATGTCGCGGATGTGAATTCTGGCTAGTGCAGCCAGTCCTTCTGGCCCGCCGCGATGCTGTGCCATAAAACTCAAAAACCCAGTCACGTCGGATGCATATGCTTTGAGCGTATTGTCTGCTGCAGATTTGAGGGCTCGCTCATGAGCTAACCAATGCAGCATTGCTTCGCTTGCTGCAGGGGAGATTAGGCTAAGTGGGGGCTGTAACGCCATGGAGTAGCCTTTAGGCCAGCCATCTGCGCACAGCTCGTTCGTAAACTGTACCAAAAAAAGTCAAAAGATCAGTGCCCTGCGCAGGCGAAAACTGATTTGGGTCGTTTGCACCCAAAATCAATAGGCCGGGTACGGTCTCCGCGCCAAACTCCAACCTTAGGCAGGCCTCTGAGCCAATCGAACAAGGGGCGCTATCGTAGACAAGTGCACTTGGCGATGTCACGGCTCGGAGCGTTACTTTAGTACCTATCTTTCCTGCGCTTGAGGAAAGATATTTATCGATAAAGCCTGTAGGGGCGGGGATCAAAACAGAACTAAGTTGCGCAAGCGTTGGATCTGGCTCTTGTTGTGTGGTTTCTAAAATAAGACTGGCGAAATCAATCTTCAAAATGTCGGGCATGTCTCTCTCTGTCATCTCAAGAAAGCTCCCAAAATCATTAGGTTCCATGACCTTCAGAATGGCACGATTAATTTGCTGGGTTCCTGCAAGGTTGTCATAGGCCGCTGCAATCACTGATCGGTGAGTGGCCTCGAGGCGATCAAGCTGGGTTTCGAGGCGCCTCATTGCAACACTGCGGAGATCAACGATATTCTCGCCTCGTAGCTGATCATTGGCCGAGACTAAGGCTCGCATTACCGGTGGGTCATCTAAAACGATCCTAGGGTTTTTGATAATGATATCACGCAAGATTTCTTCTGCTTGCGCCGCTGTTTGAAGGTCCATGGATGCCTCGTTCACTGAAGTTGTGGTCGCCCCACCTGATACAAAACACCAATATCACAGGTTTAGAGAATTTTCTGCCCTGTTTTTGCCCAATCTGACATGAATTGCTCAAGGCCCTTATCGGTCAAGGGATGATTGGCTAAAGATTTGATCACATTTGGCGGTGCGGTAATTACGTCAGCACCGATCAAAGCGGCCTGTGTCACATGGTTTACCGTGCGAATAGACGCCGCTAAAATCTGTGTATCAAAGCCAAAGTTGTCATAGATTTGGCGAATATCGGCGATGAGATCCATGCCATCAATGTTTACATCGTCCAGACGGCCAATGAATGGACTGATGAATGTAGCACCCGCTTTGGCGGCTAAAAGGGCTTGGTTCGCGCTAAAGCATAGGGTCACGTTAACCATTTTACCCTCACCAGACAAAACTTTGCAGGCCTTCAACCCATCCCAAGTCAGCGGCAGCTTAACTGTGATATTTGATGCGATTTCCGCAAGCTTGCGGCCCTCAGCTATCATGGCTTCGGCTTTGGTCGCCACAACTTCGGCGCTTACTGGACCAGAGACCAAGTCACATATTTCCTTGGTCACTTCGATGATATCACGCCCTGATTTCATGATTAAAGAGGGGTTAGTGGTGACCCCGTCAACCATACCCAAATCATTTAATTCGGCAATTGCGTCTATTTCAGCAGTATCAACAAAAAATTTCATGACTGATGTCCTTGATAGGTTGGCCTTAGTTGCCGGAACCTTTACCTTAGTTCTATAGGTTCTAAAAGCCCCACTGCTAAGGAAATAATGTGTCTGAGCCCCAATTCTTTAATCAAGGTGATTTGGTTGCTGTGCTAACCAGCCAACCGCTTGATCGAACACTTGATTATAAAGCTCCCGAGGGGGGGTGTTGGCAGGGTGCCTTTGTGGAAGTCCCCTTGGGACCTCGCAAAGTCTTAGGCGTAATTTGGGCCGCAGGCATGGGAGATTTCGATTATGCCAAAACTCGTTCGGTGATCCGTGTCTTGGATGTGGCGCCGATGCAACAAAGTATGCAGGAGTTTTTGCGCCGTGTGTCGGAGTACACGCTCACGCCGATGTCTAAAATGCTTAGGTTGGCTACGCGTGCCCCGGGCTTGGGTAACCCACCCTCAATGCGGCATGTCTACCGCATGGGCGAGTCAGACATCACGCGGAAGACCGACACCCGCCAGAGGGTTTTGGCTGTGTTGGAGGAATTTGATGGCCTGAGCTTTACTCTCAAAGAGCTTGCAGAGGCTGCTGGGGTCACGACTTCGGTTGTAAAGGGTCTAGTGAAACTGGGGGCTGTGGAGGAACATGTCACACCGCAGGATATGCCATTTCCGCAATTGGATCCATCTTTGTCCGGTAAGGAGTTGTCAGAAGATCAAGCTGCGGCGGTAGTTTATCTGCAGGGCAATGATCAGGGCTACAGCACAACACTTTTAAAGGGAGTCACGGGATCGGGAAAGACTGAAGTCTATCTTGAAGCAGTGGCTGGCTGCTTTAAGCAGGGGCGTCAGGCCTTGGTCCTTCTACCTGAAATTGCACTAACGACCGAGTTTCTGACACGCGTAGAAGCCCGCTTTGGTGCGCGGCCTGCGGAATGGCATTCGGGTGTCACTATGACCGAGCGCCGCCGTACTTGGAAAATGGTTGGTCAAGGCGATGCGCAGATGGTAGTTGGTGCGCGGTCTGCCCTATTCCTACCGTTCCAAGACCTGGGTCTGATCGTTGTCGATGAAGAACATGATACTAGTTACAAGCAAGAGGACGGCGTACTTTATAATGCACGCGATATGGCGGTGCTGCGTGCGTCTTTGGTGGGCGGTCAGGTGGTGCTGGCCAGTGCCACGCCTAGCTTAGAGAGCTGGGCTAACGTTGAGACTGGCAAGTATAAAAAGATTGATCTTAAGAGCCGATTTGGCCTGGCAGTTCTGCCCAATATGCGCGCTATTGATATGCGCCAAGAAACCCTACCGGGGGATCGTTGGATATCGCCCAGCTTGCAAAAAATGGTTGAATATCGCATCGAAGTCGGTGAGCAGTCTTTGCTGTTCATTAATCGGCGGGGCTATGCGCCCATCACTCTATGCAGGGCTTGTGGCAATCAGGTAGGCTGTGATAATTGCGATGCGCGGATGGTTGAGCATCGGTTTTTAAAGCGCTTGATGTGCCACCAATGTGGTGAGACTAAGCCTGTGCCAACAAATTGTCCTAATTGCGAGGTCGAGGGTCGCTTGGCAGCGGTGGGACCGGGTGTTGAGCGATTGGCGGAGGAGGCCACGGCATTGTTCCCTGATGCAAAAGTAGCCGTATTATCTTCTGATTTATTTGGCTCGGCGCGTGCACTCAAAGCCCAGATTGCCGCTTTGGCTACGGGCGAAGTGGATGTTATCATAGGTACGCAGTTAGTGGCTAAGGGCCATAACTTTCCGTTACTGACCCTTGTGGGGGTGATTGATGCGGATTTAGGCCTTCAAGGCTCAGATCTGCGTGCTGCAGAACGGACTTTTCAATTGATGCGCCAAGTAGCAGGCCGGGCTGGTCGGGCGGATAAGCCTGGGGTGGCTGTGTTGCAGACCCATCAGCCCGAACACCCGGTTATAAGAGCCATTTTGGGCGGAGATGAAGATGCTTTTTGGCAAACGGAAGCGCGCGAGCGAGAGGCGGCCGGGGTGCCTCCATACGGCCGGCTTGTAGGGATCGTACTTTCGTCACCTGATGCGCAAGAAGCGCTCAATGTGGGCCAAGTGATGGCGCGAAACTGCTCACCACTTACTAAAATAGGGGCTGAAGTTTTTGGTCCTGCGCCTGCGCCGATAGCCAGGGTGCGTGGGCGGCATCGAGTGCGGCTGTTGGTGAAGGCCAGCAAAACAGCACCTATACAAGTTGCCCTTACCGAGTGGACCGCGATGTTCAAACTGCCTAACTCATTAAAGCTATCGATCGATATTGATCCACAGAGCTTTTACTAAATTACTCTGTTACTGTGCTGCGATTGGACCTGCTTGGTGGTCAGGATCGGCAAGGGACACAATGTCGGACATGATCTGGTTGAGCTCAAAATCTTTTGGAGTGTAGACCCGTGAAATTCCCATCTCACGCAATTGGTCGGCATCATCTTCGGGAATAATGCCGCCAACTACCACAGGGATATGCCCCAGATTTGCCTGCTCCAACTTGGTCATGACGTCTTGCATTAAAGAAATATGTGAGCCTGATAAAACTGAAAGGCCAATCACATGCACCTGTCCATCTTGAGCGGCTGCAACAATCTCTTTTGGCGTCAAACGAATACCCTCATAGGAAATTTCCATTCCGCAGTCGCGAGCACGGGTGGCGATTTGCTCGGCGCCATTCGAATGGCCGTCAAGGCCGGGTTTGCCCATCAAAAACTTTAGTTTTCTTCCTAGTTTTTTACTCACCGTAGCAACTGACTCGCGAATTTCGTCTAGCCCTTCGGTACTGTTGGAGGGGCTAGTGCGGACCCCAGTGGGTCCGCGATATTGTCCAAAGACCTGGCGCACTACATCGGCCCACTCTCCGGTTGTCACGCCGGCTTTGGCGGCGGTAATCGAGGGAGGCATAATGTTGCTGCCGTCAACTGCAGCTTTGCGCAGTTGATCCAGGGCCTGTTGTATGGCTGCAGGATTACGGCTGGCGCGCCATGTGTTCAAACGAGAAATTTGTTCGGCTTCAGTTGCGGGATCAACATTCATAACAGCGTCCTCCCCGGTCGTGAGGGGACTGGGTTCCCCGGTTTGATAGGTATTCACGCCGACAACCGTCATCTCACCACTTTCAATTTGGCCGATGCGCGATGCGTTTGATTCGACCAGCCGAGATTTCATATACCCGATGGCCTCTACTGCGCCGCCCATGCCGTCAATCAATGCCAGTTCTGCCAGTGCACCCTCTTTAAGAGAGGCTACTTTGCGCTCCACTGCTGGGTTTCCATCAAATAAGTCCTCATATTCCAGAATGTCAGTCTCAAAAGCCATGATTTGTTGCATACGCAGGGACCATTGTTGGTCCCACGGCCGCGGTAAACCTAAAGCTTCGTTCCAAGCAGGCAATTGCACTGCGCGTGCGCGGGCTTTTTTCGACAGCGTCACCGCCAACATCTCGATCAGAATGCGATAGACGTTGTTTTCTGGTTGTTGTTCCGTCAGGCCAAGCGAGTTGACCTGTACCCCGTAGCGAAAGCGTCGCATTTTAGGGTCGACGACCCCATAGCGGTCGCGACAAATTTGGTCCCAAAGGTCAACAAAGGCACGCATTTTGCACATTTCAGTTACAAAACGAATTCCAGCATTCACAAAAAAACTGATCCGCCCGACCATTTCACTGAAATGTTCTTCTGGAACTTTGCCTTGTAAATCATCCAATACTGCAGTGGCTGTAGCCAAAGCAAAGGCGAGCTCTTGCTCTGGTGTCGCACCCGCCTCTTGCAAGTGATACGAACAGACGTTCATTGGGTTCCATTTCGGTAGATATTCGCGGGTATAGGCAGCTATGTCAGTGATCATGCGCAGAGATGGTTTCGGTGGGCAAATATAAGTACCTCGGCTCAAATATTCTTTAATGATATCGTTTTGTACTGTGCCCTGCAGAGCTGTAGTGTCCAAGCCCTGCTCCTCAGCGACCGCTATGTATAATGAGAGCAACCAAGGGGCCGTGGCATTGATTGTCATTGAGGTGTTCATTTTGTCTAATGGGATATCTGCAAAAAGCGTACGCATGTCCCCTAAATGACAAATTGGAACCCCAACCTTACCTACCTCGCCGTGGGCTAGGACATGGTCACTGTCATATCCTGTTTGGGTTGGGAGGTCGAAGGCCACTGATAAACCAGTTTGACCCTTGGACAAATTTGAATGGTATAGAGCATTAGAGGCCTCTGCAGTTGAGTGGCCGGCATAGGTTCGAAATAGCCAAGGACGATCTTTACTCACTTCGGTCATAGGTAGGCCTCACTTTATAATGACGCAGCATTATTGCGTTTAAATATCTGATGGCGTAATAATGACACTCTGTCAATTCATCGCTATGTGGCAACCGTAACAGTACCAATTTTATTTTGATTTAGCCTATTTTTATTGAGGATATAAACTATATGAGTTAACTTCAGATATAGTCTTAATATAGAATAGCGGCTAAATCTCTGAAATTTAGCTTTAGAATTTCAAAAAATTTATAATATTAAAAGCAATAAAATTACAATTTTATATAAAATTTGGTTGCATTATTACGTAATGAATTTTATCTAATCCTTGGGCAGATCGATTCTGTAATGCAGTAATAATGTGAAGGGACATCCAATGCCGTTGGATTCAAACTCATCTCTGACCGCCTTTTCCGCGGTTAAGAAAGACCTTTATGAAGTGGGTGAAATGCCGCCTCTAGGGCATGTGCCAACCCAGATGTATGGCTGGGCTATTCGTAGAGATCGCCATGGGGAGCCAGATACGGCAATGCTGCAAGAGATTTTAGACGTACCAAAGCTTGATAATTATGATGTGTTGGTGTTGGTGATGGCTGCTGGTGTCAATTATAATGGCGTTTGGGCCGCATTGGGACTGCCCATCAGCCCATTCGATAGCCACAAGCAAGCGTACCATGTTGCTGGTTCTGATGCTGCTGGTATCGTTTGGGCTATAGGCTCCAAAGTGACCCGCTGGAAGATCGGTGATGAGGTTGTGGTGCATTGCAATCAAGATGATGGTGACGATGAAGAATGTAACGGTGGCGATCCAATGTATTCCACCTCGCAACGCATCTGGGGATATGAAACGCCAGACGGATCCTTCAGCCAGTTTACTCGGGTTCAAAGCCAACAGTTGATGCCTAGACCGCAACACCAGACTTGGGAGGAAAGTGCCTGCTATACTTTGACCCTTGCGACTGCTTATCGGATGCTATTTGGTCACGCCCCACATGAGCTGAAACCTGGCCAAAATGTATTGATCTGGGGTGCATCTGGTGGGCTTGGATCCTATGCAGTGCAATTGGCCAGTGTAGTTGGTGCAAACGCAATTGGAGTGATTAGCGATGAAGGCAAACGTGACTTTGTGATGGGGCTTGGTGCCAAAGGTGTGATTAACCGACGCGATTTTGACTGTTGGGGACAAATGCCTACTGTAAACACCCCACAATACGCGACTTGGTTTAAAGAGGCGCGCAAATTTGGCACGGCTATTTGGGAGATAACTGGAAAGGGCAACAATCCTGATTTGGTGTTTGAGCACCCGGGTGAAAGTACCTTCCCAATTTCGACGTTTGTCTGCAAAAAAGGCGGAATGGTAGTGATATGTGCTGGGACTACTGGATATAACTTGACCTTGGATGTCCGCTATATGTGGATGCACCAAAAGCGGTTGCAAGGCTCACATTTTGCTAATCTCAAACAGGCGGCAGCGGCCAATAGACTAATGTGTGAGGATAAGTTGAACCCTTGCCTATCAGAAGTGTTCGATTGGACAGAGCTTCCCAAAGCCCATATGAAAATGCGTCGTAATCAGCATTTACCGGGTAATATGTCAGTATTGGTCCAAGCGCCTTGCCGAGGTTTGCGAACGGTTTCTGAAACCTTGTTGGCGGCACGATGATTAAAGTGTAGGCAGATATATTTAAAATATCGTTGCCTCTGTATGAGTGGAGAATTGCACTGGCCTCACTCTGTGCCATTGGCTACATAGGGGCATGTTAGAGAAGAACATTTCCTACTCAGATGATCAGGCGCAAGCCTATGATACTATCAGCGAAATTCTGCGCTCTGCTGGTGTAGATATTTCAAATGGTATGCTGGAGCCACACCGTGAAGGTAAAACCAGTATTGCGGCGGTGATTGGGAAGGCTGGATCTGGTAAAACTCTACTTTTGGCTCAGCTCTACCATGCGTTGAAAGATACTGGAATGAATATCGTGTCAGGAGATTATGAGCCTAAGGCGCGAAAAGATCGCCGCACTCTGGCTATTTTGGCACCTACTAATAAAGCTGCCAGCGTGCTGCGCAATCGTGGGGTGCCAGCCACCACGATCCACCGTATTCTTTACACACCAATGTATGACCCGGAATATGAGAAAATCGCCGAATGGCTTGCTGGTAACGGTTCGCGGCCTGAGGTCGAAGGGGTGACGGATATTTCCTTGGACCGGGCCCATAATTTTTATGCGTCCAATGCCTCAATACCTGGTGCCCTAGCTGCAGCTGGATTGCGGGGATCCGATTTTATCACTGGATGGAAGCGGCGTGAAGATCCCTTAGATATTGGGTTTGTGGATGAAAGCTCGATGCTGGACGAAAAGCAGTTGGAGGACCTGAAAGAAATATTCCCAACCCTGATCTTATTTGGCGATCCGGCGCAATTGGCGCCGGTGAACCAATCTGGGGCAATGGTGTTTGACGCGTTACCAGAGAAGCGTCGCTTGGTACTCAGCCGGGTGCACCGCCAGACCCAAGACAACCCAATCCTGGATTTAGCCCATGCCTTGGGTGACTCCACTCTACAATTTTCAGATTTTGAGAATATGGTAGAGGAGGCTGCGCGCAGGGATGAGCGTGTTGTCATAGGCCAACGGGTTGATTCGGATCTGATGGCGCGCTCCCCTGTTCTGGTCTGGCGAAATGTGACGCGTATCAAGCTTATTCAGGCGTTTCGTGGAGCCTTTGATGCGCCATTTGAAGAACTTTTGGCAGGTGAACCGCTTATCTGTGACGGTATTGAATTACCCATAAAGCATAGAAAGAAGCGGCTGGATCTTGAGGCGCGTGGTTTAATCAAGGGCGCGCAAGTGGTTTATCTGGGCCTCGGGCGTAAGCCAGGATTCTCGCGATTGCATGTGATCGGTGCAGAGCAGCCACAAATTAGTGCCGCAAGCATTGTTAAAATTGAGAAGCCTGGCGAGGAAGAACCCTTCATCCCGTTTGCCGCTCGCATGGGCGCCACGTTTCTCCACGGGGCGGCAGTTACCATACACAAGGCGCAGGGCTCGCAGTGGGATACGGTACAGGTGTTTGCGCCAGATATTTATGTGGCTGCAAAGATGAACCGGACCGAAGCGGGTACTCAGCTGTGGAAGCGTTTAGCGTATGTAGCGATCACCCGTGCCGAAAACCGTTTAATCTGGGTTGTACGTAACCGCTTGGCCCGCCCTAGTGGACCCTTGGTGGTGGATGATCTTACGGCTGAGATCCCGAATTTCGATCTGACCATGGAGCCGGTAGAAGATCAGACAGATGGGATATTCTAAGCTATAATTTTGCTTCAATCGCGTCCCAAAGCAAACCCGCCACATTTGTACCATTAAATCGCTGTAACTCTTGCAGTCCGGTGGGGGAGGTAACGTTGATCTCAGTTAAGTAATCACCAATTACATCTATGCCAACAAAAACTTGACCTTTTTCACGCAAGAGTGGCCCAATCGCTGCACAAATTTCAAGATCGCGCGCGGTGAGACCAACTTTTTCAGGGCGGCCTCCGACATGCATATTGGAGCGAGTTTCGCCCGCCGCCGGCACGCGGTTTATTGCACCTACAGCATCGCCGTCTACCAAGATGACACGCTTATCGCCGTTGCTAACGTCCGGTAAAAATTTTTGGATGATTAGGGGTTCGCTATTGATGCTGGTAAATAATTCATGCAGCGAGGCAATGTTGCGGTCCTCTGGAGTAAGACGAAACACTCCAGCGCCTCCATTGCCATAGAGAGGCTTGACGATCACATCACCATGAATAGCTCGAAATGTTTTAAGAGTGTCCAGATCCCGTGCTATGGTGGTGGGGGGGATGAGATCTGGAAATTGTAACATTAGAAGTTTTTCGGGATAATTCCGGACCCAAAATGGATCATTCACGACTAAAGTGTCTGATTTTAAGAAGTCTAAAAGATGGGTTGTAGTGATATAGCCCATGTCAAAAGGGGGATCTTGCCTCAGCCATACCACATCAAAGGCGTGAAGGTCCAAATGCTCCAACTCACCGAGGTCAACGTGGTTGCCAAGTTCTCGACGTAGGACCATTTTCTGACCTTTAGCAAAAACTTTTCCATTTTCAAACAGTAGCTTGTCTGGAGTGTGGTAATAAATTTCATATCCTCGGCTTTGGGCTTCCAGTGCCAAATGAAACGTGCTGTCACCATCTATGCTGACGGTTTCGATAGGGTCCATTTGAAAGGCAATTTTCTTCGACATGTGATAACCTCAGACTTTTCCACCCCTAGATGGCACTGTGGTAACAGGCTGGCAAGAGGCATGGTTGTTGGTCCAATGCATCTCTATATTACTGAGATACGCCTATGTACGTGGCGTCAAACACGTTTCGCTGGCCAGTGGCAGGCGGATATTAAGTAATATTTTGATACATTATAAATTTTGTTTTTGGTGGGCGCATTCGTTGAATTGGTAGCTCGGTAACCTTTGTTGGCTCCTAATAGGGAGACAAAATTGCCTTCTTCGAAGTTGAGATCCACTTAGTCCATGGAGCCTAGCCTGAGGTGCGATGTCGTGTCTACTCAAGTTGTTTTACGCCTTGAAGCCGCAATGCCATTTGATAGATTTCGCGGCGCGGTAAACCGTAGGCTCCAGCAACGGTATCTGCCGCATCTTTTACTCTGAAGCTCAACATTGCTTGCACAAGTGCCGCTTCCAGATCAATTTCATCTACTTTGTTGTCTTCGCCGGTACCAATTAAAACTACAATTTCCCCCTTAGCGGGCTTTGCTTCGTAAAATGCACGCAAGGTGTTTACGGGACCTATTTGCACATCTTCAAATCTTTTGGTCAATTCTCTGCAAACTGCTACATGGCGTTCACTGCCGCCCACAATTTCTATATCCATCAAAAGCGCATTTAGTCGTTTTGCAGACTCGTATAAAACTAATGTCGCGCGCAGAGGCATTAGTTCCACCAAACTTTTTTGCCTCGCCGTTTGTTGTGGGGGTAGAAAACCTGCAAAATGAAATTGATCGGTTGGTAGGCCAGCAATCGTTAGGGCTGCGATGCAGGCTGTGGGCCCGGGTGCTGACAGCACTGGCATATTTGCTTGTCGTGCATCGCGAACCAATTGATAGCCTGGATCTGCAATTAATGGGGTCCCTGCCTCAGAGATATAGGCCACAGATTTCCCCTCATTGATGTTGTTTAAAACTCGTTGGCGATCGCTAGCATTGCTGTGGTCATGATAGGCGATGATTCGTCTGCCCTCCAAAGGAACCCCGTGGATATCTAATAACTTTCGCGCTGTTCGTGTATCTTCGGCCGCTAAGACATCTGCAGATGCCAAAATATCTAGTGCACGCAGGGTAATATCGCGAGCGGAGCCCAAAGGTGTTGCTACAAGGTATAACCCTGCCTCCAACTTAACCAATTTGTGATTCATCACTGGACCCCTTTGCAAATTGCAATAAAATGAAATTATTGAATGACTATTAACCTCTGAAGGGGCGCTTTGACCATGGTTTCTCTATTTTCTTCGATGCGTTATTTGTGGGGCGCCGTTTTGGTGCTTTGTGGTGTATTTTTGATATCTGCGTGTGTGGCTCCGTCAACTGGCTCACGTTTAGCTGGTGGCCTCAGCATTGATGGCTTGAAAAAGGTGCAAGTTGCGGTTCTCTTGCCAGTCAGCGCTGCGGACCCGGGAGTGCGTTTATTGGCTGTGTCAGCGGAGCGAGCTGCTCGGATGGCAATGGAGGATTTGGCTCTGCGCGTAGAGATGGAGATGCGTATCTACGATACTGCAGGTCTAGAGGCACAAGCCGCCGAGATGGCTCTTTTGGCTGTTGAGGAAGGCGCACAGGTAATCGTGGGGCCGCTATTTTCTGGCGAAGCCAATGCGGCCGGTCTTGCGATAGCAAGCAGTGGTGTTAGTGTTTTGTCTCTATCCAATAACGTTGATATTGCCGGTGGTAACGTCTATGTGCTGGGTCATACCTTTCAAAATACCGCCGACCGATTAGTTGCCTATGCTTCGGGTCAAGGCAAAAACCGTGCTTTGATTGTGCATGCTAACAACATTCCAGGTAAGGCGGGCAGTAATGCTATTGAGCAATCTTTGGTTTCTCGAGGCTTAAAGGCTGTAGGTATTGAAAGTTATGAATTTACTCAGCAGGACTTGGTGGATGCGATGAGCCGTATTGCCGAGCGTAATGAGTCGATCGATGCTGATGTTGTATTTTTGACTGCTGATTATGACGGTGGTTTACCTTTGATCGCGCAGCTGCTGCCGGAGGCTGGGATCGATCCTGAATCGGTGCAGTATGTTGGACTTTCGCAATGGGACGTGTTGCCCTCAGCCTTTCATTTACCTGCCATTCAAGGTGGTTGGTTCGCGATGCCGAGTCCGATCCGAACTGAGCAATTCCGGGCCCGTTTCCAATCGGTATATGGCAATGCGCCGCACCCGCTGGCTGCAATTGCCTATGATGGCGTTGCAGCTGTTGGGGCTTCTGTAGCAACTGGTAACCGAGATGCTTTAAATCGCAAAGGCCTCACCTTGATAGGTGGTTTTCAGGGCGCTGCTGGTATTTTTCGACTGCGCAGAGACGGTACAATTGAGCGTGGGCTAGCCGTGGCTACGATCGATGGCAATCAAGTGGTTGTACTTGAGGAGGCTCCAAGCTCCTTTTCAATTTTTGGATTTTAAGATTGAAAAGATCTGATCTCATTGAGCCTGATAAACTCATTAATGAGGCTTGGAAGATTTTTGACCGTGACGCCATAACAGCAAAGATTAATGTGGAATTGTCAGATATTTCAGACTCCAACGTGCTTCGTGCTAAATTGGTGGACATTTTACGGGAGGCCCGCAGCTTTGGCATGGCTGAGATTTCTTTGGCATTTAAAGAGTCCCCTTTTAATTCGCATGCCACAACGGCGAGCTATTGTTACCTTACAGATTGTGTGGTGACTGCTGCCTATGATGCTGTGGTCAACTATTTGCATCCAGTACAGGTCGCCACAACCTCTGAACGTTTGGCTGTAATTGCGGTGGGTGGTTACGGTCGGGGTGGAATGGCCCCATTTTCAGACGTCGACTTAATGTTTTCTGCACCCCATAAAATGTCTGTATGGGCTGAAAGCGTGATTGAAAGCCTGTTATACGTACTTTGGGATTTACGTCTCAAGGTTGGCCATGCCAGCCGTACCACTCGTGATTGTTTACGCCTTGCACGTGAAGATTATACCATCCGAACATCTTTGGTCGAAATGCGCTTTCTGCTGGGTGACAAAGAGGTATTTGAAGAGCTGCAAAACCAATTGCGTGAGAAACTGTTTAAAGGCACGGAAAAAGAGTTTACTGAAGCCAAATTGACTGAGCGTGAAGCGCGTCATGTTAAGCAAGGTGGCCAACGTTATATGGTCGAACCAAATGTTAAGGAAGGCAAGGGTGGTCTACGTGATCTGCAATCTCTTTTCTGGATTGAGAAATACATCAATGGGGTATTTCACGCTGAGCAATTGGTGGATGCTGGGGTTTTTACGGCTGATGAGTTTGCCACGTTTCTTGCAGCACAGGAATTTCTTTGGGCGGTGCGCTGCCATCTTCATTTGATCGCCAATCGAAGCATGGATTTACTCACCTTTGATTTGCAGGTCGAAGTGGCGGAACGCATGGGCTACAAAGATCGTGGTGGGCGGCGTGCGGTGGAGCATTTCATGCAGACCTATTTCCGCCATGCCACCAAAGTAGGCGAATTGACCCGTATTTTCCTTACTGCAATGGAAGCGGCACATGTGAAAAAAGAACCTGTTCTGGCGCGATTTTTACGGCGTAAACCTAAATTGCGCCCGGGCTATTGCATCTTACAAAATCGTTTGGCAATTTCAGATTCAGACATATTTCTAGAAGATAAATTGAACTTGCTGCGGGTCTTTGAAGAAGGCCTGCGCACTGGTTTACTGATCCATCCGAATGCAATGCGTTTGGTTTCGGCCAATCTGCATTTGATTGATATTCAGATGCGAAATTCTGAAGAGGCGCTACGGATTTTTAGGGATTTACTACTTAAACATGGTAATCCTGAGCGTGGATTGCGTCGGATGAATGAGCTGGGCGTTTTGGCTGCTTTCATACCGGAGTTTGAGCCAATCGTTGCGATGATGCAATTTAATATGTACCACTCCTATACGGTGGATGAGCATACTATCCAAACCATCAGCTATTTGGCTGCCATTGAACGAGGCGAATTGATTGAAGAGTTGCCTGTGGCTAGCAGTATCTTGGCGGGTGGGCTTAATCGTAAGGTTCTTTATATAGCACTTTTACTGCATGATATTGGGAAGGGGCGACCTGACGACCATTCTGTATTAGGAGCCAAAATTGCTCGAGAAGTTGCGCCTCGGCTAGGTCTCAAACCAAAAGAAGTAGACACCGTGGAATGGTTGGTGCGACATCATTTATTAATGTCGGATATGGCGCAGAAACGTGATATTGCTGATCCCAGAACCGTGCGTGATTTTGCCAAAGCTGTACAGTCTGTTAAGCGGCTGGATCTCCTGACTGTCCTGACAGTCTGCGATATTTCTGGGGTTGGTCCTGGCGTCTGGAATAATTGGAAGGCAGTTTTGATTCGCGCTTTGTATCGGCAGACCAAAAAGGCGCTTGAAACTGGCCTGGAGGATCTTAATCGTGAAAATCGCGGCACAGAAGCTAAGAAAAATTTAAGGGCAGCCTTGGCCAATTGGCCGAAGTCCGCTTTGCGCCATGAGACAAACAGACATTATCCGTCCTATTGGCAGGGCCTGCACGTCACAGCGCATCAAATCTTCGCACGCCTTTTGTTAAATATTCCTGATGACGAGATTCGCATGGATGTGCAGCCGGATGAAGATCGCGATGCCACTCGAATTTGTTTTGCGATGGATGACCATCCGGGCGTTTTTAGCCGTTTTTGCGGTGCCTTGGCGCTTAGTGGTGCTAACGTTGTGGATGCACGCACTTTCACCAGCAAAGATGGTTACGCTACTGCAGTTTTTTGGGTTCAAGATGCTGAAGGTCACCCTTACGAGGACACCCACCTTGGCCGGCTTGAGAAAATGATTAATGAAACTCTTCAAGGTACTTTTGTAGCGCGTGAGGCGATTCAGTCACGTGATAAAATCAAAAAGCGCGAACGCGCTTTTCAGGTTCCGACATCGATCAGTTTTGACAATGAAGGTTCTGAAATTTACACGATCATTGAAGTCGATACCCGAGATCGTTTAGGGCTTCTTTATGATCTTACTCGTACGCTTGCTTCTGCCAATGTGAATATTTCCAGTGCCGTAATTGCCACTTATGGTGAGCAGGTTGTAGATACTTTCTATGTTAAAGACATGTTTGGCCTGAAATTCCATTCGAAGGTAAAACGTAACATGTTGGAGCAAAAACTGCGGGACGCGCTGAAACAAGGCGCGCTTAAGGCATTGTCATGAGCATCATGCGTGGGTTCTTTACTGTTGGATTTTGGACCCTTGTATCGCGTGTTCTGGGATTTTGTCGTGACATATTTATAGCGGGTACCCTTGGGGCGACACCAGTAGCTGAAGCTTTCATTTTGGCCTTTTCATTACCTAATCTGTTCCGCAGATTTTTTGCGGAAGGCGCATTTAATATGGCCTTTGTGCCAATGTTCTCTAAAAAACTGGCTTCTGGAGATAGTCCTGTAGATTTTGCGCGCGATGCCATATCGATGTTGGCTTTTGTGCTGATTGTGTTGAATGCAATTGCTATGCTTGCCATGCCCTATTTGGTTTGGATTATGGCCAGTGGGTTTGCGGGGGATGAGAGATTTGATCTCACAGTTGTTTTTGGTCGCATAGCCTTTCCCTATATTCTATTCATCTCTTTGGCCGCTTTGGTCTCTGGGGTGTTGAATTCTACAGGTCGCTTCGTGGCCTCTGCAGCTGCGCCAGTCTTGCTAAATATCTGCTTTCTATCCGGGCTGTTTATTGCCGACTGGGCTGATTGGAATATCGGATTAACACTCGCATGGAGCGTGCCAGTAGCCGGGGTAGCACAGTTTGCTTTTGTTTGGGTGGCGGCACACCGGGTTGGGTTTACCCTTGTGCCGCGCCTGCCACGGATGACGCCTGAGCTAAAACGCTTGGCGATGATTGCAGCCCCCGCCGCTTTGGCTGGTGGTGTGGTGCAGGTGAATCTATTGGTTGGTCGGCAAATTGCCAGTTATTTCGAAGGCGCCAATGCCTGGCTTTATTATGCCGATCGTCTCTATCAATTACCACTTGGTGTGGTCGGTATTGCCGTTGGGATCGTTCTCTTGCCGGATCTGTCGCGCCGGTTGCGTTTGGATGATACTGATGGGGCTCGTGAAGCTTTTAACCGTGCAGCTGAGTTTTCATTGATGCTGACAATTCCTAGTGCTGTTGCCCTTTTGGTTATTCCGACTGCCTTGGTGTCAGTATTGTTTGAACGTGGGGCCTTTGGCGCCAGCGATACAGCCGCCACGGCTTTGGCCACGGCAATATACGGATTAGGCTTACCAGCTTTTGTACTTCAAAAACTATATCAACCTCTATTTTTTGCCCGTGAGGACACTAAGTCGCCCTTCTACTTTGCACTCGTTGCCTTGGCAGTTAATGCTGTTATCGCCATTGGTTTAAGCCCTTATGTTGGCTTCACCGCCTCAGCTTATGGGGCAACTTTTGCAGGCTGGGCAATGCTGGCGTGTCTTTGGTGGGGCAGTCTAAAGTTTGGTGATGCCGCTCGGTTAGATGCAAAATTACGAGCCAAATCATGGCGAATTGTTTTGGCTAGCCTGATGATGGGGGCAGCTATTTGGATGACCGCAACAGTGCTGGGGCCACAGTTGCAAGCCCCTGGCTCGCGGGTCCTTGCATTAATTGTAGTCTTGGTCGCAGGCATTGTCAGCTATGGGATTGCTGGCTGCATGGCTGGAGCTTTTACTTTCAGTGAGTTGCGTCGTCTAATACGTCGCTAATCTAAACCACGACGAAATTTGCTTATTATGACACGAATTCCGCCTGGGTGAATGATGGCTGCGGAGATAAACCCTGTGACGGCCCCACAAAACTCTGCAATCCAAATAGGTGGTCCTTCTTGAAGAAGGGAAAAGCTGATGTTGATTGCCATCAAAATACCAAGCAACCGAAATGCCATAAGCTGTTGGCTCAACAGCCCTTCTGAGCGGCTGAACAGTACAAAACTAAAGGCACCAATAAGTCCGTAAGCTGCGGGGAAACCGCCAAAAAGTGGAAAATTTGAATTAGCGAATAGTACGAAACCTAAAGCCGCAAAAATCGCAGAAGAGAAGAATATTGCAACCACTGCAACATTTCCTAGGACTTCACCGACAAATTTCCCCAGTGCTAAAACGAACACGCTGGCAAAAATACCCTGCATCAGGGAACCATGCACAAATGGATAGGTCAGCATTCGCCAGAACAGCTCAGGAATCCACAAACCTGCTGATATTGCGCGCTCAAAGCCCTCTGGCATAAAGGAAAATTGGCGGATTAATCCTATGCGCGCATCAATGCTACCCCAAAGGCGTGCTTCGGCTCCGGCGATATAGATTTCACTCAGGACAACGATCAAAAATAGGACAATCACCGCAGGTGGAAGTGGATTGACGGCTGGGGTAGGCGAGTCAGACATGGCTTGTTTCCTTGACGGCTTAGGCCTTGCTGAGTATGCGATGCAGTTAACGAATTCCAGAGCTGAGGCTGCTATGACACAAAATTTTACTCCACGCGTCTTTTCCGGCATCCAACCATCTGGTGGGTTGACGCTTGGAAATTATCTTGGTGCGATGAAGCGTTTTGTGGATATGCAGGCTGATGGTGGTTTTGAAACAGTCTATTGTATGGTTGATTTGCATGCGATCACGGTGTGGCAAAACCCTGAAGATTTGCGGCGCAACACCCGTGAACTTTGTGCGGGTTTTATTGCAGCAGGCATTGATCCTGAGAAATCTATTTTGTTCAACCAAAGCCAAGTGCCAGAGCATGCGCAGCTGGGCTGGATCTTTAACTGTGTTGCCCGCATGGGCTGGATGAAGCGGATGACCCAGTGGAAGGACAAAGCTGGTAAGAACAGCGAAAACGCTTCGCTTGGCTTATTTGGCTATCCGGCACTGATGGCCGCTGACATTTTAATTTATCACGCGACACATGTGCCTGTAGGCGAAGATCAAAAGCAACATCTTGAGCTGACGCGAGATATTGCGGTGAAGTTTAACAATGATTTTGGTGTGGATTTTTTCCCCATTCCAGAACCCGTAATTGAGGGTGCGGCTACTCGGGTAATGAGCCTGCGCGATGGTACTAAAAAAATGTCCAAATCAGATTCTAGCGATATGAGCCGCTTGAATATGACAGATGATGCTGAGACTTTGGTAAAGAAGATCAAGAAGGCTAAAACTGATATGGATCCGTTGCCTGATAATCTGGAGGACTTAAATGGTCGTCCTGAGGCTCGTAATTTGATTAATATCTATGCCTCATTGAATGAAATGACTGTGCAGGCAGTGATTAATGAATTTGCAGGGCAGCAATTTGGGGCCTTTAAGCCCAAGCTTGCGGATTTGGCAGTGGCGAAGCTTGCGCCAATCTCCACAGAAATGTCACGATTGATGCAAGATCCTGCCGAGATTGACCGCATTTTGGCGCGTGGAGCTGAACGGGGAAAGGCCTTGGCTGCTCCAATCTTACAAAAAACTTATGATATTGTTGGTATGTTACGCTAGGGCAGGATTTTTGTGATCAGAAGCCAATTTATTGCTTCATGTGATTTAAACGTTGCGAGCACATTAAGCTGCAGGCATGATACTTATCGAACGGGGGCTTTTTATGCGTAAATTTATGGTTGTACTGGACAACTCGACAGAATGTTTAAACGCAATGCGCTTTGCGGCAATGCGCGCCGAGAATACTGGCGCGCGGGTCGAAGTTTTGGCAGTTATCCCTCCTGAGGAGTTCAATCACTGGATCGGTGTTGGTGCAATTATGCGCGAAGAGGCCCGTGATCGGATTAATGCTCATTTTGAGGTCTTTGCCAAGTGGATGCGTGATAAACATAATGTCGATCCTGAGCTTGTGATCCGAGAGGGTGAAATTGTAGCAGAAATTCTGTCCCAAATTCGTGATGACACAGAAGTTGATATTCTGGTACTAGGGGCTGCGAATGACCGTAAAGGTCCAGGGCCATTGGTCACTCAGTTATCCAAATCATCGGGTGGTTTGGAAGTGCCGATCGTGATTGTTCCTGGCAGCTTGAGCAAAGAACAACTGGAAGCTATCAGCTAGCTGTGAGTTCAACCTCCTTTGAATTAGAACTATTCTAAAAACTTGACATTGTGCGGTCTGTATCCCATATTTGAGTAGCCCCAACTGGAGATAGCTCCCATGTTTATTCAAACCGAAAGTACACCCAACCCTGCGACTCTGAAGTTTTTGCCTGGCCAATCTGTTATGGATATGGGCACGGCAGATTTTCCTTCGGCGGATGGCGCCTCTGCCAGCCCACTTGCCGAGCGAATTTTCGCGGTGGAAGGAACCGCTGGTGTGTTTTTGGGTTCTGATTTTGTTACTGTAACCAAAACTGATACTGTGGATTGGGATCATATTAAACCTGCATTGCTGGGTGCCATTATGGAACATTTTCAGTCCGGTGCACCTGTACTGTCTGATGGCCAAACTGCTTCTGTTGCGGAAGGTGATTACGATGCGGCTGACGAATCTATCGTTGTCCAAATTAAAGAACTTTTGGATACTCGCGTTCGCCCCGCTGTGGCGCAAGATGGTGGTGATATAACCTTCCACGGCTTTGACCGAGGTATTGTCTATTTACATATGAAAGGCGCCTGCGCAGGCTGCCCTTCGTCGACTCTAACGCTCAAAATGGGCATTGAGAATCTACTGCGTCATTATATCCCTGAAGTGGTTGAAGTCCGCCCAGTTGCAGCGTGAGCCAAGCTTAACTTCGGCTGACCTAGCCCAAATTCACTATCAGGCTTTTACGACAGAACGTTCATGGAGTGCTATAGAATTTGAGACTTTGATGGAGCAGTCTGGCGTTTTTGTAATATCTCAATCTCATTGTTTTGCTTTGGGGCGCTTGGTTGTTGACGAGTTGGAAGTTTTAACTGTGGCTTGTGCTCCTTCCCATCAAAAACAAGGGTATGGGCGGGCAGTGGTGGCTAAACTACTGGACAAGGCTGCCTGTAATGGTGGACTTTGGGGTTTTTTAGAGGTCGGATCCAACAACAACTCGGCAATTTCGCTGTATAATAGCCTAGGTTTTGCACAAGTGGGGCTTCGTAAGCGATATTATGATCGTAAAGGTGGTCCTTCTGTAGATGCGCTAATTTTACGTAAGTCATTAATTTAAATATATTAATTAAAAGTTTTATACTGATTTTGGGTCTAAATTTTCTAAAATATTAGTTTTTTTTTACTTTTCTATTGATCCGAGCTTGGCAGAGTGGGCTAGTTTAGACATGATCGTCTGATCTGCTCGCATGTGCGTAGAGAGATTCTCTCCGCTGAGCTTTAGTTATTAACGGGAGACTCTAATGAGCTTTATGAAATCTATTTTAGGCAGCGTAGCTGCTTTAGCGCTTACGACTACGGCTGCGCTTGCTGACCCTGCTATCATTTTTGACCTTGGCGGAAAATTTGACAAATCATTCAACGAGGCTGCCTTTAAAGGAGCAGAGCGCTGGGCTGATGAAACTGGCGGTTCGTTCCGTGAAATTGAACTTCAAAATGAAGCTCAGCGGGAGCAGGCTTTGCGTCGCTTTGCTGAAGCCGGTTCAAATCCAATAGTAATGGCCGGTTTTGCCTTTGCTGACGCGCTGAGCAAAGTAGCGCCAGACTACCCAGACACTAAGTTTGCTGTTATCGACGTAAATTGGCTAAGCATGCCCAACGTGCGTGGTATTGGCTTTAATGAGCATGAAGGTTCTTACCTCGTGGGCATGATGGCTGCTCAAGCGTCTGAAACTGGCGTTGTTGGGTTTGTTGGTGGTATGGATATTCCACTAATCCGCCGCTTCGGCTGTGGCTACGCACAAGGCGTTAAGGCGGTTAATCCAAATGCAACCGTCATAGCTAATATGACAGGGACAACACCTGCAGCTTGGAATGACCCGGTAAAGGGCTCAGAGCTTACAAAAGCGCAGATCAGTCAAGGCGCTGATGTTGTTTTTGCTGCAGCTGGCGGAACAGGCGTTGGTGTATTGCAGACCGCAGCTGACGAAGGTATTTTGTCAATTGGTGTTGATAGCAATCAAAACTATTTGCATCCTGGTAAAGTTTTGACATCTATGTTGAAGCGCGTTGATATTGCTGTTTACGAAGCTTTTACAGCGGGCAATAATCTCGAAACTGGTAACTTTATGGGTGCTGTGGGCTTTGCAATGGATGAGCACAATGCGTCTTTGGTAAGTAGTGACATGCAAGCCAAAGTTGAGTCGGCTGAGGCCGCAATCTCAAGTGGTTCTCTATCAGTTCATAATTACACTGACGATGAGACCTGCCCAGCGGTGTCTTTCTAAGCTAGCCTCGTAGGCTTGAGTTATGGGGCCGTGCCAAGGTTTTGGTGTGGCCCTTTTTAATTAAAGGCATTTTGATGACCAATAACCCATCTATTGAATTAAAAGGTATTTCTAAAGCCTTTGGTCCCGTGCAGGCCAACAAAGATATTTCTATCCGTGTAATGCCAGGAACTATTCATGGTATTATTGGAGAAAATGGTGCGGGAAAGTCTACTTTAATGTCAATATTATACGGCTTTTACAAAGCCGATGCCGGTGAGATTTTTATTGATGGTCAAAAAACACTTATCCCGGATAGCCAGGCCGCAATATCTGCTGGTATTGGGATGGTCTTCCAGCATTTTAAATTAGTTGAAAACTTCACAGTTCTTGAAAATATTGTGCTGGGTGCGGAGAGTGGCGAATTTCTAGCCCCATCGTTGCGTAAGGCAAGGGCTGAGCTCGCAGAATTGGCTGCGGAGTATGAGTTGAACGTTGATCCTGATGCCGTAATTGAGGAAATTGGTGTTGGCATGCAGCAACGTGTCGAAATTCTCAAGGCACTCTACCGCAAGGCCAATATCTTGATTTTGGATGAGCCCACTGGTGTTCTTACACCGGCGGAGGCTGGGCAGCTGTTCCGAATTCTTGGTCGACTTCGTGAAGAAGGTAAGACCATTATTCTTATCACGCACAAATTACGTGAAATTATGGATATTACGGACACGGTGAGCGTAATGCGACGTGGTGAGATGACTGCAACTGTAGAAACCAGTGAAACGAGCCCTGAGAATTTAGCTGAACTGATGGTTGGCCGAAAAGTTTTACTGCGTGTAGACAAAACACCGGCTCAGCCCAAGCATCAGGTGCTAGAAGTATCCGGATTAAACGTAGTTGATGAGGCTGGGGTGCTTAGGTTGAAAAATGTAAACCTAAATGTGCGCGCTGGCGAAATTTTGGGGATTGCTGGCGTTGCTGGAAACGGCCAGTCTGAGCTCCTGGAGGTTTTGGGTGGCTACCAATCTGCCACTGGGTCCATCCGTGTTAACGGGTCAGAGATCGATTTGACGGGCTCGTCTAGCGATGGCCAATCGCGCCGGGCGAGAGGAATTGCCCACGTCCCAGAAGATCGCCAGCGTGAGGGTTTGATTATGGATTTCACGGCTTGGGAAAATGCAATTTTTGGCTATCATCGGGACCCCGATCACCAATTAAATCGCTTTTTGATGAATAATGCTGCGATCCGTGAAGAAACTGCGGCCAAAATGGCTCGCTTCGACGTAAGGCCGCCAAATCCAAATTTGACAGCTAAGAACTTTTCAGGCGGCAATCAGCAAAAAATTGTTTTGGCACGCGAGATAGAACGTAATCCTGATTTGCTTTTAGTTGGTCAGCCTACTCGTGGCGTTGATATTGGTGCGATTGAATTCATCCACAAACAAATTGTTGCGTTGCGTGATCGGGGTAAAGCAATCTTACTTATTTCAGTAGAATTAGATGAGATTTTATCCTTGTCGGACAGGGTTGCAGTAATGTTTGATGGTCATATTATGGGCGAACGCGATCCCTCAAAAACAAATGAAAAAGAGCTAGGCCTATTAATGGCAGGTGTCATCAGTGAGGCTAAAAAATGAACCTAACCCATTTTTTCAGTAAAATGTTTGGAGCGCTCTAATGGATGTGATGCCAAAATGGGCTGATGTGGTCCTCGTTCCCCTTTTTTCTCTCGTATTGGCAGCGTTTTTATCCGCCCTACTGATATTAGCGATTGGGGAAAGTCCCGGTGAAGCACTTAAGCTTATGGTTGAAGGTACTTTGTTACGTTCAGCGGGCTGGGGATATATGCTATACTATACTACAAATTTTATTTTTACTGGGCTCGCTGTCTCAATCGCTTTTCATGCCTCATTATTTAATATTGGGGGTGAGGGCCAAGCAATGATGGGTGGCTTGGGAGTGTCCCTCGTTTGCCTTTTTATCCCCTGGCCGCATTGGAGCCTCGCCATTATTGGGGCATCAGTAGGTGCAGCTGTGTTTGGGATGATTTGGGCTGGTTTACCTGCGTACCTGCAAGCCAAGAGAGGTAGCCACATTGTAATTACCACCATCATGTTTAATTTTATTGCAGCTGGTGTTTTGAACTTTTTCCTTGTTGGCGCCCTTAAGCCTAAGGGAAGTATGGATCCCGCAACAGCAAACTTCCCGGCCAGCACGCATTTGCCGACATTTGAAGATATGGCGCAGCTCTTAGGTTTCGAAAAAATGTTTCGGTCGGCACCGGCAAATGTAAGTTTTTTTATTGCCCTTATGGCCTGCGTCGCCGTTTGGTACTTAATCTGGCGGTCCCCATTGGGTTATGAGATTCGTGCTTTGGGTAAGTCTGGGCCAGCTGCACGCTACGCAGGTGTGGGCTCTGTCAAGATTATTATGATTACAATGATGATTTCTGGTGCCCTTTGCGGATTAATGGCAATAAACACCACGCAGGGAGAGAGTGAGCGCCTTATTTTAAACTTCACCGAAGGTGCAGGATTTATAGGGATTGCAGTTGCACTAATGGGGCGGAGCCACCCACTTGGAGTATTATTAGCAGCACTCCTGTTTGGCTTTCTCTATCAAGGTGGGGCTGAGTTAGCTCTCTGGACTAAAATACCGCGTGAACTCATCATTGTTATTCAAGCGTTGGTGATACTATTTACTGGGGCTCTTACCATGATGGTTCGTGCGCCACTTGAGCGACTGTTTCTAATGGCATGGAGGGGGTAAGAAAATGGATTTCCTTACTCTTCTTCAAGTCCTTGATAGCTCTCTGCGCTTGGCGACACCTCTATTGCTAGCATGTCTGGCAGGATTATTTTCAGAACGTGCTGGAATTTTTGATATTGGTCTTGAGGGCAAAATACTGGCTTCTGCTTTTGTGTCAGCTGCAGTTGCCTATACGACCGGATCAGTTTGGGTGGGGCTATTGGCGGGGATTGGGGCTTCGGTTATGTTGTCCGCAATTCACGGATTGGCCTCCATTACCCTAAGGGGGGACCAAATTATTTCTGGTGTGGCGATAAACTTTTTAGCTGCTGGCCTCACTGTGGTGGTAGCGCAGGCTTGGTTTGGTCAAGGTGGAAGAACACCGCCCTTACAATCTGGTGGGCGATTTGAGCCAATAAACTTTCCTGGTGCTATTCCATCCAAGGAGATGGCTGATGTTGGGCCGGTCATGCAGTTATACTCTGAACTATTATCAGGCCATTCTCTTTTAGTTTATGTGGCTTTGCTCACAGTTCCGCTGTCATGGTTTGTGCTCTATCAAACGCGCTTTGGGCTGCGGTTGCGCGCAGTGGGTGAAAACCCTGCAGCGGTTGATACAGCTGGTATATCTGTTGTTGGGATGCGTTATGCGGCAGTTATTATCTGTGGGGTATTATGTGGTATTGCCGGTGCGTATATCGCTACCGCTTTACAAGCCAATTTCACGAAAGATATGTCAGCAGGGCGAGGGTTCATTGCGTTGGCGGCATTAATCTTTGCTAAATGGCGACCTTGGTATGCGCTGGGAGCCTGTCTTTTGTTTGGTTTTTTCTTTGCGGTAGATAACCGGTTCCAAAATATTCTATTACCTGCCTGGTCTTTGAGTGGAGTTCTCCTACTCACTGCATTGGGGCTGGTGAGTTATGTTTGGCGTAAAGATCTCCTTGATAAAATTGTACTTGGCGGGCTTGGTTTTGGAGTTGCATTCGTGTCTATCTTGATCGTGATTAGCGTATGGAGCGCTGGTATGAGCACGCAAATTAAGATCCCAGTCGTATTCATCCAATCACTTCCCTACATCTTAACAGTGGTAGTTTTGGCGGGATTTGTTGGTAAAGCGATTCCTCCACGCTCTGGTGGCGTTCCTTATGTAAAAGAAAAATAAGGCCAGAATAAGGCTGGATATAGGGCCAAACAGCCTTTGTCGTAGTGAATCCTTAGGAATTTTTCTCCAGCTCTTGCTGGAATGCAGTGATGGCGCTATGCGGCGATATGTACATTTATCTCCCTATTGCTGAAGTATCGGTAAATGCCTTTGTCCTTTTGGGTCTTGGTGGCTTAGTTGGTGTGTTGTCTGGAATGTTTGGTGTGGGTGGTGGTTTTTTGATGACACCGCTCTTATTCTTTATCGGTATTCCGCCTGCTGTTGCTGTGGCTACAGAAGCTAACCAAATCGTTGCCTCATCTTTCTCAGGTGTTTTAGCCCATGTGAAGAGACGAAATGTCGATTTTAAAATGGGTGGCGTACTTTTAATTGGAGGCTTGATCGGCGCTGGCGTTGGTGTGTTCATTTTCAACTACCTGAAAGACCTAGGCCAGGTCGATCTGCTAGTTAAGCTCTGCTACGTTGTATTTCTGGGCATTGTAGGAAGTTTGATGTTTACAGAAAGTCTGCGAGCTTTGCGTAAATCGAAGCATGCTTTGCCATCAAAGTCTCGTAAGAAGCGCACTTGGGTTCATGCCTTGCCATTGAAAGTAAGGTTTCGTGTTTCTGGTCTTTATATATCCGCAATTCCTCCGGTGCTGATTGGCATTTTAGTAGGTATTTTGGCAGCTATCATGGGGGTTGGGGGTGGCTTTGTTATGGTTCCAGCTATGATTTACCTGTTGGGCATGCCGACCAAAGTAGTCGTGGGAACTTCACTATTTCAAATTATTTTTGTGACTGCATTCACGACAATGTTGCACGCAACCACCAATTATACGGTAGATATGGTTCTAGCTGTACTCTTGCTTGTGGGTGGGGTGATTGGCGCGCAATTTGGCACCATGCTTGGTGCAAAACTTAAGGCAGAGCAGTTGCGAATTTTGCTAGCTATCATGGTATTATTAGTATGTGCCAAGCTTGGCTTTGACCTGATAGTCCAACCCTCTGAACTGTTCAACCTCGGCGTAGCAGGGGGCCATTGATGCGGAACCTTTATGCCTTTGTTGTCATTACAATGCTGTCATGGATAGGGCATGCTTCCGCCCAGGATATTGTGCTTGGCCTGTCAAAACAAGAAATTGGGATAACGGCATTCTTTGATGGTTCTGAAATATTAGTGTTTGGAGCCCTGAAACATCAAAGTGAAGAGAGCTCAGAGGGTGATCTAGACGTTGTTGTAACTATAGCCAGTCCGCGTACCCCTGTCACCGTTCGCCGGAAAGACAAGCGCTTTGGTATTTGGGTGAATGTGGATGCGCTCGAGGTGGACTTGGCTCCTAGCTTTTATGCTGTGGCGACCACTAGGCCGTTTGAGCAGGTGGTTAGTAATGCCTCGGATCTCTGGCATCAAATTTCAGTCCGACAGCTGATCCGGGCTGTTAGCGGCCCACTCGCCATTGAAAATCCTGAAGATTTTACCGAAGCTTTAGTCCGTGTGCGTGAAAGTGATGGCCTATATCAAACTTTGTCTGGTGCGGTGACTTTGCAAGACCAAACCCTATTTTCAACGTCAGTATCCCTGCCTGCTAATTTGGTTGAGGGTACCTACACGGCACGAATTTTTCTCATGCGAGACGGAGATGTAATATCCCAACACCAAACTGCGATTGATGTGCGCAAAGTCGGCATCGAACGCTGGTTGTACAATCTAGCCCACCAAAGACCAGTGGTCTACGGTCTGTTGTCATTGGCAATTGCGATCTTTGCTGGCTGGGCCGCTGCGGCAGTTTTTCGCATGGTACGGGGCTGAGTTGAGATTTCTAATATGAAAAATCTGAAATTGGTAGCTTAAGTGACATTAATACCCACTATGTTATTATTTTGAGCAGGATACTCGATAGCTTGAGAGGCTTTTATCATGTGGTGATATCAGTAGGTCGCGAAGCTAAGGATTTCTCTGTGCACTAAAATAATCGTTATCGAAGCTGACCAAGTAGCCAATATTAGCTACGGTAAAAAAT
>Ga0308012_10000137_pt1 | contig 46131 bp, 43 predicted proteins | sample Neamet179_FD_203133 | JGI IMG/M metagenome (GOLD analysis project Ga0308012, IMG submission 203133) | Marine microbial communities from water near the shore, Antarctic Ocean - #179 | ecosystem: Environmental > Aquatic > Marine > Unclassified | place: Southern Ocean | collected 2014-07-25 | reverse complement strand
TGTTGGCGTTACGCAAAATCGAGGGGACTTGTCTGACTACTATCGATTCCGCCGCGGCTCTCTCTAACTCGATTCCAATACTAAGCAGCGCACCTTGTTCAGTCTCGGTGCAGTCGGCTTCTGATTGACTCACCGCGATAGACAAAGGAACGAGTAAAGGCTGCATCTTCAATTCTTCATTCTGGCAGGCTGTCTTCATGCGCTCGTAGGTGATGCGTTCATGTGCCGCATGCATGTCCACTGTGATCAGTCCTTCCTTATTCTGCGCAAGAATATAAATTCCATGCAGTTGGGCTATGGCGTATCCAAGCGGCGGCACTTCTGCATCGCCGGCAGTGAGCTTCGCGAAATTTTCCAACTGGCTCTGTATCGCACCGACAGCAGGTTGCCCTGAGTTCGGTCTGTAGGAATAATTATTTGAAGTCGGTTCCGCAAGTGACAGACTATTCTGATCGCTGAAGTTTCCAACCGCAAAGTTTGAATCTGAACTAGCTGCGAAATTTCCTGCCGCATTGTCGCTGCGCTTATCTGCAAACGGATCACTCTCCTTTCCATTATTCTGTACGTTATCTGCGAGTCGATCGGCCGGCCTAAGCTCTGCTAACGCTTTGTGCAATGAACTGAACAAAAAGTCATGCACTAAGCGGCTGTCGCGAAAACGCACCTCATGCTTGGTCGGATGCACGTTTACATCAACTGTAGATGGCGCCAACTCCAGATACAACACATAGGCAGGATGGCGCCCATGAAACAACACATCGCGATAGGCCTGCTTCACTGCGTGTGTCACCAGCTTGTCGCGAATGATGCGGCCGTTCACATAGAAGTATTGCAGGTCTGCCTGAGAGCGCGAGAAGGTCGGCAGGCTTACCCAACCCCAGAGACGCAGACCTTGCCCTTCCATTTCTACAAACACAGAGCTCTCGACAAATGCAGGGCCGCACACCAGAGCGACGCGTCGCTGCTTTTCCTGATCAGATTTTGCAGGTAGCAGTTTGCGAATCGCGCGCTGATTATGAGTAAGTGAGAACTGTACATCGAAGCGACTCAGCGCGATACGTTTTAGAATCTCATCGATGCGCGAAAATTCCGTCTTCTCTGTTTTCAGAAATTTCTTTCGCGCAGGAGTATTGAAGAATAAGTCTCGCACCTCGAGAGTGGTTCCGCGCGAGTGTGCGGCGGGCGAAAGTATGACGTCCATCTCCTGCCCCTCTGCCACGACCTTCCAGCCGCTATTGTCGCCACTACCTGCAGTTACATCATCATCTGCCTTCGAGGTCATAGTCAGACGCGAGACCGAGCTGATACTGGCTAGCGCCTCGCCACGAAAGCCGAGGCTGGCGATATTTTCTAGGTCTTCGAGGTCGGTGATTTTACTGGTGGCGTGCCGGCTAAGCGCCAACTCTAAGTCCTGCTTATGAATGCCTAGCCCGTCATCCTTGATCTTGATTTGTTTCATGCCGCCCTGCTCGACTTCGATCTCGAGTCGACTGGCGCCGGCATCTAGGCTGTTCTCCATCAGCTCCTTGACGACCGAGGCTGGACGCTCGACGACCTCACCCGCGGCGATCTGATTCGCGAGGCGTTGACTGAGAAGATTGATACGTGACATTGGCAGGTAGCAGTAAAGAGAATAAGGCTAGCATTGTAGCACCAACCACGAGCAAAACACTGGGAACCAACAAGAGATGAAGCTAACTAAACTACAGCTAAGATGCAGGTATTTTTAAAACCTGCCCAACCATGATGCGATCGCTAGTGATGTTATTTTCCAGTCGCAAACTGCCGAGACTGACTTGATAGCGCTGCGCGATCTCGGAGAGCGTTTCCCCGCGGCGAATCGTGTGTTCTTCCTGCTCCGTCCCGCCGACTCCCGGAATGGTAAGTTCCTGACCTACGTGAATCGTGTTCGAGGAGATGCTATTCTCCGATTTCAATTCCGCCAGACTCACGTTGTAGCGCTGCGCGATTACCGACAGGCTATCGCCGCGCTTCACCCTATAGGTGCCAGGCTTGGGTACTATGCCGTTTGCCTTCTGCCAGGCGACGAGAGAGCCTTGGGGTGGCGCCTCGTAGAAATAATTCATTACACCCTGCGCAATGCCGCGCGCGAGTTTCTGCTGGAATGCAGATGTGTTAAGCCTTCTGGCTTCATCAGGGTTCGTGAGATAACCAGTCTCGATAAGCATCGAAGGTATGTCCGGCGACTTCAACACTTCTAATGAAGCCTGCTGCACCTTGTCGCGGCGCAGACGCGTCATACCATCCAAGGATTCTAAAACACGAGTACCTGCGATCAGACTCTGCTCCATGCTCCAAGCCATCTGCAATGAGACGAGCGTAAGTGCGACATCGTCATCCCAGGAACTGAGATCAAGATCTCCTCCTACGCCGCCAAGCAGGTCCGCGTTGTTTTCCTTCTGTGCTACACGACGAGAGTTTTCGCGGTCGGCTCTATCACCCGATAGCGCATAGATAGTCAGGCCATTGGCACGGCTGGTGCGATACCAATCGGTATGCACGGCCACGAAGAGATCTGCGCGATTCTCGCGGGCGATTTCAGAACGGCGCTGCAGCTCGACATAATAGTCTCCATCACGAATCATGATCGGTGTGTAGCCCGGCATTCTTTCGAGTTGGTCGAACAGGGCACGCGCGATTTTCAGCGTGATGTTCTTCTCTCGCAGCTTGCCATCAAAGCCGATACCGCCGGGATCTTCGCCGCCATGTCCAGCCGAGATCGCAACGATGATGTTGCGACGCTCATCGCTGCGCGGAGCACTAGTAGAGTTCAAGGATACGGTGTTGGTGTTTGTGGATGCGTTGGCAGATGGTGACTCGTCATACAGATCGATAACCAAACGATCGCCTTGCTCGCTGTTCGGTGCCAAAGTGAAACTGCGTGGTTCAACTTGTGTCTCTAGATCGATAACTATTCGAAGTGTGTTCTCATCGCGAATCGCGCTGCGCATGCTGCTGATCGGACTCTCGCTAAAATCGAGTCTAGACAGGTCGCCACCCAAGGACGAACCTTCTATATCGATAACCACACGAGCTGGGTTATCGAGCGTGAACAGCTTGTATTCCAACTCGCCGGACAGATCAAACACAAGACGAGTATGGTCCGGCGCACGCCACAGCCTTACCTCTTCCACACTCGCCGCAGACACAGCCAAGCTGGCCAGCAGCGTACAAACTGCTAGAGCGAGTGTAAGACAGCGACTGCTGTCTTTAATACTGCTTAGATAGCGCTGTGATTTCATGACAAATTCTTTGAGACATACTTCACGTTGTCTAATACAACGGCCTCAGGGCCATAATCTTTTGGCAATTATGGCGCCTTTCTCCGTGAGACTCTGACAAGTAAGACGCCGACCCGTTCCCTGATCGACCATGCCGATCACCAAATCGGCGCCAGGCAGCCATTTCGCGCCCTTCTCGGCCCATTCAACGAGACACAGATTAGACTCTGCAAAATACTCATCAGTACCCAGATAGGCCACTTCCTCGGGATCCGAGAGGCGGTAGAGATCGAAGTGATAGATGTTACAGAGCTCGAATTCGTAGGGCTCTACCAATGTATAGGTCGGGCTCTTCACCGCGCCGGCATAGCCGAAGGCGCGCACGAATCCGCGGCTAAGGGTTGTCTTGCCAGCGCCTAAATCGCCTTGCAGGTAGATCATGCCTCCTAGATGGGGAATGCCCTCATGAGGCGATAGGTCATTGCCGCTGAACTTTCCAGTTTGAAATGTTGCAACGGCGAGTCGGGCACCGAACTCCAGTGTGGCGGCTTCGTCTTCTAGAATTATTTGATGTTTTGATCGCATATAAGGGGAGTATAAAGCAGATTGATCGAATGGCGCGAGCCAGAGTGACATTCACGAGAACCCTTCAGAAAAGTCTAAGCTTAGTCGCACCACAAACCAGCTAGTTCGATTTTCTAACAATTGCCTTTACCAAAGAATTTTAGTCCCTATGACCTTTTTCAAGGATTAAAGCCTATGGTGTCACTACAAATCAATGAATCTGAACGACGTATTGTAGGCAAATTATCGGGCGGAGCTTTTCTTCTCGCGACTCTCGTCTCAGCGACAGTAATGGCCGAGAAGCATGAGAGCTTTGCTATGCCATTTCATATATCCGTCGTCCACGGTGATACGATTATTAATGGTAAGCCCGACAATGCCACTCTTTGCATCGATAAAGGAATATCGAGTAAATTCATTGCTAGGACTCGGCGCTATAATTGAGTATGCCTGGGGTCAGCTCGATACCACCACAGTACTCGCAGTGGCAAACATTCATGTTGAAGAGAGCTGGGTGATGCAGATTGGCCTCGGCATCGAATACAGTCATAGCGAAGAAATCTTCATCTCAAGATTACGGCTTATCTATGAGCTCGAATTGAATCACTACACATTCGCTCCGCAGGTGCATTAAGGCTGCCATGATGGCGAGAAGAATTCTGTCGTGGCTGGTTTCGCTGATGGCTTTCCTTTTTGATTCCCCAAACGTAAACCAATTTTTAAAAAAGAGAATCAAGGCGCTTTGAACCTAGCTATTTTTTCGCGTGGTTAGTGACTTTTCTTGCTAGTGCCTCTCGCAATATTTTTAATAATTAATTTCAATTAAGTGAAGTCCTCTAGCTTTGGCCTTTGGACTAAGCTTCTTTTCATTTCGATTGCACAGTGCTTCGCGAATATCTTCAGAATCTATGGCGTGTCTTCCTGCCTCAAAGAGTGCGCCAACAATATAGCGGACCATGTGTTTCAAAAATCCACTTCCTTCAATCTCGATATAATACACCTCGGCATCCAACCCCAATGCGTCTGTTCGCTTTATTTCAAGATAATTAATCGTTCTAGAAGTTGAGACAATATTTTGGTCTCTGCTAGCGAAGCTGTAAAAATCATGTTCTCCAACAAAAATCTTACAGACCTTCCTTATCCCTTCTAGATCCAATTCAGCATTGCTTTTGGCGCCCTCAGTTTTCGATGGGACATGGGCAACTATTTCATTCAACATCGGCGAGCTAATCCTGTCCATGGAAAAATAATAGCGATACTTCTTGCTGATACTTTGTTTGTTTGGATTGAAATCAGCTTGGCAGTTAGTACATTGCCGAATTCGAATATCATCAGGCAATAAGGAGTTGAGGCCAAGCTGAAGTTTTTCTGAATTAATTTCTAGAGGAATAGAAAATTTGGCAACCTGCCCATGCGCATGAACGCCTGCATCTGTCCGACTCGCCCCTGCCACGTTGCACTCTGCATATTTACAAATTTTTCTAAGCGCTTGAGTGATTGTTCCCTGTACTGTAGCCTTATTTTCTTCAACGCCTTGGTCTTGCCAGCCGAAGTAATTGCTACCATTATAGGAGACCACTACTCGATAGTAATAATGTTTCATTTATAATTATCGCCAGTTCGTTATGAAAATTTACTTCGAAAGAATTTTGCTACATGTGTAACGGGCAGAGAATTTCTAAATAGACTGTCGGTAACTGTAGTACATTCGGAGTCTTGAAGAAAGGCAAACGCTTCGGGTGCCTTTACTCCAACTTCATATGTCTAAATGTTGCAATTTTCAGTCAGAGAGATCAGAGAGCTGGCATTAAAATAGGCTTCCATGTTCTAGCCTATTTAATTGACAAGATTTCTTTTTAATCTGAGCTCATTGAAGGGAATATGTAACAGTTCGTCGAGCTCCTCAATGTCAGAGCCAATAGAATCAAGCGCAATATTAAATCCACTCATTCGAAGTCGTGTCAGAGTGCCGAGTGCCGAGCCACTACTATCCTTCATTGCATGTTGCTCAATAGCAAAAGTTATGAGGTGGGCTCCACTTGTCAACAATGTCGATCATCCATTCTGGCCAGTTTGAATCCATCAAGTTCGACTCATTCATGCAAATGGTAACGTCAAGATCTCAATCTGTTTCCAGCTAATCACAATAAGATTCCAGTGTTTTATCCATCAAAAGATAATTAAACTCTGGCATTAATTTACCCTCAAGTATCGAAGGTAATATTTGTGAGAGCTAAACTTTGGCGCCCGGTTTGTCCTCCCAATGAGGGCGTAGTTCAATCCCTATAATGGGTCTGTTTCGATTAGCGGATACAACCATAATTGAGTAGTATTTACTCGCAAACTCTCCCGATCCTATAGCATCATGGAAGCTGTCTGAACTAGAGCGTGGAGCAGATCTGGTGCAGCTTTCATAAACTCTCTATCTTTCCAAATTCCAAGACCCGCAAAAACACATTTATACTACTACGCCAACAACATCAAAAACTGCGAATACATAACAATCGCAAGGATTCTTGTTTATCTGTCATCCCACTATAGGCTGTCGTGACTTTAGGCCCTATGCTTAGCAGTAAATGGGCTTAGGAGTAATTTTTGGCGTCAGCTTTACGCAAAGCAATACTGTGACCCTACTGATCACCTCTGCTGCACGATTATCGCCTAGTTAAGCCCAAGAGCATCCGCGCACAAACGAATTTATTAATTTGTGAATGCCCCATAACGTTAAAATTGTATGGACAAGCTATTTGATTGGAAGTAAGTTTTGACCTTCCTAAAAGCCACTTTGAGAGGAACCTATAATGACGAAAACACTAAGAACATGCGCAATTTTAGGCACCGCCACTATGCTTCTCGCTTCATTTCTACTGGGCCAGGGCTATTTGAATCAAGCAGTCTCAGCGGCCAGCAATGAACGCTTAGCGCCGAAAATGGAAGTTGATCCATTCTGGCCGCAACCGCTGCCTAACAATTGGATACTGGGAGCCACCATCGGCATCGCCGTGGATTCTCGAGATCATGTCTACATCGTTCACCGGAATCAGGACAGCAATTTTGCCACCCAGGAAATCGGCCTCGACAACGGTGTTTCAGAGTGTTGCACGGCTGCTCCGCCTATCATCGAATTTGATCCCGAAGGCAATGTCGTCAACGCTTGGGGCGGCCCAGGTCAAGGTTATACTTGGCCGGACTCCAATCACGGTCTCGAAATTGCCCCGAACGGCAATATTTGGATCGGCGGCAATGGCGGCGCTGACTCGCATATGCTGGTATTTTCTGCGGATGGCGACTTCGTACGTGAGATCGGCCTGCCAGGAGAACCTGTCGACAGCAACAGCACCACACACTTCAATAAGGTTGCCGAGATTGCCATCGACCCGGTAGCCAACGAGGCTTACATTGCGGACGGCTACGGCAATAAGCGAGTCGCTGTTCTTGATGTTGCCACAGGCGCATTCAAGCGTTACTGGGGAGCTTACGGTAATCGACCAGATGATGCCGGAATTATCTACGATCCCGACCAGCCACTACCCCAGCAATTTGTCGGCCCCGTCCACTGTGCCGAGCCTTCCAAGGACGGCCTGATCTATGTGTGTGACCGTGGTGCCGACCGAATTCAGGTTTTCCGCCCCGACGGCACTTTCGTAAAAGAAGCGCAGGTTGCGCGCAATACCCGGGGCGCAGGCTCCGCTTGGGACATAGCCTTTTCGCAAGATGCCGACCAAGAATTCATCTTCCTGGCCGATGGCAGCAATTTCAAGGTTCACATTCTGGATCGGGATTCGCTGGAGAAGCTCGCGGAATTTGGTGGTGGAGGGCGCCAACCAGGCTTGTTCTACGGCACTCACAGTATCGCAAGTGACTCTAAAGGCAACATCTATACGACGGAAACATATGAAGGCAAACGCGTGCAGAAATTTGTCTTCCAGGGTTTGCGTGCTCTAAGCGATCACAGTACCGGAGCTCCTTGGCCGGATGGTGCGATCAACTAACAGGGGTTACCCTCTCTCAACGGGGCATAAAGCACTCATATGCTAGGCGTGCTTTATGCCCCCATCCCGAGGGGGCTTACCGACGTATGCCAGCAAAGTGACGTCTTGATGGCAAGCCTGAGTGCCAACCGCGTTTTTCAAAGGTACCCTGCCTGCCGTTAGACTTGTTCTCCGATTGTCTCTATCCTTCACCGAAAGATTGGGAATTATTGTTCGGTAATGAGCGAAAACGAATCAGATTCACAACTGCCTTCAAAGGGAAAAGGCGTATCGCGATTGATTGCCGCCACGGGGTTTTCCTTGGCTGGCCTCATGGCTGCGTTGCAGCACGAGGAAGCATTTCGACTCGAGGTAGTCATCTTCTGTATTCTTGCGCCCGCGGGACTTTGGCTAGGCCAATCCCGAGTTGAACAAGTGCTATTAGTTGGCTCCCTATTTGTCGTCTTGCTGATGGAGCTGATCAATTCAGCCCTAGAGGCAGCCATCGACCGAAGTGGTAGCGAGTATCATATTCTAGCTGGCAGAGCGAAGGATATAGGCTCGGCCGCAGTCTTCGTGGCGCTTCTATTGGTTGTGTTCACATGGGGCATGCTACTCCTCTAGCCTTCCTATATTTAGTTAAGTCCTGACAGAAAAGGTAAATTTGAAAAAGTTAGCAAACGGAAATCAGCAATGAGCTCGATGCAAAGAATACAGCTATTGCTTTTTCTTATGCCTGTCGTCCTCGCTCACTATTACAGTCTTGATCGAAGTCTTATCTCCGTTCTTTCTGCGCTAGCTTCCGTAAGCCTAATAGTTCTTACCAGCACTGCACTAGTCAGCTGTATCAAAAACAGCACCGCCAGAAATATCATTGGTTTGGTGTTAATTTATTTACTGTCCTTTTACTATGCCTCGCAGTTTATTAGCTACTACTTGCAGGGGAGCTACTTTAATCAGCAATACTTATTTCATTTTAATCTAACAACACTGCGCGAAAGCCTTGGCGCCTATTATCCCTTAATGTTTCTAATAGTTGGCTGGACAGTTTGCGTGCTGTTTGGCTTCCACTATTTTAGAGAACGGCTACCGCGCTCTAACTATTCATTAACCAGACTCGCAGGTCTTTTCGTTCTAGCTCTAATGTTAGACCCTGGGCTGCGACCATCAGTTTTCGCCATGGCGAACTCTGCGCTGTCGCCACGAATAGATTCACTCGATGCCATAGCCTGGGAAGAATTGGGTCTCGAGCAGGATGCATTGACGAATACGGAATTAACTTCAACCGCCGGAAAGAATCTATTATTCGTCTTTCTCGAAGGCTTTGAAGCAATCTATACCGATGAGAATCTCTTCCCCGGTTTGACTCCGAACCTACAGGCATTGAACGAAGAAGGATGGCAGCTTGATAATATGCAGCAGGTGGTGGGCTCGACCTGGACAATGGCCGGATTGGTATCCAGCTTATGCGGTACACCGCTGTTGTATGAATCAAGTTTTGGCGGCAATGAAGTTCTTTTCTCGCGTATGCTCGACAAAGCTACTTGCTTGCCCGATGTGCTAAATAGCGCGGGATATCAACAGATATTCATGGGTGGTGCCTCGCTAGACTTCGCAGGCAAAGGCAGCTTTCTACGAGAGCACGGGTTTGACACAACACTAGGTCGACATGAGTTAGTTGACGAGCTTGAAGACCCCGACTATGTAACCGGTTGGGGCCTTTATGATGATTCATTGTTTTCTCAGGCGTTAGAGCAATTTAATAGTCTAGCCGCATCAAAACAGCCCTTTAATCTGACACTACTTACTGTAGATACCCATCACCCAATTGGCGAGCCCTCCGCAAGCTGCAGCGAATATGACCAGATCGATAATTCCATCTTGCACGCGGTTCACTGCACCGACTATCTGTTGGGGGGATTTCTCGACCTAATCAAAGCGCATCCAGCCTATGAAGACACGGTGGTGGTTCTTGTCTCCGATCACCTTGCGATGCGCAATAATGCATTTCCGCTATTTCCTGAGGACTACTTGTCTCCGATCACCTTGCGATGCGCAATAATGCATTCCCGCTATTTCCTGAGGACTATCAGCGACGACTGTATTTCTCAGCGACGACTGTATTTCAATGTGCTGAATTCAAGCGTTTCTGCTGAGCAAGAAATATTTTCTACACCGCTGGACATCTCGCCTACTGTATTGCATCTGTTAGGAGTGCAACATGATGTTACATTTCTTGCCGGCCTGAATTTGCTGAACACTCCTTTGAAAGATGCCGCGAGAGATATCCACGATCCGAACCGGCTTGATGCCATACGCTATATCAACAGCAATCATCTTTCTACGGTCGAAGAGAATATTGTGTTCTCGCTAAGTCGAAAAACTCTAGGCGAAATGGACTTTTCTGAAGGTATATCGAACGTAAGACTCAGCGGTGGGCAATTGCAGTTTGATGCGGCTACAGGAGACCCTTACTTCATGTTACCTGCCTTAGCTGATACACAGTTCAACGATGCATTGCTTTATCTAACAATTGAAACCGATGAACAACTCAATGTGGTAATTTACTTCGAGACTGAATCTGGGCAGGGTTACTCAGAGGAAAACACCGTACAGCGCTACACTGAAGTCGGTCGCAATCGGATAGTTTTCGATTTGAAAGGAGTTGCTACTGGGAGCCGAATCCGTATCGACCCCGGGCATCTACCTGTTCGCTATAGCATTCAAGAATTGGAGATCAGAGCACAATAGCAGATGACTATTACCATGCTGGATTCACGAGTTGCCGAATGTATGGCATGAGATCTGTCGCCGCCATGCCACGCTGGCCGTCTGCCTGCATGGAGAGATCTGCCGCTTCACCGTGAACGCAGACGCCAGCACAGAGGCTGTTCTCTAGCGAGTTGCCCTGCACTACAAGACTGCCGACGATTCCGCTCAACACATCACCCATCCCGCCAGTTGCCATACCTGCATTGCCTTCGCTACAGAGAAAGACTTTTTGCCGCGAGTTTTCGGCGGTACAGATCAGACTGCCGCTTCCCTTGAGGAGACAAGCACCGCCCCATATATCATTCAGTTGACGAACGGCGGCATAGCGATCGCCTTGTATCTCACCGATCGACTTATTCAAGAGCGCAGCAGCCTCGCCCGGATGTGGAGTGAGTATCCAGTTATCTCTTTTAATTCCGGTACCTTTCTCGGCTGTGCCCTGTTCTCTCTTCTCGGCGAGTAGATGCAAGGCGTCGGCATCAATAACTAGGGGCTTGTCCGTTGATATCTGTGTGAACAACGCCTTCTGCATTAGGCCGCGCGCCCAGCTTCCGCGACCTAGGCCAGGCCCAATCACGATAGCTGTTGCTCTGGAAATGAGAGCGTCGATACTAGCGTTGTCGTCTTCGGTGCCAAGCACCATGACTTCCGGTGTTCTTGCTAGCAAAGCAGGTCGGTGAGCGGAACGAGTGATGACACTTACTAGACCTGCACCACTTCGCAGAGCCGCTTCGGCTGCCATTATTACAGCGCCACCGAAACTCGAATCGCCGCCGATGACTAATACGTGACCATGGCTGCCCTTGTGCGAAGAGATTGCGCGAGGCGTTAGCATCGCTCTTGTCGAATTGATGTCTATGCGTTGCGCCGTCGGCTTCGGTGAAGACTCGCTAGTGAATACTTGATCGGGCACAGCGAGATGGTGATAGATCAGCTCGCCAACATAGTCGCCAGCTTGATTCGTGAGTAGGCCCTGCTTTAAGCCGATAAATGTAACTGTTACATCCGCAGTGACCGCCACGCCGAGACACGCGCCTGTGTCCGCACTAAGACCAGACGGGATATCGATCGCAAGCACCGGTCGATCTGCGCTGTTGATAAATTCGATGGCCTTTGCGTAATCGCCAGTCACTTCTCTGTCTAGTCCAATACCTAGCAGCGCATCAACGATAACGGGATGGGCGTGGTCTTTCTCATGCTCAACGTCGAAATAAGAGAAGGGCGTTATCAAAACTTGCTGCTTGTCCGCCCATTCGGCAGCGAGCCTTGCATCGCCCTGCAGTTTTTCTGGATCCCAAAGAGTGATGACCTCAGTGCTTAGTCCCTGCTCTTTCGCCAGGCTGGCGAGAAGATAGCCATCGCCTGCATTGTTACCCGAGCCTACAAACACTTGCACGTGGCGCGTCTGCGGCCATTTCTCTATTAGCTTGTTAAAGGCGATCGATGCTGCCGTTTGCATTAAGGTGAAGCTAGGAATGCCGAACTGTTCGATCGCGATCTTATCGAGCAGACTAACCTCGGTTGCAGTATAGAGATCCCGAGGCAGTCTTGTCATATGGTCTGTCATGGTTATTTGTCGAATTTCTGAATAAGGCGACGCACTAGCCGTAGGCCTGCATCCAATTCGTCGATGGGAATGTCTTCAGTGTTCTCTATCGCCCAGGGGTCCTGAACGTCGCGCAGATCCTTATAGGCGGTCTTACCTTCTTCGGTGAGCACGACTAATACCGAGCGCTTGTGTTTGGGGTTGGACTGATAGGAGAGTAGCCCGTCGGTGACCATAACATCTGTTATGCGCTGCACTGCTTGCCGCGACTGGCCTAGGACCCTAGCGATACCCGGCACTGTCAGTCCCGAATTGGAAAGTGCAATGACGCCGATGACCTTCCATCTAGCGCTGGTTAGGCCCAGCGCCTCGGTCATATCGTCTCCCTCCGCTATTAAGAGTCCATTCAACCTGAATAAGGACAATACAAGGTCAAGAAATAGCATACGCTTGGGGGAATGCATTGGTTTTCCTTTAACTCTTTCCCCATTACGCCGTAAATCCGAATTTGGATGGCTACTACATTGGGAATGGAACGACTTATGTCAGCATGTTGTCATTTGACACCGAATCTCCTGTACAGTCAATTGTTGTTTAAGCCTACAGAATCGAATCCACGCTCTTCACCGGCCTGCTAGAACTGTAGTGACAAGATTCGCGACTTGAATAGCAGAGCACAATTTTTCAATAAGTTATAAAGGGCCATACCGGTTCGGCGGATCGAGTCGCCGCTTCACTCGCAGGCTTCAGTCATTCCAGCTTAGCGCAGGCACACCAGACGAGTTGCGCAAGTTTTACACCCTAGGCCCAATACGGTCAATATCAATGGCGACGGCGAGTTAACGGCTTACAAGGACACAGCCAAGGTCAGGCTGATGGCCACCTCCGACGAGCGTAGCCTGAGCCAGGCTATGGAGGCTAATCAGGCGCTGAGGCTCGAACTGATCCAAGAATTCGTCGCCGCAGGTATCCCTATCGATGACATCAACAACTCAAACGTTTCCAGCACACCCCAGTTAGGACTTTTCGGTCGCAATCCAAACAGCTTCGAGGTTTCCGCACGCATGGAGATCCAGGTAAGCAGCGAGGAGCATCTGCAACTGTTGGCCGCTGCTGCGGACGAACACGACGAGGTAGAATTCGAGACCACTGCGTTTGAACACAGTGAGAAAAACTCCTTCGAGGACCAAGTGCGAGAGATGGCACTGCAGGATGTGAAGGCGCAGAAGGCCTACTATGAAAGCAGCCTTGGCCTAGAGTTGAAGGCTATAAATTTCTTTTACGGTGGCATTCGCCAAATGTCTAGAGCGATGCCTAGAGCCGCTATGGCGCAAGAGATGGGGATGGAGATGGAAATGGACGCGAATGGTGGAAGAGCTAGCACCTCATTATCCCTGACTGCCTCGGCTGTCGCACCGACGTTTGATGAAGTAGAATACCAGACGAACATTAACGTGGTATTCGAAATCGTCAATGAGAATTAGCTGTCTAAGCCTACTTAGCTTTTTATTTCTGACATCTGCTGTTGCCGCCGCTGAGATCCGCGACGCCAATAGACTTCTGCGTGCTAGCAACGTGGCTAGCCAATTCGAATCGATTACGGTGCTGCAAACACAAAATATCATCCGGACTTACAGCAGCATCATGGCGATATCCGCCGATGTCGAATTACCCCAGTGGATAAAGCAGGAGATAGCAGCCTGCTACGAGCAAGCATTCGCCTGGGAAAAATTCGAAGATGGAATCGCACAAATCCTATTGGATAATTTCAGCAAGGACGAAATGACCTTGCTCACCGATTTCTATCGCAGCAAAGGGCTGCCACCTACCGAGATTCCAAATTTTAAGGTGGCGATTGCCAAAGGTGAGATGATTCAGCAACTCACTGCCGACTATATATTTGCCAACAGTGACGGCTGCGCCGAGCACGATATAGATCTCATACTCGGCTTCCTCGCCGATCCTCAGTTAGAGTCCAACAAAACTCTCGCGGCCGAATAGCCTAAGAAAATCCTCCGGCTACCTTTTACTATCTATCTACTGCCTGTGACTACCTGCTGACTAAGGCTCCACCAATTCAATCCGCACACCGTCCGGCCCTGCGGCAAACGCGATTCGTATTGTACGAAACTCACGAGGGTCCATCGTAAACTCTACACCGTTACCCTTCAGTTCGGACTCAGTTGCGGTGAGGTCAGTAAACTTCCAGCCAAGATGGTCGAAGCTTCGGCCTTGAGTCGGCGCAACTTCGCCACTAGCCTGGCTCACTAGCAATAAGACGTCCCCGTAGTTCAAGGCGGGCAATGCATCCTTCCATAACTCACGCTTTCCACCGAAATTTTCGCCGTACCATGCCAGCGTGCCCTCGGGATCGGGAGAAGTAAGATGAAGATGATGCATGCCGCGTAAATCCGGATCGTCGATGATTTCAATCTTTGTACCCCAAGGGTCTTCAACGAAACCTATCTGCATCTCGCCGAATGCCACAAGATCACCCAATTGCTTGCCACCATCGGCAACAACGCCGGCGACTACATCGGCCACATTGCTCATGGAGAATCCGAAATGATCGACACCGGAGCCAACCGAGCCTTCACCTGGATCGCGCTCGAAGAAAATTACTGCAATGTCGCCGTACATGACACGGTCGATCGGATAGTCGGTATTATTCGAGCGAAGAAAACGCGCCGCCTCTCCTCCAAAATGTTTTACGTACCAGTTAACCGCTTCTTGCGAGCTAGTAGCAGCGAGGTGAATATGATCGTAGGGCGCCGCAAAACTTTTTACGGGAATTAATAGGAATAATGCGGTAAGCAATGCGTACTTTCTCATGTGGCAGCCTCGTTTGTTGTTCTGATTCTTATAACTTTTTAGTTTTGGCTGACTGCGATGCGACACACTAGTGCGTCATGGAATAAACTAGGTAGTTTATTCCCAATCGATAGGCAGCATTTGCGTAACGCGTTGGGTAGGAAGGATGGTAAGTGTGTTCCCAACCATCACCCATGTCGGAATTCCAATTGATCAGAACCATGACTCGACCTTCGTCGTCGAGAATCGCGTGATTTGTCGCGTAGTTAATACCTTGCTCTCCGTAATCATCGTTTCGGAACAGAGCGGGGATCATCTGTGGCCCATCGATGTCATAGTAAACATGGAAGATTTCGTGGTCCGGTTTTAACTCGATGACTTCTCGATCGGGAAACACCTGGCTAAAGGCTGAATAGAAATTATCCCACTGTCGTTGGCCCCAAAAATCGTCGATAAGCAAGAAGCCGCCTCGCAGCAAATATTCGCGCATATTATCTACTTCGTTAGGGCTCAGGCTGAGTCCGCCTCCTTGGCCAACTTCCAACATATATAGGAACGGGTAGTCGAATATTCCCTCATCATCGAAGCGCAGCACGATGGGTTCGCTCATCACGCGGATATTGGTCAGTCGGGAAACACCGCGCAGGAAATTGATATCGGCATCTGGGAAATCGATAGACCATGGGCCATAACCATAACCACCACCGTAGTAAGTATCGAACTGAACACGGACGAAATTGAACTCGCCAGCGTCGTCGTAAGCTAGCTCGCTGAAATCATCCTCCGCCGCGCTGGACAAACTGCATTGGATACCGACGAGAAGGAAGAGTAACGCCGCGATTGCTTTGTGTGGCCTGGCGAACGACAGCATAATTTCGGGCATAGATTCGAGTATTTCTACGGCTAGGTTGGAGGGCAAGAGCTAACGCTTAGTGTGTCTGGATTCCGGCCATTATTCAAGCGTAGGCGATTATTGTTGGCGCAGCGAGGCACAGTAGTCCTCACCGCTAATGGCAGGTGTGAACCAGATGTAGTCATAGGCCTTCACACTGCCGAATTGCTGAAGATAATCGGCTGGGTCATTGCTAGCCCCATCGACCTCCATGAAAGCCAGAGTCACAATCTGACTCTCCTCTAAATTCGACTGCCTGTTTAATAGGTAGTTAGGCACGCCGAGATCGCGACGGATATGGTAGTTGCCGGCTATGAGAACCTGTAATTGCTGCTGCGTATTTGAAGCTAGACTGGCAGCCATGGCAAAGTCTCGCGCCTGTTGCACCCTTACCATCGCTGGAAATTGCGATTCAGGCAACATGCCACAGTGGCTTTCATCAATGTCTCTCTCGAGGGCCGCCATCGTCTGTTCGTCCAGTACGCCTTCGATTTTCGCAGTAGTCGGCGCGCCGTAAACCTGCATCATTTCTTCATTGCTAATATTTGCCGCATTTATCAATACATCGGCCTGAATGGCACTACGTAACAGCGGGCCGTAATAGGTCCAATTCCAACCGTCGTTGTCCCATTGTAGATACTCGTTGATCTGCTCGAGACTACTCTGTGGACTCAATGATAAATTTCGCAGTAGCGGCTGCTGTTCACTACTCATCATCTCGAAGGACACAGTCGCCACATTGTCAGTTCGCAGAACATGATCGAGCGCGCGAAGCTGCAATGCATGATGATCTGGATTGTCGTGCTTCTCGCCCAAAAGAAGATAGCTGACCCCTTCTATTCGAGCTAGCAGTTCATCCTCTGCGATAAATTCATCACCCTGACTATCCCAGATCATACCAACAAGCGCATGCTCGATATGCAGTTGCGACTGCCACTGCTCCGCCTGATCCAGTTGCGTCGATGCGCAGCCGGCCAAGAGCAATAAGACTAAGGCTAACGAGAATGAAGTTTTAATTAGTGCCACCCATTTGCATCCATTGTTGATAGATATCATCGGTCCAGAAACTCTGGAAATAGGCGACTGCCGCCAACTTTTCATGGTCTTCTAGCACATCGATGAACGCGGGCATTTTTCCGCCCATAGCCTCTCCACCATAATCTATTACTCGAAGCAATATTTCTTGAGGATGATGCCAGGCATGTGCCGAGCCATTAAGAGGCGGCGGAGGGAATGATCCATCAGCCAGCTTTTCGCGCCAATCCCCGACAGCGCCCTGAGCCTGGGCTCCGTGGCACACGGCACAGTTCTGTGTAAATACCTCGCTCCCCAGCACAACTTGTTCGGCGCTATTCCAGCGCTCAACACCTATTTGTTCCGATGCCGCTTCACTGCCTGCGGGTGGCGCAGCCGGACCGTTTGCTTGTGAGACTGGCGCCTGATCGGTGCAACTCACCAAAGCAATAATACCAAATAAAGTTAACAAAGTTTTCACGGACTTGAGGCTCATTGTTCTCTCGATATTTTTTGGGGGTAATCAAAATCGACGAGCTCCGCTACGGAAAATTCTATCTCTGCCCATGCGTCGATCGGCAGGCTCAGCTGCACCAAACCGCAGGTAGGAATATTGTCGATATCGACGTTCGCCATCTCATTCGTGAATTCGGTAATTGCTGGGTTGTGTCCCACCAGCATCGCAGCCTCGTATTCATCATCTAACAGGCTAGCTGCTTTTAGAAACATATTGGATCCGGCGAAATACAGTTCTGAATTGTTACCTATCTCATCACCTGGAAAATCGATCTCCTGCGCAAACATCTTCGCAGTGGTTTTGGTTCGCACGGCAGGACTACAGATAATGCAGTCCACACGGCCATTTTTCGCCTTGAAGCGCTCCGCCATAACAGGTAAATCACCAATGCCACTCTCAGCCAGCGGACGTTCGAAGTCCCTCAGGTCGGCGTTGTCCTTGCTAGATTTGGCGTGACGGAGCAGATAGAGGGTTTTCATCGATAGATTCTGACACTGAAAATTTAGGAGCCCCTGACCAAGAAACGAATGGATAAAGACTGAAAGGCTCAGCATGTTGGAGCCTTATACCCCATATGGGCGGCCAACTCCAGAAAAGTCGGGGGCTTGAGTGATCGTAGCACCTCCAGTATTTTGTCTGCTTTCGCCCTGCCATGTGAGCCAGCAAATAGCTATTTACATACGCTGTCTGTAAAATCTTGCGCCTTCACTACTTGGGGATAGTCGACATGAAAAATGTACTTGCATATGGCCTTTGCAGCCTGCTTGCGATTTTCAGCCTGAGCGCTTCTGCGCAGGAAGAGCCTAGCGTTACGACCGAATTGGAATTGGGTGCTATTTTTACATCCGGTAACACGGAAAACGAGAACATAAAATACAAAGTCACCGTAGATTGGGATCAGTCTGAAGCCTGGGTCTATCAATTCACGAGTGATGGCTTTCGCTCCTCCCAAGATGGCATATCGAATGCACAGCGCCTCTACCACACAGGCAGTGCCAACTACACGATCAACCCAGATAACTACATACAGAGTCGTATCGCTTATGAGAATGACAAATTCAGCGGCTTCGAGAGCCAGTCAGATATCACCATCAATTACGGTCGAAATATGCTTCAGAGCAGATCCAATATGACCCTAGGCCTCTCCGCGGGTGTCGGTGTTCGTCGTTCAGAGACAGAGTTCGACACGGAAAACGTGGTCATCGCGCGTTTAGCCACCAACTACAACTGGAATGTGTCGGAGTCAGCTAATTTTATCCAAGACTTCAGCATCGAAGCAGGCAGCGACAGCAGTATCTATCGCTCTGAGACCGGCATCCAAACAGATATCCGCGAAAACCTCTCATTGAAATTCTCGGTTAAGGTTAAGCATCAAACTGACGTACCTATAAATAGAGAAAAAACCGACACTGAAACAGCTATAACTCTGGTCTTAAATTTTTAGAACCTCGCTTCTATTGATATGACTTATGCCCGGGTTTCTGCCTGAAGCCCGTACATAAGCGTCGTCATTGATCTCGAAAATGCGGCGTACCGACAACGACTTCGAATATCTATCATGACTTTAGTAAGAAGGATTTATTGGATAGTCGCTATCCTGCTTCTTCTTATCAGTTTTTCCTGTCTACTCTAGCATTTGCGGTGCTATGGGCTTCAGTAATCCAGATGATCTGTCCCCATCAGATCTACTAAGTCGGCCCGAAGGTTGAGGAAAAAACTTCGCCGAAATATACGAACCCTTGTTCGAAAATCAATTGCACATAGACAGCATTCCTGAAAATTACCGCGACGATTGGCACAAGGCATCGGCCGACCATTTCTAGCCATTGACTAGTAGGCAGGGCTATACTGACTATCTCGTTGCACAGTGATCGCTTGTGTTGCTCGCGGATATGTAAATGGAGGGTCACTCATGGGCTCACGCCTACTCTTGTTTCTAGTCATCTCATCGGCAAGCAACTTACTGCATGCCGATCAAACCGATGATCGTCTAGACGATCTATTCACCGTTCTCCAAGAAACGGAAAATTTTCGCACCATTGCAGTCACCGAGAGGCAGATATGGGCGATCTGGTTGCAGCATGCCAACGCCGATGTAGCACAGCTTATGCTCGTGGGCACACAGAGAATGAACACACAACGCTATGCAGAGGCGATGGTTGTTTTCAATCGTCTTACTGAAAGCTTTCCTGGTTATGCAGAAGGTTGGAACAAGCGTGCCACCTTGCACTATGTGTTAGGAAATCTCGACGCGTCGATAAATGATATTGAGAAGACACTCGATCTTGAGCCAAGACATTTCGGCGCTCTATCAGGGCTTGGTATGGTATTCATTCAGAGAAAGGAATTGAGCAAAGCTAAGAGGGCCTTCGAGGATCTGATCGAGGTGCACCCGAACAGCCCAAACGCGAAACAGACTCTAGAACTCGTCGATGAGCAGTTGCGCTTCAGCGTTATCTAACGAACTCATCGGACATAAAAAAGGGTCGCTAAGCGACCCTTTTTTCAAATCTATAAACCTTACTGACGTGTAGCAGTAACGCCCATAGCTCCAAAGTCACTACCGAATTCACCGGTTAGTACATCGCCTTCAGCAGATCCAGTGAAATCCAAAACGATTTCCTGACCTTGTACTGAAATCTCAGCAGTAAACATTGCAGTGCTGTCTGCATAGACAATGCCAGAAAGAGGCGCGTTCAAGACGTCTGATGCCATCTCGCCACTTCCATCTGCATTCATTGTTAGAACAACAGGAAGCGCACCCATTGGTGAGTTAATTTCTGCATCCCAAACACCGGCTGCAGGAGGTGGGCCGCCGGCCGCACATCCAACTAATACTGAAAGAGATAAGACTAGCAATCCGCTTAATAATTTTTTCATTTTAAATCCACCCAGTTAAATAATGTCACTCTCAAAATTGGTTTTACAACGGAAGCTTGGAGTAACCTTCCGGTGCTGCTCGCTGCAGCTCTTGCCCCCCATCATCTCAAGGACTAACCATTGAGAGGAAGCCCCGAATGCGAAACGGTAGGCCCATTGTCCGGTTAATACGCCCTTAGTCAACCGAAAAACCTCAAGGCGCCTCTGATTAGTGGTTAAACGGGGCAAAACGAGTAATTTCAATCGTTTAAGTGAGTGCTTTAGGTCCTGCCTAGCGTACTATCCAAGCAGGTTTCCAGCGCAGCCCAGTCCGGGTGAAGCCCATTGTAGCGCTGATTTCACGCTCGATTCCCGGCATGTGGGCAGCCCCATAGAATATGCTGACCCGCCTAAAATCTGGATTCTGTAATGCGTTACCCAATACACGCAGGGCCGCCTTGTTACGGTCGCCCAACAGTGTAAGCTGCTGTTCCAGCTCCTCACCGACGATCACACCCCCGCTGCGACCGAGCTCCTGGGCAAATAGAAACTTAAGCGCCGCGTTCTGATTCTCGGAGTTCATTGCACTCAAGAGGGACAACATATTGAACGAAGACAACCTATCCCCGGCAAAGGCGCTTTGCTGCGCCATCTGCGCCATGGCCAGATTCAGAAACATAGTAAAGAAATTCTCATTCTTGCTAGCCATCAACTCATCGAGCTGAGAAGGCGTCAGATCAGCATGAAGAAAATTTGACTGCGTGTAGTCGATCTCATCGAGTTGAAAGCCAATATTCAGAAACCCCGCCATTGCTTTTTGAATGAGGCCGATCAGAGAGGTGCTTGACTCTCTGCTTCCTCTGACCGGCACCTGGTTTGGCTCGGCTACAAGTTCATAAAGAACTGCGTCTTGCGTCCTGAAATAATCATTTAGTTCTGCGTAATATTCTTCATCACCGAGATGCACCGCCGCCACAAGATTTAGCTGTATCCCTGCATCATTTTCAAAACTCACGATGGCAGTTTGTAATTCGCCTTCCCACTCCATGTTACCTTGGACAAATCGGACGTACTCAGGTTCTTCTTGCGCATGCAGTGGATTCATCGTTATACAGAACAGCAACAGGAATAGCCGAACACCGAATTGGAACAGGCAAATATTCATAGCAAACCTTTTATGATCACCAGGCAAGTTCTAGTATCTCCATCACATCATTCGCATCATTTATCTTGCAAGGGTTGTTTCTCACCACCGGATGTTTCGCCGCCCTCTGGGCAATACTTGGAAGCTGCTCCAAGCTCACATCGACATCGCGCAGCGATGTCGGCAATCCCAAACTCGCCACTAGCGCCTTCACCGAGGCCGCCGCATCCTGCGCTTTGTTACCGAGCGCATCATTGATAGCAATCTGCTTGCTTACCTGTTGCTTGGCATTCCATGCTAGGACCGCCGGCAACATGACACAAGACGTATAGCCATGAGGTACCCCACAGAGACTCCCTAGTATATAGCCGATGCCGTGACTCGCTCCGTGGGATACGGTGCCCAGACCAACGCATGCCAACCAGACTGCCTGTTGGTTCAAGCTTCTCGCAGATAAGTTTGTAGGATCGCGCTTACACTCGGGCAAGGAACTAGCGAACAGGCGCATGGCATGAAGAAAATGTCCGTCGACGAACGCATGTGAGTCGGCAGAGCAAAAACCCTCTACGGCATGATCGAGTGAGCGAATCGCTGTAGAGAACCACAACCATTGAGGCGTGTGCAGACTTAGCTGCGGATCATAAATGATGGACTGTGGGCATATATCGATGCCGCGATAGCCCTCCTTCGCGGATATCTTGGTGTTCAGTACGCCCGCATTGTTGCTGAATTCGGCTCCGGAAAGCGTTGTTGGAATAGCGACCTGACGAATTTTCGGGTCGCCCTTGAAGAGACTAAAATCTGCATACTTTGAACCGCGCGTACCGTCTCCATATTGTGCGTATTCGATAAGCTGCGCCTCGGACTCAACACCCTGATCGATTGCGAGTTGTACAACCTTGCAGGCGTCTATGATTGAGCCCCCGCCCAATGAGACGAGTAGATCAGCATCCGTCTCACGCGCTACCTTTAAGGTGCGCATCACATCCGAGCGCGGAGTGTGCGCTCCAATGTCGTGAAATAGGCCCGCAAAGTTACTTCCTAGCGCCGCCTGAATCTCAGTGAAGTTATCAGTAGCCTGACTCAGGCTATTCGATGCCACTAGCAGCACGCGCTGCGCTCCTAACCTTTCAACGAGGCTAGCAAGAGTTGTCGGGGCAGAAGCGCCAGTGAATACGTTTTTGAGCTCGCTGTAATTGAATTCGATGCTAGTGCTAGCTGAGGTAGTAAGATTTGTTGCCATGGGCTGATGGGTGTCTGCTCTGCTGGTTTTGAGATTCTGACTATAACTCAAATAGCCCTCAAGCTCTCCGAAGCGGGCCGGCAAATTCGTGTCTTAGCCTCTCCGGCACTGTTATACTGGGATAAGAACATCTTTCACAAAAGCAATTGATAATTCCCGGGGGATTGGACATGGCGAGTTTCAAAGTTAACGGTATAGAACAGAATCTGGATATAGAGCCGGAGATGCCCCTGCTTTGGGCTCTGCGCGACGAGCTGGGCATGACAGGAACGAAGTTTGGCTGTGGCATCGCCTCTTGCGGCGCCTGTACCGTGCATGTAAACGGCAGCGCGGTTAGAAGCTGCGTGACGCCAGTGAGTGCAATCCAGGGACAGGAAATAACTACAATCGAAGGTCTAGCGATGGTTGCTGCGGGTGCGAATCCATCCGCGCCCGATCTAAGCGCTGTGCAGCAGGCATGGATCGACCACCAAGTCCCACAGTGCGGCTACTGTCAGTCCGGGATGATCATGGCCGTGTCTTCATTGCTCGCCACAAACCCGAACCCTAGCGATGCTGATATAGATAGCAGCATTACCAACGTCTGTCGCTGCGGTTCTTATCCGCGAGTGCGCAAGGCAATTCATTCACTGGCTATAGCGTAAGGGAGACTGAATATGAAAATTAGCAGAAGACGTTTCCTACTTAGTACAGCCGTGGTCGGTGGCGGAGTCCTCATCGGCTATTCGGCCCTGAAGCCAAGCAAACATCGCAGAGCGAATGCGGAGTTGGTGACGGGGGAAGAACGCTACGTTACTTCCTTCATTAAGATTGAGCCCAACAACAAAATCACAATCTATGTTCCTCACTCAGAAATGGGTCAGGGCGTACATACCTCACTGCCGATGATGGCGGCGGACGAACTTGATGCTGCCTGGGAAGACATCACAGTCGAGCAGGCGCCTGCTACCGATATGTTCGCCAATGGCGAATTAATAAAAGGCTTTGCCGGAGAAGTTGGTATCCCCGGATTCCTTACAGGCCTCATTAATTTCAGCGCGGTTTCTGTTGCCGAAATAATGAACCTGCAAGTTACGGGCGGAAGCTCATCAGTGCGCTTTACCGGTGAGTCCTCAATGCGAACAGCCGGCGCAGCAGCGCGACAGATGCTGGTGGAATGTGCAGCGAATCGTTGGGGCGTAGCAGCAAGTGAATGCAGCACGCAGCTGACCCATGTTCAGCATAACGCCAGCGGTCGATCGCTGAGCTATGGTGAACTCGCCGTCGATGCGGCGCTGCTAGAGCCACCCGAGAACGTAACGCTGAAAGATCCTTCGCAGTTTACGATTATGGGTAAGGCGATATCGCGCGTCGATATTCCAGCGAAGGTAGACGGGTCCGCCGAATACGGTATCGATGCGCAAAGCGAAGATATGCTGTACGCAGCCATCCGCCTCGCACCGGTGTTTGGAACGAAACTAGTCTCGGTTGATGCCGGCGACGTACTTGGTCGACGTGGTGTAAAACGCATCATCGAATTAGAAGACTCTGTCGCGGTTGTGGCTGATAGCTACTGGCGTGCAAAGGAAGCACTGAAACTAGTTAAGTCGGAGTTTGAATCTTCGGATGCGGACACAACATCCAGCGCCGACCTGTTTGCCGGTTTCGAGCGCAGCCTTAGTGAAGACGATAACAGCGAAGTCTTAGAAGTCGGTGATGCTGACGCGGCGATGGAAGACGCAGCCGATGTTATCGAAGGCAATTACACCGTTCCCTATCTTGCCCACGCCGCTATGGAGCCTATGAATTGCACCGTGCATATTCATGGCGCCATCGCGGAAGTCTGGACCAGCACCCAAGATGCCCTAGGCATAAAAGGTCGAGTAGCAAAAATTGCAGGCTTGTCGGAAGACGACGCAGTCTTTCACCACAGCTATCTCGGTGGTGGTTTCGGAAGAAGGCTACCTTTTAACTGGAACGTTATCGATCACGCGACACTAATCGCCAAGGAGTTTGATGTTCCGGTGAAGACTGTTATGAGCCGCGAAGACGATATGCAGCAAGACTACTATCGCCCAGCTGTCGCAAGCAATTTCAAGGCCGCCTTCGATGCCAACGGCATGGTAAAAGCCTGGCATAATCGCTTTACTGGCCCAATACAAACACCTGGCGCCTCGCATATTCCTTATGCAATCCCAAACCAGTCTATCGCCGTTGTCGATGGCGACACGCACGTGCCTATTGCAGCATGGCGTAGTGTCGATCATTCACAGCAGACTTTCTTCACAGAGTCTTTTGTCGATGAGATCGCGCATCGCTCCGGTAAGAATCCTTATCAATTTCGCATGGAGATGCTTGCCGAGCATCCTCGCCATCGCAAGGTCCTCGAGGTTGCTGCAGAGGCAGCAGGCTACGGTCAGAACTTGCCCGAGGGTCATGCTATGGGCATTGCTGTACAGGAAAGCTTCGGCAGCATCGTTGCCGAAGTGGCCGAAGTGTCCTTGGATGAGAATAACCGACCGGTAGTGCACAAAGTTACCTGTGCGATAGATTGCGGCTGGGCAGTAAACCCAGACACCGTCGAGGCGCAAGTCGAGAGCGGCATCATCTACGGCCTTACCGCCGCGTTGTACGGTGAGATCAGCATAGAGAATGGCCGCGTCGCGCAGAACAACTTCCCTGACTATGAGATGGTACGCATGAATGATGCGCCCGAGATCGAAGTGCATATCGTCGAGTCTGGTGAAGAACTGGGCGGACTAGGCGAGCCTTCAACGCCACCACTGGCCGCGGCAGTAAGCAATGGTTTGTATATCCTGACGGGTCAGAGAGTCAGGGAGCTGCCACTGAAGAATCACGACTTTTCGCGCTCTACACCGATCGCACAGGTTTAGATTCACCTTAAAAAGCGGACGCAGCGATGCGCCCGCTTTTTTCTGGCCCAGATTTAGTAAAATTGGAAAAGGCTTAGAGCAAGGACTCTTATGTCTAAAGTTTTCTCACAGCAACTACTCGTTTGCGTTGTCTTCTCGTTTGTCTTAACGGCATGCCAGGGAACGAACAACCGCGCGAGCACAGCGCAGATTAATCCTTCCTCAGAACAGCTCCTCACAAACTGCTCTGCAGACATACTGACCTTTCGCAACTCAGTCGATCAGGCCGGTGTAACAAACGCTAGCACGCGAGCGCTGCCCTTCTATCCACTGCTACACAGCAACAGGTTCTTGCACAGCCTGTCTTACTCCGCGAAGTCGAGCATTGAGGTTAGACAGTGGACAATGCTGTTGGCTGAACTGGCCATCAAGACACGCGCAGCGGAGAACAAAAACCTCACCGCCCCATTGAGCAAATCTTCCCTAGAAGAGTTAGCTGAATGCTCACGCAGCTTTGCAAGCGAATCGCAGTACGAACAAAGCCGCATAGCAGTTCTCACTGCTATGCAGCGGTCCGACTTTCCCGACCACTACCTGAATGGCCGGCAGACTCTTGGCTTGCTCGCTCTTCTGCGCCCGTTTCTCAAACAGCGTATTCTCGCCTTGCATGTCGATGAACGAAGATGGTTTGAAGAAGAAGAGTCTTTCGTGCGCAGCAATACCTATGAGCTTAACCCCGTTCTTAACACCTCCACAACGAGTAGCGTTGCCGATTGGATGCGAGCGGCCTATGGGAGCAACGAATTAACCCTACCGCTTTTACAAGAGTCACAACTCGATTTCCTATTTGCAGAACATGCGCCCAACCTTCAGATTGAGTTTACGGATGGCAACGACTTGATCGGCGCACCACGGTGGGAGGGCGATCATGTTAGGATTAGCAACTACTACCCTATTGCCTATACGCTGCCATCGATGACGCTATTCGAAGGCAGGAAGCTTATACAACTCAACTATGTGTTCTGGTTTTCCCAGCGAAAGCCAAACGCACTGATTGATCTCTATTCAGGGAATGTGGACAGCATCATCTGGCGCGTGACTCTGGACGAGGATGGCCAGGTTCTGCTCTATGACAGCATTCATAGTTGTGGTTGTTACCATAAATATTTTATCGCTTCGGACAGTATCAATGCCAAGAGTCAGCCTACTTCGCGGGAGCCTGCCAACATATTTAAGCTAGATGCCGTCGCTACTCACGACGGCCTAACCCTTGCGATAACCGCGAATGAGCATTACATCGTTGGAGTAGATTCGAGATCACCGAATGCGGGACAAGAATCAATTCCTTACGATATTAGATCCTATGACTTACTGAACAACTTAGAGAGTGATCGCGGGAATAGAAGTCTGTTCAAAGGTAAGGGTCTTATTGCTGGCAGCGAGCGACTTGAGCGATTCACACTCTGGCCGACTGGCATTCTCTCTGTTGGTGCGATGCGCCAGTGGGGCACCCATGCGACAGGTTTCATCGAAGAGCAGCATTTCGACGACGCCGACTTGCTGGGCAAATATTTCGAAACAGCTCCCTAAAAACCGTGCGGCAGATATCTAGTCCAGCCGTTTACTGAACCTCAAGATCGCTAGGGTTAGTGCCACCGCTGTGAAGATTGCCAGCGCGAGTAGCTCATCCAGCATCGAGGTAATGTCGGCGCCTCGCAGAACGATGCCACGGATCAGTCGATTGAAATGTGTGAGCGGCAGAAACTCCGCGATATTCTGAGCAGCCGCAGGCATACCATCGAAAGGGAACATAAATCCCGAAATCAAAATAGAGGGCAACAAGATGAAGAAGGTCATCTGCATCGCCTGAAACTGTGTCGCTGCGACAGTCGAAATCAAGAGCCCTAGCGATAGATTAGCCGCGATGAAAACCGACGCTGCTGCCAACACGTGAATCAGACTGCCGTGAATTGGCACCTGAAAGAAATACCAACCCAGCCCCAGTATCAGCGCCAACTGAATCAAGCCGATCAGGATGTAGGGGAAGATCTTGCCCAGCATCAGCTCCGGCGTCTTGATTGGTGTATTGATCAATAGCTCCAAGTTGCCGCGTTCTTTCTCGCGCACAATCGCTACCGCCGTAAACAGCACCATAGTCATGGTGAGTATGACGCCAACTAAGCCCGGCACGATGTTGACTGCAGTGCGCCGTTCCGGATTGTAGTAGTTTCGTACTTCCAATAACGCCGCCTCCTGTGGCGGTCTCGCCTGCGAATCGAAACGAACAGGCATCGCTGAGAGTTGCTGCGCCACTCCGGCGATTATCGGATCTGCTCCATCGACCAACAGTTGAGCCACCTGACGATCTCGCTCGAGAACACGCCGATCGAAATCGTCGGGTATCGCGATGCCGATAGAGATCGCGCCGTCGTTCAGTAGATGCTCCAATTCCAAGACGCTGGCAACTCGCTGCTTCATGACGATTACTTGAGAGGCGGTGATGTCGGCGATGAACTCCCGTGAGATATGCGTATCTGATTCGTCGACATAGGCAGCGGACAGATTGCGCACATCGGTGTTGATCGCATAGCCGAACATAAGCAGTTGGATAAGTGGAATGCCTACGATCATGCCAAAGGTGAGTCTGTCGCGGCTCATCTGTAAAAATTCTTTGCGCATTACAGCGAATATGCGGATGAGTGATTTCATGTGTCGAGCTCCTCTCGCCGCTGCTGCGTAAGTGATACGAATATGTCTTCTAGGTCGGGAAACACCTGCTCGGTTTTTGCCTCGATATTTTCAGGTTGCAGCTTGCTGTTCACTAGCTGCAATGGATCACTAATGGTCTTAGGAATCATGATGCGTAGTTTGATTCCTAGTTGTGTAACGCTGCTGATGTCTTCACTGCCCAGCAGACATAGGCGTGCCCTATTCGGATCATCAGCCTCTATCTCAACGACATGTGAAGATATCGACTCCCCCAATTGCCTAGGCGAACCGTCGGCTACTTTTACGCCTTCATCTAGAATGGCAAGTTTATGACACCGTGCTGCCTCGTCCATGTAGTGCGTGGAAACTAGAATCGTCGTACCCTGCTCCGCCAGCTCGAATAGAGCTTCCCAAAAGTCGCGGCGGTTCTGAGGATCAACCGCGCTGGTGGGCTCATCTAGTAACAGTATCTCCGGCTTATGAAGCGTGGCGGCGGCTAGGGCTAGGCGCTGCTTTTGTCCGCCACTCAGCGTGCCCGAGCGCTGCTTAGCTCTGTCTGTAAGGCTGAATGATTCGAGTAGCTGTGCCACTCGCGGCTTACGCTGTTTGCGTGGCACAGCATATATCTCGCTGATGAACTGCAGATTTTCTTTAACACTTAGGTCTTCATATAAAGAGAAGCGCTGCGTCATATAGCCAATTTTCTGCTTCAGCGATTCCGAGTCCTTTTTCGTATCCATTCCCATAACAGTCGCCGAACCCGAACTCGGCGTAAGCAACCCGCATAACATTCTTATTGTGGTCGATTTTCCCGAACCGTTTGGCCCAAGAAATCCATAGATGGATCCTTTCTCGATTTCCAGATCCACGTTGTCGACTGCCATTAGGGAGCCGAACCGCATGGTCAGCCCGCTCGCCGTAATTGCTATCTTCTTCATCATTGCCGCGCTCGCCTAGAATACTGCCTGGACAGGGACGCCATCTGGCAGCCTTTGCGATTGAGTGGGCAGACCAACTTCCGCAACATAGGACAGTCTGGTGCGATCTCTTTCATTCAACGCGAAATAAGGAGTGAATGTCGCTTCCGACGCGATGCGCCTTACCGTCCCAGTTAGCGTGCCTGGCAGGCCATCTACCGCTATCTGCAATTGCGACCCCACCCTGACCTGCACACGCATCGGCTCTGGAATATAGAGACGTGCATAAGGCTGATCGCCACTCAACAAAACAGCAACCACGTCACCAGTTCTCGGTCGCTCACCCAACTCAAACAGCAACGAATCGACAATGCCTCCAGTTGTAGATGTAACAAGCAATCGCTGCTTATCTAGTTGCAGGCCAGCTAATTGCGCGTGTACCTGGGCTAGCTGCCCATGGGTCTGCTCTATCCGTTCCGCTCGTGTTCCTGCCTCTAGTTCAGCTAGCTGCGCATTGACAAGTTCGATTCTTGCCCCTGCTGCGTTTAAAAAATTCTCCGCCGAATCCACCGTTTCAACCGATGTCAGGTTCCTAGCCCGCAATCCCGCCAGGCGCTCCAATTCATTTGCGCGATAGTCGCGTTCGATCTGCGCCGCGTTTAGATTAGCCTTAGCCGCATCGATCGTCTCAGTCCGCGGGCCACTCATCTGTTCGGCGAGAACCGCCTCAATACGCTGAATACTAGCTTGTGATTCCTCGATCCTCAGATCAATACGCGCCGTATCTTGTTCTAGCACAATAGCACCGGCCTGAATGCTGTCGCCTTCTGTCACATTGATGGAGGTGATCACTTCGGAGAACTCGGCAACTAGCTCGATGCGGTCAGACTCCAATTGACCGACTGCCTGCAGGGGCTGCTCCTCACAACTTGCGAGTAAGAAGAACACGGGAAGGACCAGTATCCTGAATTTGATCATGATGCAGATTCTCCTGTGTTGTGTTGCTCGTGATTCACGACACCGTTCATAAAGAGTTCGACGTTATGTGTTGAAAGCTTATTGGCCATGGATTCATCGAGCGTCATACCGTAGACGCGCTCAATCATCGGCGCAGCAAGAAAGGGAAAGATAGTCATTCCCAAGAGAGACATAATTGTTAGTTCGGGGTTTAGGTCTTTACGGTAGTTTCCACTTTCGACTTCCTGACTAATCGCATGGCTTAGCTTCGGCGCGATCATCTTGCTAAACCTCTGCAGGACTTCTTCCTTGGTTTCTCCCTCGCCGAACAGGATTTCTCGCGCCACAAAATTTGGCCACCAAGGGTTCTCCGCCAACAACAGGCAATAACTGTGACTAAAGCCGGTGATCGAGAATTCCGCGTTATCGCTCAAGCCCGCCATCTTCGACTCAAGAGATTCGAACACCTCATCCACCATCGCCAGATACAGACCCTGCTTACCGCCGAAGTAGTAGTTCACCATAGCGCCATTCACGCCAGCGCTGCTGGCTATCTGCCGCAACGATACTGCTTTGAAGTCTCTCTTCAGAAAGTGGTCACGGGCGGCTTCCAACAAATTCCGGCGGACTTTGTCCGAGTCCCTTCCTGATGGCCTGCCTAACGCTGCGGTCTTAGTGGTCGATTGCTTCATCTTTTCATCTCATGCTGGCGTCATATTTAATTAAACGGTTAATTAAATAATTTGTCAATCGACTTTCCCTCTTCAACGGGCAGCTAGAGTTGGGTTCTAAGCAGCACCATCCGCGGCCATACGTGCCAGGCCTTCTCCCCCTAAGCTATCCTCCTAGCACTGGCAGCCGTGCTACACTTGCCCGATCTAGCAGAGGTAAAACATGACCGTATTAGTTCTCGGATTAACGTTGTTCTTTGCTCCCCATGTCTTGCGGGAGCTTGGTCTGCGGCAACCATTGAAGGATGCACTGCCCTCCGAGGGCGCCTACATGGCCATATATAGTCTAGTTTCTCTGGCTGGTCTCGTGTTGATCATCTGGGGTAAATCACTCGCTCCTTTTCAGATGATCTGGCAGCCAGTCTACGAATGGCGCTCACTAAGCCTAATGCTGATGATTCCCGTCATGATCTGCACCGTAGCTGGCAACGTGCCCCTATCCTACCTGCGCAAAATACTGCGCAATCCTATGTTGGTCGGTATTTTGCTATGGAGTCTTTCCCATCTGTGGTCTAACGGCGATCTAGCGTCGATGCTCTTGTTTGGCAGCTTCGCGCTCTGGTCGAGCGTAAAAATGTGCACACTGCGCGCAGTGGTCGACGTCCAACCGAAATCGCCCGGGTTTATCTGGGACATTATTTCTCTGCTGGTCGGTCTTGGTTTATATGCCGTGATTGGTCTGTATCACGGAGAGCTTTTTGGCGTTGGGGTCAGCCTTGCTTAAACACAATTTTCTCAGTGCTATCTATTTTCTCAGATCCACTGCATTGGTCTTTTCTTTCTTTTCCTTTTTACTAGCGAGCGCAAACGCCCAGGAAGATCTATCGACGCACTGGGATGGCACTTGGGTTGTTGAAGGCGCGCTATTCAGCATCGCCGTGGCAATCGAGGATGAAGAATTTAGGGTGGCCCAGGTAGAATCACTCGGCTTCGAATGGAGCAGTAACAATGGAACCCTCAATGGTAATATCGTTACTGTAGAAATCCAATACGCGGGTGTGACCGGTACGATTCAGGCCGAACTTATAGACCCGAATACCGCAGTCGCCTTTGCGGCGACCTGCCTGCCTGACTTCATGGTGGTATGCATGCTTTCTAAAGACCGCCAGGCGATCTTTAGAAAAGTCGCAGAGAAATAGGCTCTATATTTCAGTTACAGATTTTACGACCTTACTTACGATACCGTAGTCGATCGCTTCGGCTGCACTCATCCAAAAATCTCGATCAGTGTCTTGTGCTACGCGCTCCAGTGGCTGGCCTGTCTCATCCGCAATTAGCTGGTTGATACGCCCACGCATCTTAACGATCTCCTGAGCCTGAATAGCGATATCAGTCGCATCTCCGCGCGAGCCACCGGATGGCTGATGCACTAGGAAACGCGTATTCGGCAGGGAAAAACGATTTTCCTTGGCCGCGGCTAGATAGATAGTCGTCGCTGCACTTGCAACCCAGCCCGTACCGATAACCTTCACAGTCGGCTTTATGAACTTGATCATGTCATAGACCACGTCGCCAGATTCAACATGCCCACCAGGCGAGCTGATATAGATTGAGATTGGTTCGTCGCTGTCTGCCGCTAGAGCCAGCAGTCTCTCGGTGACGCTTTTAGCGAGCTTGTCATTGATCTCGCCAAAGATTGTGATTGCCCGTGACTTGAATAGCTTCTCGTCAATGAATCCCGACTTTGAGGATGATTTATCTTGCTTCTTGTCTGCTTCGGGAGAATTCACTTCCATTAAAAACCTCGTTTGCTATTGGGTGGCACAAAAATACGTCAATTTAATTGGTCAGGGTGTTACGAAGGATAGATTCTAACAGGCTTGTTGGTTGCTGCGTAGATAGGCTATCACTTTCCATAGATCGTCATCACCCTCGGGGAAGTTTGATCCAAAGCCCACCATGCGCGTATCTGCTACGCCACTCGTGATGGTGTTGAAAATATCCTGATCGCTGGAACCGTGATTCCATTGGCAATCGAAGAGAAACGCAGCCTCGAGCTCCGCTTCAAGCTCCATGGTATGACAGAAGTTGGCGCAGGAGCCTTCGAATATAGCTTGCCCTCTAGCTAAAGCTGCGGCATCGGCCATGAATGTTTGAACCTCAGCAGTATCCGCCAATTCCGGTTCGACCGGCTGCTCGCTACAGGCGATCAGGGTCATTACGGCTGCTAAGTAAATCAGTACACGAACCACTAACAGTCCTTAAATTTCTGGGAATTGGCTTATTCTACCTAGAGGCGCGAATCAGTCTGTCGCCATGCTCATACTTTCGCCACACATTAGCAAAGCTAGGACTGCGGCAGCCCTTGGGTCACGGGTGTTGTCTCAGGCCCCAGAGGCTTGAACGTCGCCAGCAGCTGCGGCAGCAAGGTGAGCGAGCCGACTAGCGCTACCAACATGGCGAGGCTGGTAAGCAGACCGAACACAATGGTCGGAATGAAATTGGACAGCGCAAGAATCGAGAACCCTGCCACGATCGTCATGGACGTGAAGTACATCGCACGCCCGATGCTGTTATGACAGAAGTACATCGTGTCGCGGTAATTTCCAATGCGAGGAAACTCACGCTTGAATCTATGCATGTAATGGATCGTATTGTCGACACCGATGCCTACTGATATCGATGCAATGGTAATCGTCATAATATCTAGAGGAATGCCAACCCAACCCATTATGCCCAATACAAAAGCCGCGGCGATCGCGTTAGGGATAATGCAGATCAGCGCGATCATGAAAGACCTAAACAAGACCAGGAACATCAGCATGATCGCCAGCATTACCACGCCTAGCGTTAGTATCTGCGATTGAAAAAGACTCTGCAGAACATTGTTGTACATAACAAGTATACCAGTCAGTTGCACGTCTTCATCGGCAAAACCAAAGTCTGACTCTATACCCGCTTCGATGCGCTCCAATAGTTCATTCCGATTTAAGTTTTCCGCGGATTCGATTACTCGCACATTAAATCGAACCTGGTTATCGGCTATCGATATGAACGGATTCAGCACCGTGTTCTTTAAAGTTTCTGGAATGCGGTTATAAAGCACAGCCCATAGCAATCCATCTATGGATTGGTCATCGTTCAGTTGTTCGGCGAGTTCTATGACTGCCCCGAAGGAAAGTACCTTGCCGGTTTGTGAATCGTTGTCCAGGTATTGATGGATGGCCTTAACCCGCTCCATCTTCGGCGCAGTAAACCAGTAAGCGTCTTCGTTACTGTCGTCGCTATCCCCAAATCCGAAGCCATCGTCAAAGCCTCCATCGAAATCATCTTCTGCTGCGGGCAGATTAACGACGACATCGAAGGACAAGGTGCCGCCCAGCTTCTCATCGAACAGCGACATGCCCTGATAAATTTCAGTGCTCTCCCGAAAATAATCGATGAAACTGTTTTCAACCCTGATTTGTGAGAGCCCGATTCCACTAATAAGTGCCACGCCTAGGTAGATGTATAAAATCTTGTTGTCTAGTTTCGCAGTAGCGTCGGCTAACGCTGATGTCAGATTAAGGCGCAAGTTCGACGAGTGCTTAGACTCGTCTTTCTTAATAATACTAAGAATCGCTGGAAACAGTGTGAACGCTACGAGCAGGGCCGTGGCCACTCCCATCATCATCATCCAGCCAAAGGTAATAATAGGAAGAATGCCACTGACTATCAAAGAGCCAAACGCTACGGCTGTAGTGAGTGCCGTGTACAGACAGGGCCTGAACATACTCAGCACCGAATGACGCAGCAGCTTGTCGTGGTTGGTATAGTGCCGGGTTGCTCTCAACTCACGATAGCGAACCGTAAGATGTACAGTAAGCGAGATAGTGATGATCAGCAGGAGTGAAATAAAGTTGGAAGACACGACAGTTACGCGCCAATCCATTAGTCCCAACACTCCAACCATAATAATGCCAGCCACGGCACAACAAGCTAGAGGCAAAGCCACCCAGCGCACCTTGCGAAAGATAAGCCCAAGCGCAAAAATAATGAGAAGTACTACGGCGAAGCTGAAGCTACTTAAGTCTCCCTGCACGAAAGTGACGAGGTCGTCGGCAATCATCGGCGCACCGCCAAGATATATCTGTGCATCATCGCGGTAACGCTCGAGTGTTGCACGCACCACACTAATAATTTCGTGCTGACGATCTGCCGATAGGACACTGTGTATCGCGTAATCCGATTCTACCTGCGCTAATTCACTGACGTCATCAACAGAGAGCTCTTCGCTTCGTGCCTTATTGCGTAGCTCGGTTCGTCGACCTATCAAATCACGCGCTGTCTCATCGATGGCAAAGCTAACCAACATGCCCGCCGTTTTTCCGTCAGGGCTGATGACTGCATTTCTGAAAACTGGGCTGCTAGTAACTTCTTCACGCGCCGAGACCAGATCTATATCTTGATCAGACAGTGTCAGGTAGTCTTCCGAGATTCCGGTAAGAGGCGTGTCTTCAAAAATTGGCACATTAAGAATGCTGTCTACCGATTCAACACGGTTAATGGCGAGCAATTCGTCACGCAGCTCGCCGAGTTTGTTTAGCTCTTCCCGACTGAACAAGTCACCCGTAGGCGTATAGGCAATCGTGACTGCTTCTCGAATGCCATAACGAACATTTATCTCTCGCGAGAATTCGAGATCTGGATCGTCTTCTAATAGCAGTGAGTCAGCAGATGCATCGAGTCGGAAATTCTGCGTCTGCCAGCCGAAGAATCCGACGAGCAACAGCAGAATAGCGATTGCCAGATAGGGCTTCGTGAATACCAATGAGCTATAGAATCGAGTTACAGATGAAGACATACTGAGATTGAACTACCTTAGAAATGATCAAGACTATTGAATCTAACTATACGCGGTTCGATCAATTTTTGCGATTTGATTACCTCTAACGAAGAGGACATTCACTGAGAGAACGGAGTGTGATCCCACACTCCGTCTATCGAGATGACGCCTAGATACTAGAGCTCCGCCTGATCCAGTTCTTGGCGTCTCGCTCCGGCCATAATGCCATGGAAGGCATAATTTCCCTCGTGACAGGCATACTCGTACATATGCTCCCCGGGCAGCTTGCGGTTCATTGCGATCTCACCAGTCCAGGCTTGTCGATAGCTGAGAGGGTCTTCCAGAGTGAATGAATATTTTATCTTGCCTTCATTCTGCAGGCTAAAACGCTCTGTGATCACCAACTGCTCTGAACTGCCTCTAAAGGACTGCTGCGAGTGGAAGTTCTGCGTCTTCACTACGAGAGTGTCGCCCTCCCAATAACCTACCGAGTCACCCATCCATTTCTCAAAGTTGGTTGGGTGATGATTCTTGTCTATTGGAATGATTCGAGCGTCGTGAACCATTTCGACAAGGATCATTACGTGGTCTTGGGTCTGCACAATCTGATAGTTGCTGTTGTAGAGAATCGGCAACATAGGCGGCCCTGATCCGGACCCGAAGGTAAGCAGGCAACGCTCACCTAGGGGACGGAGCTCGTGCGCATCAAAGGGCTCAACTCCGGGTCGAGCTCGCCACTGGGCACGGAGACCGTTCTGCGGGCGATCACCTTCCAGATAGGGAATTTGCCCATTGGGTGGGTCTACAATAATTGACGTGCGGTACTCCCCATCTAACTGAATTGCATCTGAGCGAGGATCCCACCAGAAACTATTGTAACCAAGGTCTGCGTTGCCATCAGTTGGAGGCGCTCGTTCTGGGTCGGCCGCTTGCGAGGAAATATCATAGCGATCACGCCAGCCCTGTTCTACGTCGGCCGCCTCTGCTTCGGTTAGAAAGCCCTTCTCGCCTAATTCTTCAGGGCGAGTCAGAGGGGTCTGCGAGGAGTTGCTCCAATAACCTTGGAGGTCGGGTCTTCCATCGCTGGTTCGCGGCATCTCCCAGTCTTGGGCTGCGATAGGCCCCATGGATAGAGAAACTAGCGCCAGACCAATTAGACAGCGGTAATGAATCTTCATTCTATTGTGCCTCATTGTTAGATTTCAGGGTCTTTCTTCGAGCATAGCGCCAATGCATAATTGCCACAATCAAAGGTAGATAAACTAGGCTAAGATCACGATAATTGACGAATTGGGCTGTATTCCGCGATGGGCGAGCATTGCTTATTGGTTACTAAATTTTTAAATTCGTTTTTTAGTCTATAACACATTGATTTATAACGAACATTCCTTATAATTTCGCCCAAATCGAGCTGCAACTTTCTGTGACATGGTATCGCACCCCGTAGGATTGGAAATGAAATGTTGTTACCATTATCACCAGCTTGAGTAATGGCTAGAGCAGTTGATAAAGGTCAATGCTCCACGTAATCGGCCCGATACAATGACTCAACATACGATTTAAGCGACAACTAGTCTAATCCACTAGTTACTATTAAGGAGTTGTCATGCTACGTAAACTTTTCATAATTAGCGGCCTGCTAATCGCCTCTTCCGCTGCTCTAGCCGATGAATGGTTGCGCTCTATTCCAGATTTCGAACTCTCTGATCATCTGGGAGCGATACATACACTAGACACCTATGCCGACAATGAATACGTCGTGCTCTACGTACAAGGAGTAGGCTGCCCAATCGCTAGAATCGCGCTGCCAAATTATCGTGAAGTGCGTGATGAGTACGCTGGCAAGGGCATCGAGTTCGTCATGTTCAATGCGAACATTCAGGACAACCTGCCGCGCATCGCCAAAGAAGCTGGTGAGTTCGGTATAGACTTTCCGATCATCAAAGATGAAGGACAGTTTCTCGCGAAGGCACTAGGCGTTGAGCGTACTGCTGAAGTATTCATCGTCAACCCACGAACAAAAGAAGTTCTCTATCGCGGACCAATCAACGACCAGCTGGGTTACGAAACACAACGCAACAATGCTGATGAACATTTCCTCAAGGACGCGTTGAATACTGTTCTTGCTGGCGGCACTGTGAATATGGATGACATACCAGACTCGAAGGGTTGTCTGGTTGCAATCTTCGACACTTAGTCGAAAATAAATATTAAAAAGGGGACACAATGTGTCCCCTTTTTTCCGCCTGCAATTTGTCACAGGTCGTCGAGCTAAACTGCTTAAGCTTCTTAACCGAAAACGTCTCAGTTAAAGACCACGTTTCTAATGATCGCGATCATGTCAGTTATTCCCTGACGAAAGTCTGCTTCGGGAACACTCTCGTCGTTGCCGTGCACGCCGGTAGGCTCTCCGGCTCGCGTGATAATCGGATTAAAGCCATAGCTCACGATACCGAGATCACGGGTGAAGTGGCTGTCGGTAAAACCAGTACTCACCGAAGGCAAGACTCTAGAGCCCGGATACAATTCTCGGGTTACATTTTCAATCGCCGTAAATAATCTTGAACTCGTCGAAGAGACTGCCGGCGTGAACGCCATGATCACCTCGACCTCGACGCCAGCTGGGGCGACCAGCGCGGTAAGATCGGCAATGAACTCTTCTGCGGGCCTATCCGGAAGCATGCGACAGTCCAACTCGGCCCAAGCCTCTGGCGGCACCACGTTAATCTTGTTAGATCCACTCATGCGCGTTATCGAACAGGTATCTCTAGTCAATGCATGATGGCCGGGTCGATATGACTGAAATGCGGGGAGAAACTCCGGGTCCTGAATAGCAGCGCTCATATTCGCATAAGCTGCAGCCCACTCATCATCCAAGGACAGAGCTATGCCGGCAAAGTAGGTATCTACGGGCTCAATGATACGAGCCGGAAACGGGTTTGCGCGAAGCACCGTTAATGCATCAACGATACGCGTAACCGAACTGGTAGTTCTGGGCGAGGAGCCATGACCGGGCACATCCACGGCCGTCAGTCGCAACCACACTGGAACTTTCTGCGTCACTTCGACACCGAAAATTATCTCATCCATATTGCGACTACCGGATCCGCCTTCGTTGATCAATAGGCTTACCCCATCGAAAATTTCTCGGCGATTCTCAATTAGCCAGCCTACGCCGAATGCACCACCTGCTTCTTCGTCGGCACTTGCTAAGAAAACCACGTCTCTATTCAATGCGCGACCGCTTCGATGCAGCGTTAGAAATGCGGCGAGTTGTGAGATGCCAGTACCCTTCATATCTCTCGCGCCGCGACCTAAGATATAGCCATCGCGTATTTCGCCGGAGAGAGGATCGATAGTCCAGTATTCTGGGTCGGCCGGAACCACATCGGTGTGCTGCAACATCATCAAACCCGGCTGGTCGCCACCCTCGAGTCTTGCCCAAATATTTCCACGACCGGGCGCGCTTTCCGCCGTCTCGTATTCGATGCCTTCTGCCTCGAATATTGCTGCATAGAAATCAACAGCACGGGATTCGTTACCGGGAGGATTGATGGTATCGATCTGAATCAATTCCTGCAGCCAGACGACGGATTCATCCTCGATGGATTGAGCTAGTGAATGACTAGTAACTATGAAACAGCCGATTAGCAGTAGTACATTTTTCGTTTTCAAGCGAAGACTCCCTGAGTAGTGATGCTCTAAAAATACAGCATCTCCTTCACAGTGGATAGTCGCGTAGTGGTGTACTTAAGGGAAAGGACGAAAAATCCTGCACAGGGGTGTTTATGCACGGAATTGGTTCTGAAAAAGCACAGGATTAGCGTAGGCAGAACGACAGGGACTTGTTTTTACAGATGTTAGGCGCGGATGCTATTCAACAAACGCGCGCTCGATAACATAATGCGCCTTGATTCCTTGACGCGACTCCTCGAAACCCCAGTCGTTTAAAATCTGACAGCTGTCTTTCAGCATGCCTGGACTACCGCAGATCATGAATCTGTCGTGCTCGGGATCTGCTTGTGGCAGGCCGATGTCGGTGAATAATTTCCCAGTGGACATCGCATCCGTCAGACGACCCTGCGTTGCATAATCCTCGCGAGTAACGCTGGGATAGTAGATTAGTTTTTCTCTAACTTCTTCACCGAAGAATTCGTTATTCGGCAAGTCATGTTGGATAAATTGCTGATAGACCAATTCGGATGCGTAGCGCACCCCGTGAGTCACAATCACGTTGTCGAATTTTTCATAAGTTTCTGGATCTTGAATGATGCTAATAAATGGCGCTAGACCAGTACCGGTGCTAATCAGATATAGGTTTCTACCTTCGAGTAGGTGATCGACGACTAGGGTGCCCGTAGGTTTGCTGCTGACAAATACCTCATCGCCCACCTGAATGTTTTGTAAGCGAGACGTAAGCGCTCCGTCGGCGACTTTGATGCTTAGAAACTCCAGCTCCTCATCGTAGTTGGGGCTGGCGATGCTATAGGCACGCATCAGAGGCTTGCCTTCGACTTCAATACCTAGCATCAGGAAGTGGCCGTTCTCAAATTTCAGCGAGCGATCTCGTGTTGTCTTAAAACTAAACAGAGAATCGTTCCAATGATGGACGCCGGTAACGCTTTGGGTTGAAAGGTTTGCCACTGCTCGCTCCTGATACTTAGATAGCCGACGTAGGGTTTACCTAGGGCTTACTAATAGAAATGCTGATAATACGTTGCGCGCATTGTAGGACTTCTCTACTATATCCGTATAATTGATTATCTGTATATTACTTATCTATTTATTTGATATAAGATCGAAAATTTATGCGCTTTACACTAAAACAGCTACAAGTATTTCTGGCCGTGGCCAGCTTTGAGAACGTCAGCCTAGCTGCCGACGAACTGGCTATGTCGCAGTCCGCCGCCAGCACTGCGCTTAAAGAGCTGGAACACCGTTTGGACTTGCGCCTGTTCGATAGAATAGGCAAGCGTCTACAGCTAAACGAACAGGGCATTGCTCTGCGTTCAAAAGCTGCGGCACTGATCGCGGGGGCCACGGAGTTAGAGAACACTCTGATTGGGGCCAGTGACATCGGTGAGCTGAAGGTGGGGGCGACGCTGACCATCGGGAATTATCTCGCGATCGGAATCATGGCCGAGTTCATGAAGGAGCACCCGGCGGCTAAGGTAAATCTGAATGTGGAGAACACGGCATCCATAGCCGCCAAGGTCAAAAATTTCAAATTGGACATCGGCTTGATTGAAGGCGAGCTACAAGAAGCCGATCTAGATGTAAGCTATTGGCGCGAAGATGAGCTTGCTCTGTTCTGTGCCCCGACTCATCCGCTGGCCTCACAGACAGAACTTCAAGACGAAGACCTGTTGTCGGCTGACTGGATAATACGTGAGAAGGGCTCGGGAACACGTCAGGCATTCGATCGCGCCATGACTGGAATCCTCTCCAATCTAAAATTGAGGTTGGAGTTGCAGCACACAGAGGGTATAAAGCGTGCAGTCGAAGCAGGGCTGGGCATAGGCTGCCTGTCGAAGATAACGCTAGAAGAAGCATTCAAGCGTGGCTCACTGGTACCACTTGCCTGCCCTCATAGAAACTGGACTAGGAAGTTTTATTTTATCCTGCACCGGCAGAAGTTTCTCAGTCACGGCGTGAGAAGCTGGATGGAACACTGTAAGAACACTTAGGATTCATTGCGAGCATGTCAGAAGTTTTAAGCAATCAAAGCATGAAGCCGCTCTCTAAGCGGGTTGCTGATTTTACAATTGCGAGGCGCAAACTATTAGCAGTGCTGTCCGCTGTTATAAGTGTGTTGTTAGCCACGGGTATTATACGCACCAGCTTCGACACCTCGCTAGAGGCTCTGCTCTCCGAAAGCGATCCCTATCTCGACGAACTAATCTTGATGGATGAGGCATTTCCATCGCCATTGGAAGTAAGGTTCGCGTTCGTGACGAACGGATCAGACACGGTGTTCAATAGGGAACTACTCGCGGCGATTGATGACCTTAAAGACAGCTACTCTGCTATCCCCTTTGCCGATCGGCTGACCACGATTCTGGATTATGTTTCACCCGAGACACAGAGCAGACTCTTCATAAAAGCTCTGCGCGCCTATACGGAAGAAGAGTTAGCCGAGGTTGCCGATGCCGCATTGGCCGACAGGCTACTCACGGCCAATCTACTCTCCGATGATGCCGCACTCACCTTCGCGATAATCACGACGGATTCGGCAGGCATCTCTGCCGATGATCGCCTAGACATTGCCACTGCCGCGCTACTGCTTCGCGACGAGATTCGCAGTCGCCACCCGGATGTGCAAATTCTCGCGAACAGCGAGGTGATGCTTGAGCAATCAAGCCAGCAAGCCATGGTAGACGACCTAACTAACCTAATGCCCTTCGTAATCCTAGCCTGCGTCCTCGCCATCTGTTATTGCTTTCGCTCGGCAACTCTAGGCATCTGCATCTTGACTCATGTGCTATTCACGTTGCTCTGCACCATCGGTGCCCTAGGCTACTTGGGCTTCTCGTTCAACAGCATCTCCATAATCGCGCCATTGGTTCTGGTGATTGTTGCTGTGGCTAATAGTGTGCATATTATTTCTATCTATAAGCAGGCTATGCATAGAGGCAGCACGAAGACCGATGCCATGCGTGAGAGTATCACTCACAACTTTCAACCAGTCTCACTTGCCGCGCTCACCACGGCGATTGGTTTCTCATCCTTGAATATGTGTTCCTCCCCCGCGATTCAAGAATTCGGACAGATAGTTGCCCTTGGGATCGTGTTCGCCTACCTGCTCACGCTGTTATTGCTACCGGCAATTCTGATCTGGATGACATCGCAAAGAGAAGTGAACGCAAGCACCGGCGTTTCCTTCATGGAAGGCACGCTTGCCAAAATCAGCGAAATTACGCGAAGCAAAGATGTTCCAATATTCTGGGGTTGCACGTTCTTAGCGATTGCCACGTTTGCTCTACTACCTTTGAACGAGACGGATTTTAACCGCCTCGACTTTATCGCCGCTGACACCGATATAAAACAGTACTACGACGAGGTGAGCAGCCACTACAATCGCGGCTCGGCTCTCAACTACGGCATCGACATTCAGACACAATGGTCTGCGATCCAGCCGGACTTCCTGCGCAGAGTCGAAGAGTTCAGTTTCTGGTTGAACGAGCAGGAAGAAGTGGAGTCTTCCGCCAATGTTGCGAACGTTGTAAAAACGATTCATCGCGTGCAGAACGATAACAATGAAGCATTCGATCTAATCCCAGATGACTTCGATACCGTAGCGAACTATCTACTCGCCTACGCGCTCATTCAGAGCGATGACTTTCCACTGTTCGGTTTCGTAAACACCGACTTCTCTATGATCAACTTGTTCATCAATGCCGTTCCCCTGTCGAACCAGGAACTTATCGATTTTGACGCAAGGGTAACGGAGAAGTTTCAACAGGACTTCCCAGAGGCAGAGCTATTACATGGCAGCGGCATACTGCTGTTCTCGCGCATGGATGAACTAGTGACCATCGAGTTACTGCAGGGTTATTCCATTAGTCTGTTGTTGATTACCATCAGCCTCATGATTGGAATGCGCAGTTTCTATTTCGGCATACTGAGCATCATTCCCAATCTACTACCGGCCACTATGGTGTTCGGATTCTGGGCCTTGTTCGTGGGGCAGCTGGACCCGTTCGTGATGATGCTATTTAGTATCAGCATCGGCTTAGTTGTCGATGATACCGTCCACCTGCTGAGTCACTACTTAGAGAAACGACGCGCCGGAATAGACAAGACCGACTCTATCGACTATGCGATCAAGACCGCGGGGCCGGCGCTGTCCATTACCACCATCGTGCTGGCGCTAGGCACGACCATCCTCATCGCCGCCAACACCATCTACTTTCAACAGGCAGCGAAGCTATTGGTTCCCATCGTGGTGCTCGCCCTCCTGTTGGATCTGTTCTACCTGCCCACGATCCTGCGTCGATTCGACAACCAGTTCAAAACTAAAACCTTGTGACAAGCTGATTTCCCGATTTACACTGTGAGCAAGCCAATAAAAGGAGAGCTCACATGAAGAATGGTAAGAAATTACTTAGCAGAAGACAATTCACCAAACTAGGCGCTACCGCAATCGCGGCCGCCGCCGTAGGAGCAAATCAGATGGCCTCAGCACAGACCCCCGCAAGCGAATTAGAATCAGCGTTCCTCATGGAACTGTCCTTGGATGTCGCCGATCAACTAGACACAGGACACACTAGCATCGCGCCAGTAACCGGCGGTACCTTCGGCGGACCAAGATTGCAGGGTACAGTTAGAGACGGCGGCGCCGACTGGATCACCCAGGTAGCCGGACACTCCAGCCTAGACGTAAGAATCACCCTGGATACCGACGACGGCGATATCATCTACATGACCTACACCGGTGTTGTACACAGAGCAGATAGTGGTCTCTATTGGCGAGTGCGCCCCATCTTTCAAACCGCCTCAGAGAAATACAACTGGCTCAACCACATCGTCTGCATAGGCAAGAGCAAACAGATCCCAGGAAAAGTAGCCTATGACGTGTTCGAGATATTATGAGACGTGATGGTCGCATGAGGACCTAAGAGTCAGTATCAGAGTAATTCTAGAAGCACTCCAATTCTTAAACTTTGAACGTCTACATAGCGCGCGAAACAGATACTTCCAACCGGTGATGGAGTTGATGACTGAAAACCCTCGCACAGGTTGAACCCGTTTACTCTGGATATTTATTAACTTCTATAACAATAGACAAGAAAAACCGGGACACGTTAGAATTTTAGGGGCAGAATCAATACTCCCTCATATCGAGATACCGGTGCGCATCAATGCCTAGGCCTAGAAAACTATTAGTTTCACAAAGTCTATTAGTGCTGATTTTTGTGGCTATGACGACTCTTTCGTATCCGCTAACTGCCGCTGAAGCCGACGATGGCAATTGGCGCATCGTGAATTATTGGTCTGAATGGTGCGCGCCCTGTAGAGTCGAGATCCCCATGCTTAATGAACTGAGTGTGCGTTTGGCCAATAGCAATGTGATGATTGTGGGCGTGAACTTCGATGAAGACCCCAGAGAGTTAACGCTTGAGATTGCCGATGAGATGGGCATCGAATTTACTGTGTTATGCCAGAAAACGGTCGATCTGTTAGGGATGAAACCCCCTGACGTTCTGCCTACAACTTATTTATTGTCACCCTCGAATGAAGTCATGGCGAAACTAATAGGTATGCAAAGCGAGCAGGATATAATTGAAGCATTAACACTTCAGGGGCTTACCCCGCTTACCCCGTTTACCGATTGAGAATTAACTAGAAGCCCGCAGGAACATAGTGACATGATTAGACCGATCGGTTCTCCAAATGCAGCTCTGCTTGTCTTCCTCTTTGCATGGAGCGTGAGTCTTGCCTCGGGCGCGGCCGGACAAGCGCGGTTAGAGCACTTGCCATCACCCGCTCCTAGCAATAGCAGCCTGTCACGTGTTGTCGCCAATGAATCTGGAGAAATCTATCTCTCTTGGGTAAGTCAGGATACTGAACAGGCAACTCTGGCGTTCTCTCGACTATCTAGCGAGGGCTGGGATACCCCCAAAGTGATCAGCCAGGGTAACAACTGGTTTGTAAACTGGGCGGATTTCCCGGCGCTGTCGGTTGACTCCAGCGGTATGGTTGCACATTGGCTACAGATAAGCGCGCAGGGAACTTACGACTACGATATTCGCGCGCGGTTTTATCCGCAAGACAAGGCGAGCTGGACAGAAGCGCAGACAATCCACACAGACGGTATTAGCGCCGAGCATGGGTTCGTTTCAATGCTGCCATTCGACAGCGGAACTACACTAATCACTTGGTTGGACGGACGGGAGACTAAGCACGGCGATCCGCTAGGGGCGATGACTCTACGTGCCGGAATTTTCGATAAGTCTGGTGCCAATGTTAAAGAGTGGGAGCTAGATCATCGCGTCTGCGATTGCTGTCAGACCAGTTCAGCGATAACGGAGAAAGGCCCAATCGTTGTGTACCGCGATCGCTCTGCCGAAGAAGTGCGAGATATCTATGTCACGCGCTTAGTAGAAGGCGTCTGGACGGTGCCGCAGCCAATACACAATGACAATTGGGAGATTGCCGGCTGTCCAGTCAATGGCCCTTCAGTTGCGGCCATGAAAGAGAGAGTTGCCGTTGCTTGGTTTAGCGCTAAAGACGACACACCAAAAATTCAACTCGTAATGTCATCTGATAGTGGCATGAGCTTCTCTGACCCCATAGTTGTAGAGAGTCCGAATACGAATGGTCGTGTTGGCGCGGTTATTTTAGAATCCAGCGAGATCGTCGTAAGCTGGATGGACACCACGGACGAGGCGAAGATTATGCTCTCGCGCTACGACATAAAGGGTGAGTTTCTAGGGAGTACCGAAGTTGCTAGCAGCAGCGCATCGCGTCGCAGCGGATTCCCAATCATCGATGCAGTAGGCAATTCAGTATATGTGACTTGGACTGACATTAGCACTACGCCACAGGTTAAAGTCGCACGAATCGACTATTAGTGGAGCAAAACATTAGCACTAACCTTTGATATTAAGCCATTTTTGCGCCGC